>PVBE013002897.1_pt1 | contig 17415 bp, 15 predicted proteins | sample 1631181 | NCBI WGS metagenome assembly PVBE01 (sample SAMN08397723, study PRJNA350692) | Marine metagenome, whole genome shotgun sequencing project. | isolation source: water | place: Pacific Ocean | collected 2012-04 | reverse complement strand
CTGAAACGACTGGTCAGACACGCTGCAATCCCGCCGCCAGTACAGCCGGCGACCGCCTGATCGACCCAAGTGGACTGGATCAAGGAGAAGACGAAGAGAATAAGAGCACCAGGGCCGGCACAGGCCGTATCGGAAACGTCCGAACTTAGAAACAGCGGACACTCCAGCTCGTCCAAACAACGACTTCTTCAACACCCTCAGCCAGTTGGCGCGACCGTCGGCGTCGACGCCCAAGTTGATCACCGACTCGCTGACGACGAGGGGGTCGACGACGACCTGGTCGCTCAGCAGCGGCCAAAGCCTGATCGTGCCGGATATACCGGCGATAGTGGCCATCTCGGCGGGCGCCATGCCTTCGGCGTTGGCGAGACGGATGCCGCCGGCCGAGAAGCTCAGCGCCAGACTGCCGGAGAGGCCGACCTCTATATTGCCGTCGATGACCAGCTCGCGGCCCGTGGCCTCGCGCGCCGCCTCGGCGATTTCGGCCTTGTAGCCGTTCCAGTCGATGACACCGGGGGCGATGAAAACAGCAGCGATCAGGACCGCGACCAGCGCAATCACGCCGACGCCCAAGTAGGCCAGCTTTCTCATGTCATCCTCCCTCGTTTGCCGCGATGCCCCGCGGCGACGCTCGTGTCGGCTAGGACCGAGGCCTTATTATTCATTACTCTATGCTTAACAGACCCGCCACTCGCCAGCAGTGATCCCTGTCACTTATCGCTGGTTTTCGGGCGGCGTGGCAAGTTTGAGATAAGCCTTGGCCGCGGCGTTGCCAAGTGTTCGATATCGGCCCTGCAGGGATAGCGCGGCGGCGGCGATCCGACCGTCCGTCAGGATCGCTCCCGCCGCTCGGCAACCACCGTCCAAGGCCGCCTCGACCGCCGCCGCCGGTAGGGTCGGCACCCGCGGGTGACCAGGCGGCGACCGAGGTCGCTGTCGGGGTCCAGGGCATCGGCGGGTCGCCGCTCGATCAAAGGGCTCGCCACGTCGACCGCGTTGGCGATCAGGGTGGCAGCCGCGTCGGCCGTCGACGCGTCGGTCGCCAGCACCGTCACCGAGTCGGCGATGCCGAGCGAGAACGAACGCCCGCCCGCACCCGAGCTGGCAATACCGCCGACGCCGTCACCGGCCCGTAGCGTCGCCACGCCCCTCGTCCCCGAATCCTCGCCCAGCATCACCGCCTCGGGCAGCAGACCGATCCGCATCACCTCGACCCCGGATAGATGCAAGGCGATATCGCCGCCATTGTTGACGTAAGCCTTGGCGAGGTCCGCGCCAGCGGTCATCACCGAGAGAATTTCGTCGGCGACGGCACCGGCCACCGCCGCCATCGGCGTGATGAACGGTCCCGGGAAACGACCGACGGCCCGCGCCATGCGCCGGGCGACGGTGCCCTCGAACGGTTCCTCGCCATCCTCCACTGGCCGCCTGAGCCGCGGCAGCTCGGCGGTCAGCTCGGTCAGGATGGTTCGAAAGCGGCTTTCCGCGAGATCGTAGGCGGCGGCCACCTGATCCGCCTCGCCGAAGGCTTCGACGACGAGATCGATGGGGCCGTGACCGAGGTGCAGGCGGCGGCCGTCGGCGAGCCGGCGTCCTTCGGGCCGGGCGGTGGCGAGGCTCATTCGACGAGACCGAGCAAGCGCATCAGCGTGGCCCGTTGTCGCGCCGTCAACGGCGCCAGGGTGAGCTCGGAGACCTCGTGCGCCCGGGCCCGCATGCGCCCGACCTCGGCCCTGCCGCTCGGGCTCAGGCCGACCAGCAGGCGACGGCGATGCGCCGGATCCGGCCGGACCCGGACCAGGTCCCGTTTGCGCAACCGCTCGACCACGCCTTGCGTCGTCGCCGGGTCCATGGCCACCAGGCGGCCGAGCCGGTTCTGCGTCGATTCTCCCAGATCGTCCAGCTTGACCAGGGTCGAGAATTGCTGCGGCGTCACCTCGAACTCGGCCATCACCCGGGCGAAGATCTCGCTCGCCCGCTGGTGCACCTTGCGCAGCACGAAGCCGACCTGATCCTCCAGCCGATAATCCCTTGCCGGTGCCCGGCCTTGCTCGGAGATCGCCCCGGTCATCGGAAGGGCCAGGGGTTGCCGGGGGGCCAGGGCTCGATCCGGGCGCTCTCGCCATGGGACTCGATGACGTCGCCGACGGCCACCACCCGATCCAGGTGACCGCCACTCGCCGCATAGGTCTCGGCGCTCATGGTGAACTCCATCGGCGCCACCAGGGCCGGCGTCGGGACATGGCCGAAGGCACCCGCGGGCATTCGGCCCACGTCCACCATCACCGTGATACCGCCGCCTGGATAGACGTAGGCCGGCGCCCCGCCCAACGTCACCCGGACCCGGCCGGCGCCGACCGCGCGGGTCAGATGTACCGGATTTCGCGTCGCGCCGGCCCTGAGCGAACCACCGGCACCGGCCATGAACAGCACGGTGGCGAGCGAGGGTTCGCAGTTCTCGCCTATCCGCGCCACCACTTCCGCGACTTCAGCCGGCATCGCCGCCGGCACCGGCACCAGGGCCTCGTCGAGCACGCAATAGAGCGCGTCCTCGCCGGTGGTGCTGGTCATCAGAAGCCGCAAGCCCGGCCAGGCGATCTTCGGGTCGACGCGCTCGATGATCTCCAACGGGTCGCTGATCTCGGTGCCGCCCCAACCGGCGCCGGGCTCGGCGACCTGGAAATAGCGCCCCGGCGTCGAGCGTCGGCCCCGGACCCTGATCCCCGCGGCCGGCATCTCCAAGGTGCGCCCGGCCTGATGCTCGCTCAAGACGCCGGTAATGTGGTCGTCGACGACGATGACCTCATCGCAATGGCCGAACCATTGCTGGGCGAAGATACCGATCGCGGCCGAGCCGCAGCCGACCCGCATCCGCGCCTCCGGCGTGCCGTCGACGATCGGCGCCCGGCCGGCCTGGACCACGACGCCGGAGCCGGCCTCGACCTGCAATTCCACCGCCTCGCCGTTGCAGAGCGCCAGCAGCGTCCGGCAGGTGGCGTTGCCCTCGGCCTTGGAGCCGCCAGTCAGGTGGCGGACACCGCCGAGCGAGAGCATCTGCGAGCCGTATTCGGCGGTGGTGACGTGGCCGACCGCCTCGCCCTCGGCCCGCACGGTGGCGGTCTCCGGCCCCAGGTGCCGGTCGGTGTCGATCTTCACCTTGACGCCGCAGTAGCTGAAGATGCCTTCGGTGACCACGGTCACGGTATCGACGCCCTGGTGTTCGGCGGCGACAATGAAGGGGGCCGGCTTGTAGTCGGGATAGGTGGTGCCGGCACCGACGCCGGTGACGAAAGTCTCGTCCGGCCGCAACAGCTCGCCACGCCAGTCCTCGGCCGCCTCCAGGAAGGGCACCAGCTCGCCGTCCGCCGCCGCCACCCGCCTGGTCAACAGCAAGGCGTCGGTGCGGACCAGGGCGCCGGCCTCGTTGGCGTAGCGGCTGCAGGCGCCGGCCCGGCCGGGGCGAATTCGGCAGAGTACCGGGCAAGCGTCGCATCGGACGATGCCCTCGTTGCCCTCGCGGGCGCCAAAGACGCTGGTGCGGTCGGTCGCCAGTGAGGCCGGGTCGCCCGATTTCTCGCTCATTCCGCCGCCTCCTCGGTCACCGTTTCGCGGAGCGCCGCCGTCGCCGCCTCGTCGACCTCCGATCCGCTCAGCTTGACGAAGAACAGTTTCTCCGCCTCTTCGGCCGTGTAGTAGCCGCGCTCGACGTCCAGGCGCACCAGGGCCGGCTCGCGCTCGTGTGCGGGGCCGTAGCCGCCGCCGCCCGGTGTCGCGACCTCGACCCGGTCGCCGGCCCGGACCTCGATATCCTGGTCCTTGGAAAGATGTGCCGGCACGTAGGTTTCGCCGCCCCGATGCACCCGGACCCGGTTCACCGCCCCGTCGCCGCCACCGAGAACGCCCTGCGGGCCGACCCGCCCGTGGTCCATGACGAAGGAGGCCCGGGCTTTACCACGGAGGATCTCGACCTCGTAATCGAGGCCGAAGCCGCCGCGCCGGCGACCGGCGCCGCCGCTGCCTTCTCTGAGCGCGTATTTTCGGAACAGCACGGGATAATACTGCTCCATTACCTCCACCGGCTGCGCCTTGGAGATACCGATGGTGGAGCAACCGTTGGCGAGGCCATCGTGGTCGGCGTTGCCGCCGTAGCCGCCGCCGGTCAACTGATACATGACGTAGTTCCGCCCCCGGGCCGGGTCGTGCCCGCCGAGCGCGAAATTGCCGCTGGTGCCGGCGGGCGCCGCGGTCACGGCCTCTGGAATGGCTTGCACCAAGGCCGCGAAGACGGCTTCCGCGATCCGCTGCGAGACCTCCGCCGCGCAGCCCGAGACGGGGCGGGGATATTCCGCGTCGAGGAAGGTGCCGACCGGCCGAGTAATGCGAAGCGGTTCGAACACCCCGGCGTTGATCGGCACGTCGGGGAAGACGTGCTTGATGGCGAGATAGACCGAAGAATAGGTGGTGGCCAGAACCGAATTCATCGGCCCCTCGCAGGGCGGACTGGAGCCGGCGAAATCGAAGTACAGGTCGTCGCCCGCCTTGGTCAGGCGGAGCGGGATCACCAAGGGTTCGTCGACGACGCCATCTGAATCGACGATCGCCCAGCTTTCGTAGCTGCCGTCGGGAATGGCCGCGATATGCGCCCGCATCAGCCTCTCGGAGCGCCGGCGCATCTCGGCCACCGCTTCGTCCACGGTCCCGGGGCCATAGCGGTCCAGCAGCTCGGTCAGGCGCCGGGCGCCGACCTCCAACGCCGCGGCCTGCGCCTTGATATCGCCGATGCTCTGGTCGGCGATCCGGATGTTGGACTGGATGATGGCCAGGATCTCCGGGTCCATCCGGCCCCGCTTCAGCAGTTTCACCGGCGGCAGCCGCAAGCCTTCCTGCTCGACCTCGGTGGCGCTGGCAGAAAAGCCGCCCGGCACCGCGCCGCCGGTGTCGCGCCAATGACCGGTGTTGGAGAGCCAGCAGAACATCTCGTCCCGGTAATAAAAGGGCATCGCGAAGCGGACATCCATCAGATGAGTGCCGCCGAGATAGGGGTCGTTGACGATGTAGACGTCGCCCGCTTCCGGACCGGCGGTGATGCCATCGCGGATCCGCTCGATCAGCGTCGTCGTCGAGTATTGCATGGTGCCGACGAAGATCGGCAGGCCGAGTTCGCCCTGGGCGATCAACTCGCCGGAATCGCGGTGATAGATGCCGTCGGAGCGGTCGTCGGCCTCAGCGATCACGGGCGAGAAGGCGGCGCGCGAGAAGGCCAGATCCATCTCGTTGCAGACCTGTTGCAGGCCGCTCTGGATAACGGCGAGGGTGACCGGGTCGAGAGCACTCATGCGATCGCCTCCAAGCTCTCGCCGGATGCCACACGACTGCCCGCGGGCGGCACCTCGACGATGATGTTACCGGCGGCATCGGTCCGCATCACCGTGCCCGGCTCGACCACCACCGTCGCGTCCATCTGCTCGACGATCGCCGGCCCCGTGATCTCGATGCCGCCGGGCAAGGCCTCGCGGTCGTAGACCGGGGTCAGGAGCCAGGCACCGTCGAAATAGACCTGTCGTACTTCGGTCCGCGCCGCCTCGGGCTCGGCGGCTCGGCGCGCCTGGTCCAAAAGGCCGTCCAGTGCGACCGGGCGGCGCTGGCCGACGACCGAGGTGTGGACGTTGACCAGGACCGGGCGCAGCTCCGGCAGTCGGACGGCGAAGCGGTCCCAATAAGCTTCGGCGAAGCGCGCCGCTAGGGTCTCGGCGTCGATCTCGGGATCCTCGATGGCGAGGCTGAGAAGATGCGTCTGCCCCAAGAATTGCATCTCCATCGAATGCAGCACCGTGGTGGCGACGATCTCGTCCTTGTCGGCCGCGTTGATCGCAACGCCGCGCGCGGTCTGCTCCGCCATCAGGGCATGCACCTCTGCCATATCGACCTGATCCAGCGGCCGGTTGACGGTGTTGACGAAATCCTGGCGCAAGTCGGCGACGAGGCAGCCCAAGGCATTGGTCATGCCGGGGCGCGCCGGCACCAGTACCCTCGGGATCGAAAGCTCGGCCGCCAGCGCCACCGCGTGCATCGGCCCGGCACCACCGAAAGCGAAGAGGGCGAAGTCGCGCGGGTCGTAACCGCGGGAGAGCGAGACCATGCGGACCGCGCCGGCCATCCCGGTATTGGCGATCCGGATCATGGCCGCCGCCGCCTCCGCGACCCCGAGGCCGAGGGGAGTGCCGATCTCGGCCTCGAAAACGGCCTCGATCTCGGCCCGCGGCACCAGCTTCTCGACCGAGAGCAAACGTTTGCTCCCCAGTCGGCCCAGCAGCAGGTTGGCGTCGGTCACGGTCGGTCGCCGGCCGCCCTGGCCATAGCAGATCGGCCCCGGCCGGGCACCGGCGCTTTCCGGCCCGACCTTCAAAATGCCGCCGGCGTTGATCCAACCGATCGAGCCGCCGCCGGCGCCGATCGAGCGCACGTCGACCATCGGTACATGGATCGGCAGGCCATAGGCGATCTCGAGTTCGGACGAGACCTCCGGCACGCCGCCCCGGATCAGGGCGACGTCGGTCGAGGTGCCGCCCATGTCGTAGGAGACGACGTCGTCGAGACCCGCCAGCCGGGCCGTGTAGGCCGCCGCCTTGACGCCCGAGGCCGGCCCCGACATCACCGTCTTGGCCGCCTGCGCCGCGACGGCCGTCGACGACACGGTCCCGCCGTTGCCGGTCATCACCAGGATGTCGCGCCGGTAGCCCTCAGCCGCCAGATCCGCCGCCAGGCGTTCCAAATAGCGTTCCAGCACCGGGCGGACGGCGGCGTTGACCGAAGCGGTGGTGCCGCGTTCGTACTCGCGGAATTCCGACAACAGTTCGTGGCCGAGGGTGATGTAGTCGTTGGGCCAGATCTCGGCCGCGATCTCGCCGGCGCGACGCTCGTGCGCCGGGTTGGCGTAGGCGTGCAGGAAATGGATCACCAGGCTTTCCGAGCCCATCTCCAAGAGCCGCCGGAGCGCCACCCTGAGACCGTCCTCGTCGAGGGCCTGGTGGACGCTGCCGTCGGCCAGCATCCGCTCCGCCACCTCGAGGCGGCGCTGGCGCGGGATCAGCGGCTCGAACCGGCCCACCATGCCATAGGCTTGCGGCCGGGTCCGCCGGCCCAGCTCCAAGACGTCGCGAAAACCCGCCGTGGTGATCAGGCCGCAGGCCGCGATCTTCCGCTCCAACACGGCATTTGTGGTGGTGGTGGTGCCATGGACGACGAGGTCGAGGCTGTCGGCCGCGACGCCGGTCTGGTGGATCGCGGCCAGCACGCCGGCAGCCTGATTGTCGGGGGTGGTCGGCGTCTTCGCCAGCAGCACCCGGGGCAGGGCCTTAGCCCCGGCCTCCTCCAGCAACAGGAGGTCGGTGAAGGTGCCGCCCACGTCGATCCCCGCGACCCGCCGCGCCATCCCGCGCCTCCTCGGTTTCGAGACGGCGATCTTAGCAGTTTATTGTTCGTATACAAACAATGAAATCGACTGGCCCCGGGGCCGCCTCAGTCCTGTTCCGGCCAGGGGTAGCGGCTGACCACCTCGGCCAGGGGAATGGCGACGCCACCGGCATCGGCGCTTTCTCTGAAGATGGCGACATCCTTCCGGACCAAGCCCATGACATGCGCCCACATCGGCTGGATCGCCTCCCATTTGCGGACCACGAAGCTGTCGCCGGAAGCGCTGGCCAGGATCTCCAGCAGCCGCTCGCCCGGCATGCCGTTGGCCTCGGCAAAGGCGCGGGATTCGAGGACCGCGGCGAAAGTGCCGGCGGCGACGGCGTTATTGGCGAGCTTGGCGACCTGCCCCATGCCGGCGCCGCCGCAGATCAGGACCGTGCCCATCACCTCCAGCAGCGGCCGGCAACGCTCGATCGCGGCCGGGTCGCCGCCGACCATCAGTGCCAGCGTGCCCTCGGCGGCACGGAAGGGAAAGCCGCTGACCGGGATATCGAGAGCGGCGACGTCGCGCCCGGCCGCCTCGGCGGCGAGCTCGCGGCAGAAGCCGGGGTCGACCGTGCTCATCACGATCAGCGTCGCGCCCGGCGCCATCGCGGCCAGCAGGCCGGCCTCGCCCAATACCAGCGCCCGGGTCTCCTCGGTATCCCGCGCCATGGTGATGACCGCTTGGCTGCCCGCCGCCGCCTCGGCCGGGGTGGCGCACTCGACAATACCGTCCGCCGCCAACGTCTCGATGCCGGCGCGGCTCCGGTTCACCGCGCTTCGAACCTGATAGCCGTGCCGCAACAACCGCCTGGCCATGGGCTGGCCCATCTGGCCGAGGCCGATGAAGCCGATTGCCTGCTCGTCCATGCCGCCCTCCCCCGTTTCCCAAACCCGGAGGATACGGCGTCGGCATGGGCAGGTCTAACCCGTTCCGCGATCGTCGATGCCGGCAGGCCCTACCCCACCCGATAGCCATGCTCGGCGCTGGCGTGACACAAGCTCTGCCAGAGCGAGAGGGCGAGGCCGCGGGCGGCGTAGAGGTCGAAGGTAGGGGCGTCGTCCAGGCAGTCGATCAGCACCGGCACGTGGAACAGCGCGGTCTGGGCGCAACTGCCGGCTTGGAAGACCTTCGGATGCGTGTCGAGGCCACAGCCCTTGGCCAAGACCGGGCGCGCCGCCTCGCCGGCGAGGCGAATCACGGCGCGGGAATGCGACAGCTCGACGACCGCCGCCTCGGTGCCCTTCAGGCTCCGGAAGAGATACCGCTCCAGGTCGCGGCGCTCCGGCTCGACCAGATGCCAGCGCCAGGGTCCGGCCCAGAGCAGCCGCAAGCCGTCGTCGCCGCGGCTGGTGTTGTAGGCCTCGGGCGGACGCGAGCCCAGCGCCACCTCCAGCCGATCCAGAACCTCCCTCGCCTCGCGCCCGTCGCTCTCCACCTGCACCACCGCCAGCCCCGGCCGCTCCGACAGGTGGACTTGCGGGCCGTCCGTGCCAATGGCGCCGTAATCGCCCGACTGGTATTCCGCCGCCAGCGCCGAGCGGCGTTTCGGTGCGTCCCTCTCAACCACGCTGACGGCCTCCTTCCGGGTCGTAGAAGACGGGATCGGCGAGGCGGACCTGGAGACGTTGGCCGTGCAGCGGCGAGAGCGCCCAGACGGTCTCGCCGAGCCGCTGGCGCCCGCCGGCGCAGAAGCCGAGCGAGATCGGGTGGCCCAAGGTCGGGCTGACATAGGCGGAGGCGGAGACGTGGCCGAGCTTCGCCATCGGCAGCGGCGCGTCCGGGTCCTCGACCAGGATCGCGCCAGCCTCGATCCGGGTCTGGCCGTCGACCGGCACCAGGCCGACGAATTTGGGCCGCATCGAATCGAGGAAGGCCTCGCGGTCGATCATCCGGCTGCCGATGAATTCCTTGGCGCCGCTCTGCATCCGGGCGAGGCCGAGATCGTCGGCGGTGGTCCGGCCATCGAGTTCGCCGCCGGCGACATGGCCCTTCTCGATCCGCATCACCGCCATCGCCTCGGTGCCGTAGGCGATGATCTCCGCCGCCTCGCCGGCCGCCAGGATCGCCCGCCAAACGGCCTCGCCATAATCGGCACCGACGTTGATCTCGTAGCTCAATTCGCCGGAAAAGCTGATCCGGAAGACCCGGGCCTTGACCCCCGCGACCTTGGTTTGGGCGACGCCCATGAAGGGTAGCGCCTGGTCGCCGACGTCGAGGTCGGGTGCGACTTGCGCCAGCACCTCGCGCGCCCTCGGCCCGGCCAACGCCATCGCCGCCCATTCCTCGGTTACCGAGACCACCTTGACCCGAAGCTCCGGCCAGACGACTTGCAGGTAGTATTCGAGATGACTCAGCACCGGGCCAGCGTTGCCGGTGGTGGTGGTCATGAGGTAGCGCTGTTCGGCCAGACGCGAGGTGGTGCCGTCGTCCCAGACTAGGCCGTCCTCGCGCAGCATCAGGCCGTAACGGGCCCGGCCGACGGCAAGCTTCTTCCAGCCGTTGGTATAGAGCCGGTTCAGAAACTCGGCCGCGTCGGGGCCTTGGATATCGATCTTGCCGAGCGTCGAGACGTCGACCAGGCCGACGCCCTGGCGCACGCCCCGGACCTCGCGCGCCACCGCTGCCTCGACCGTGGCCCTCTCCCGCCGCTCGCCCGGCCGCAGATAATAATTCGGCCGCTTCCAGAGCCCGGCCTCAACGAAGATGCCACCGTTGGCCTGGTGCCAGTCGTGCATCGCGGTACGGCGGACCGGCGCCTCGTGCGCACCGACGTCGGCGCCGACCAAGGCCCCGATCGCGACCGGCCGATAGGGCGGCCTGTATGTGGTGATGCCCACCGCCTCGATTGCCACGCCCCGTGCCTCGGCCAGGATCGCCAGGCCGTTGGTATTGGCGGTCTTACCTTGGTCGGTGCCCATGCCGAGCGTGGTGTAGCGCTTCAGGTGCTCGACCGAGACGTAGCCCTCGCGCGCCGCCAGCTGGATATCCCGGACGGTGACGTCCCCCTGCAGGTCGACGAAGCTCTTGTCCTTGACGGCCGCCGCCGGCGGCACCCGCCAGAGCGGCCGGATCGGTGCCACCCCGACGGCCGGAACCTGGGGCGAATCCGGCGGGTCATCGGGCACCGCACCAGCCCGAAAGCCCGCCGCCAGGCAGTCGGCGAGCCCGAAGGTGCCCTCGGCGGCGCCGGCCACGACAATCTCGCCGCGCGCGCCCTCGCCCGGCCGGAAGGCGGCGATGCCGGCATCGTAGACCGGCTGGCCGCCGGCCTGGGCATGCAGGTGCAAGGCGGGGTCGAAGCCGCCGGAGACGGCGAGCAGGTCGCAACGAATGCGCTCGGCCCCGCCGGTGGGCCGATCGCCGCCCGCGGCGAGACGCATCACCTCGACCCCGGCAAGGGCCCGCCCGCCCTCCGTCGCCACCACCACGGCATCGTTTCGGCGGGTGATACCGGCGGCCTCCGCGCGCTGGCTCCAGGTCGACTCGATTGCCGGTCTCGGATCGACCACCGCCGCCACCTCGACGCCGGCGGCATGCAGGTCGAGCGCCGTGCGATAGCCGTCGTCGTTGTTGGCGAAGACCACAGCGCGGCGGCCCGGAAGCACCGCGAAACGGTTCAGATAGGCGCGCACGGCCGAGGCCAGCATGACGCCCGGGCAGTCGTTGCCGGCGAAGACCAGCGGGCGCTCCAGCGCGCCGGTGGCGAGCACGATGCGATCGGCGCGGATCTTCCAATAGCGTTGACGGACGCCGTGCTCGGGCGGGCGGTCGAGGTGGTCGGCGACCCGTTCGACGGCGCCGACGAGATTGTCGTCGTAGCAGCCGAACGCCTGGGTGCGGGGCAGCAACACCACCTCGGGGAGCGCCGCCAACTCGGCCCGGACCGCCTCGACCCAGGCCATCGCGGGGCCGGCATCGATCACCTGGCGCTCGCCCCTGAGCGCGCCGCCGAAATCGTCCTGCTCGTCGATCAGGATCACTCGGGCGCCCCGCCGCCCGGCCGCAAGTGCCGCCGCCAGGCCGGCCGGCCCGGCACCCACGACCAGCACTTCGCAATGGGCATTCAAGCGCTCGTAGGCGTCCGGGTCCGATTCCAGGACACCCCGGCCGAGGCCAGCGGCCCGGCGGATGATCTTCTCGTAGTGGAGCCAGCCCTTGGCCGGCCACATGAAGGTCTTGTAGTAGAACCCCGCCGGCATCAACGCGGAGAAGCGGTCGTTCAGCCCCATCAGGTCGAAGCGAAGCGAGGGCCAGCGATGCTGGCTTCGCGCCTCCAGGCCGGCGAACAGCTCGATCTCGGTGGCACGGCTGTTGGGCTCCCGGCGGGCGCCGGCCCGCAACTCGGCGAGCGCGTTCGGCTCCGCCGCGCTCGCCATCAGGATGCCGCGCGGGCGATGATACTTAAAGCTGCGGCCGACCAGGCGAACGCCGTTCGCCAGCAGCGCCGAGGCTAGCGTGTCGCCCTGGTAGCCTTCGAGGGCCCGACCGTCGAAGCGAAAGTCGAGCCGCCGCGACCGATCGATGGCGCCACCCTCGGGCAAACGGTAGCGCTGGCTCATGTTCCCACCTCGCCCAGCTCGTCCGCCGGTAGCCCGCAGGCCAGCACTTCGTGGCTCAGGGTGTCGCGCAGCACCTTGACGACGGCGCGACAGCCGTGCGCGTGCTGCCAGTATTCGAGATGCCGTCCGCGCGGGTTGTCGCGAAGATAGACGTGCTCGTGCCAGGGCCGGCGATCCTCCGTCTCGGCGCCGATCGGCGGGCGCGCCTTGGTCGCATCGCCGAGATAGGTGAACTCGGCGTGGTCTCGGGCACCGCAATAGGGGCAGGTGATGCGGATCATCAGTGGTGCCCTGGGAAAGGGCCGGCGCCGCGTTCGTCCAACAGCCGGCCGGTCTCGAAGCGGTCGAGCGCGTAGGCCTCGTTCAAGGCGTGGGGGGCGTCGTTGGCGATGGTGTGAGCGAAGACCCAGCCGGAGCCCGGCGTCGCCTTGAAGCCGCCATAGCACCAACCGCAGTTCAGGTAGAGGTTGGCGAGTGGCGACTTGGAGATGATCGGGCTGCCGTCCATCGACATGTCCATGACACCGCCCCAACTGCGCGCCAGGCGCAGCCTGGACAGGTGCGGCAACATCGCCAGGCCGGCCGTCAGCACGTGCTCCACGGTCGGCAGATTGCCGCGCTGGGCGTAGGAATTGTACATATCGAGATCGCCACCGAAGACGAGCCCGCCCTTGTCCGATTGACTGATGTAGAAGTGGCCGGCGCCGTAGGTGACGACATGGTCGAGCATCGGCTTCAGGCCCTCGGAGACGAAGGCCTGCAGGACGTGGCTCTCGATCGGCAGGGTCAGCCCCGCCATCGCGCCCAGCCGCGAGGTGTTGCCGGCCACCGCGAGGCCGACCTTGCCGCATTCGATTGCGCCCCGTGTCGTCTCCACGCCGGTGATCCGATCGCCATCGCGGCGGAAACCGGTAACCTCCGCGTTTTGGATGATGTCGACGCCCAGTTGGTCGGCGGCCCGGGCATAGCCCCAGGCGACGGCGTCGTGCCGGGCGGTGCCGCCGCGCCGTTGCATGATGCCGCCTCGGATCGGGAAGCGCGCGGTATCGGCGAAATTGAGATAGGGGATCTCGGCCCGGATGGCCTCGCGGCTCATCAACTCGGCATCGATGCCGTTCAAGCGCATCGAATTGCCCCGGCGCGCGAAACCTTCGAGCTGTCCCTCCGAATGGGCCAGGTTGAGGACGCCGCGCTGGCTGAACATGACGTTGAAGTTGAGCTCTTGGGAGAGCCCTTCCCAAAGCTTCAGGGAATGCTCGTAGAAGGGGCCGTTGCCGTCGAGCATGTAGTTGGAGCGCACGATGGTGGTGTTGCGCCCCGTATTGCCGCCGCCGAGATAACCCTTCTCCAACACCGCGACGTCGCGGATGCCGTGCAGCTTGGCCAGATAGAAGGCGGTGGCGAGGCCATGGCCGCCGCCGCCGACGACGATCACGTCATAGCGGGGCTTCGGCTCCGGATCGCGCCAGGCCCGCTCCCAGTTCCGGTGTCTGCTGAAGGCGTTGGCGACGAGGCGGGAAAAGGAATAACGAGACATCGCCTGCAAGAACCTCCCCCGCGCGCCTGCCCTGGTCGGTCCGGCCTCGGCGGGTGCCGCCATCTTTGCCCCGAAACCGCGTTCGGGGCAAGATGACACCGTGGCAAAAGGGGTCATGAGGCATGTCGAAGATTCCATCCGCGTCTCGCTCAACGGCGCCGGCCTCGCCGAGATGCCGGTGATCGCGACCTGGCTGCCGGGACGGGTCTTCGACTACTGAGCCGCGCCCGGTTGCACCCGGCGGAGCCAACGACCTAACCTGAACGCCTCCGACAAAGCCGCAAGAAAGAGGGAAAAGATGATCGACTACAGCGTTTACGAAGACTTGCTGATCGAAAATGACGATGGCGTCATGACGATTACCCTGAACGCGCCGGAGAATCTGAACGCCTTCACGCCGGGCATGCATCTCGCGATGTCGCGGATCTGGAGCGACGTGCACGACGACGAGGAAGTCGACGTCGTCGTCCTGACCGGCGCCGGCCGGGCCTTTTCCGCCGGCGGCAACGTCATCGCCATGCAACAGAAAATCGACGATCCGAAGCTGTTCGACGAGATCGTGCCGGAAGCCAAGCGGATCGTCTTCCGCATGCTCGAATGCGACAAGCCGATCATCGCCCGGTTGAACGGCCACGCGGTCGGCTTGGGCGCCACGGTCGCCTTGTTCTGCGATATCGTGATCGCCGCCGAGCACGCCAAGATCGGCGATCCGCACGTCAATGCGGGCCTGGTCGCCGGCGATGGCGGCGCCGTCATCTGGCCGCAACTGGTCGGCTTCGCCCGGGCCAAGGAATACCTCCTGACCGGCGATCTTATGACCGCGGCCGAGGCCGAGCGGATCGGCCTGATCAACCATGTCGTCGCCGCCGACGAGTTGGACGAGAAGGTCTATGGTCTGGCCCGCCGGCTGGCGTCGGGGGCGTCGAAGTCGATCCGCTGGACCAAGCAGGTGATCAATATCCCGCTTCGCCAACTGGCCCATTCGATGATGGACCTGAGCCTCGGCGTCGAGACCCAGTCCAACCTCACGGCCGATCACCAGGAAGCGGTGACCGCCTTCACCAACAAACGGAAACCGAACTTCACCGGCGATTGAGGGGGCCCGTTCAGCCGCGGCGGCCTTGCGCTGGTTGCTTGGGTGGTTTGTCGGGCCGTTCCGGGCCCCAGAGGCGGCTGTAGTAGGTGTCGGCCAGGTAGAGGGCGCCGATCGGGTTGTGCGCCAGGACCCGGTCCTTGGTTACCAGCACCGTCGCCAGGCCGTCGGAATGCTTGAAGAAGAGGCTGTCGTGGCCGACGCAGAGGCCGAGCACGATGTTGAACTGGCAGCCGGACTGGTTCAAAAGCTCGGCCTGGCTGATCGGGTTGCACATCGGCTCGTAGCCGCCCGGGCGGATCTTCTCGTCGTCGCGGAGGCCGATATCCTCCTTCGCGACGCCGCCGTGCTTGCAGGCGACCGAGGCGACCTCGAGGCCGTGGCTTTCCAGGATGCCACTCAGGGTATAGGCCAGCTCGACGAAGCTGATGCAGGTGGCGATGCCGATCTTCTTGAAGCCCATCTTCTTGGCGAACTGGCAGATCTCCTCGACCCGGGTCCATTGGCAATAACCCTCGGCCTCGATCCGGCCGGAGACCTGGGCGACCTTCCGGTTCTCGGGCTCGTCGTATAGCGCGACCGCCGCCGCCATCTCCTCCGTCATCACCTTGGAGGGGCAGAAGCCCGGCCCCTTGGTCTCGCCCTCGCCTTGCCGACAGGCCCTGATCGTGTCGGGACAATAGGCGCAACCCGGTTCGTCGTAACTCATGGCTCTTCGCTCCCTGGCTCGCTTGGCCGAAGCACGGATTATACGCCCGCTTCGGTCCGACGCGCCAGGATGCGACGGAATGCCACATCCAATAGGGTGAGTCAGAGCAAGAACACGCCCTTGCCGGTGGTCTGGGTGTCGAATAGTCGGTAGGCCGCCTCGGCCTCGTCGAGGGTGTGGTATTGCTGGGTGAAGAGGTGATCGACATCGATTCCGCGCTCGGCGACGAAGCGGGCGCAGTCGGCCTGTCCAAAGGCGCTGAAGGTCCACGACGCTATGATGGTGAGCTGCTTGCGGATCATGTCCTTGGAGACGTCGATCGTCACCTGGCCGCCCTCGCCGACGAAGCCGACGGTGCCCCAGGTCCGGGTCGCCCGGATGGCGGCGAGGCGGCCCGCCTCGGCACCGGAGCAATCGAGCGCGATATCGACGCCACGGCCCGCCGTCAATTCCTTCAAGGCCTCGACCGGATTATCGGCGGCGGGATCGATGACGGCATCGGCGCCGAGGCCCCGGGCCAGCTCGCGCCGCTCCGCCACGGTGTCGAGGGCGATCGCGCGGGCGCCCATGGCGTTGGCGAATTGCACCGCCGAGAGCCCGACCGGCCCCTGGCCGAAGATGGCGATGGTGTCCCGGCCGGTCAGGCCGACCCGTTGCAAGGCGCCGTAAGCGGTGCCGGTGCCGCAGGAAATCGCGGCGCCGGTCTCGAAGCTCAGGTCGTCCGGCAAGGCCACCAGGGTCGAGGCCGGCACCAGCATGAACGCGGCATGAGCGCCGTGGCCGGTGGCGCCGAAGACCTTGACCGGGACCTCGCGGCAGAGTTGCTGCCAGCCGACCCGGCAATGCTCGCAATGGCCGCAGCCCTTGTAGTGATGCACCATGACGCGGGCGCCGTCCGGTGCCAGGGCGGCATCGACGCCGGCACCGCGCGCCACCACCACGCCGCAGGGCTCGTGCCCGGCGATCAGCGGCTCGCTGATCTCGCCGAGGCCGAGCGCCTTCAGCGATTCCTCCTTGTTGGGCCGGTAGAATTTGAGATCGCTGCCGCACATGCCGGAGGCCTTGATCTCCAACACCACCTCGCCCGGCCCCGGCGTCGGATCGGGAAAGTTCATCAGCTCGAGCTTGCGCTCGCCCAAAAAGACCACGCCCCGCATCGCTGCTTTCCTCCGGTTCGATCGGTACGAATTCGAACGATTGTTTCAAACCCGGGCCGCCCTGGCAACGACAGCTCAAAGCGCCGGTTTGCCGCCGAGCCATTTCTCGACCAGGCGCCGGGCCGCCAGTCGCTCCGCCTCGCTGAGCGTCGAGCCGAGCCGGGCGCGGTTCCGCCGGCGCCCGCTTCCGCCGCCAGCTGGTACCAGGCCAGCGCCCGGACCGGGTCCCGGGGCACGCCACGACCGCGCTCGAAGGCGATGGCGATGTTGTTCTGCGCCTTGGCGAGCCCCTGCAGCGCCGCCTTCAGGTGCCAGGCGGCGGCAGCGACGGAATCACGTTCGACACCAAGGCCCCGGGCGTACATGGTGGCGAGGTTGTATTGCGCGTCGGCGTGTCCTTGGACCGCCGCGGCGCGGTACCACTTCGCGGCCGCCACGTCGTCGCGGGCGACGCCTTGGCCGAGGGCGTACATGATGGCGAGATTGTTCTGTGCCGGCGCGTGCCCTTGGCCGGCGGCCTCGCGCCACCATCGGATCGCCATGGCGTCGTCCTGATCGACGCCTTGGCCATAGACGTAGAGGAGCGCCAAATTGTACTGCGCCCGGGCCTCGCCGGCCTCGGCGGCGGCGTGGAAGGCCCGAAAGGCGGCACCATGGTCGCCGCTTCCAAGCGCCGCGACACCAGCCTCGAAGTCCGCCCGGGCCGAAGCCGATGCCACGAGCAGGACCAATATCGCCAACAGCAATCGCATGGCTGCCAGCATAGCAGATCCGAACAGTGGCGGTGGTCACGGGTTCTTAACCGACATTCCCCGGATGATCGCCGGTTCCGGCCATCAGAGTAGCCATTTGGGCCCTTGACGGCAATTTAGAAGTCGATGGGCTGAGGCAAGACGCTCCG
>PVBE011011866.1_pt1 | contig 17415 bp, 19 predicted proteins | sample 1631181 | NCBI WGS metagenome assembly PVBE01 (sample SAMN08397723, study PRJNA350692) | Marine metagenome, whole genome shotgun sequencing project. | isolation source: water | place: Pacific Ocean | collected 2012-04 | reverse complement strand
GAAAAATAATAACTATAGGTCCTAAAACAGGATTTTCTTCCGCAAATATTCTTAGTAGTTCGGGTGCATTTTGTAATTTATCAATACTTTCTTTAAGAATAATGCCAAAAAAAGCCATTAGTACAATGGCTATTAATATAATAACTATTCTTCGCAATACTTTTTTATTTCTCATCTTAAATATTATTATTTAGGTACCTCTGGGTCTTCCCTCTGCATTAGTTGTTGGTCCCTAAATCGTATATTGTGTAAAAATTCATGCGGTTTCTTTCTTGAAAGTGACTTTCCAAGATAATAACCTGAGGTAAGATAAGGAAGTAGCACATAATCTGCACCTTCATTATATAAAAGCTTCGCTTCTTCTTCATCTAATGCCCTTACAATAACGTATAATTTTTCTCCTTTTTCTTTTTTTAAATCTTTCACTCGTTCTAGAAGTGCGCTATTTTCTGAATAGCCTCTCGCAGTGGAGATAATTAGCTCAGCAACATCTAAATTAATATGATCAAACACATCAGGATCTGACATGTCATCGAAAAGATAATCATAGCCACCATCATTTAACCGTTCAATAACATCTGGGTCAAAATCTATAACAAGCACATGTTTCTTTGGAAGTGCCGCTATAATGCCCTCACCAATACGCTTACAGCCTATAAGGATAATTTTTTTACTCCAAACAACTGAATCGCCAGTTTCTTCTAAAGTATGTTTTTTTTCAAAGAGAGATAGAAAAGGTGTGAGTATTTTGTATAAAACATCGCTATGGGTAAACATATATGTAGATAGTGTAATTGTGATAATACCAACGCCAGTTACAATAGCAACGTGAGTCTCTTCCAGGTGACCAACTGAAAGGCCCATTGCAGCAAGTACTAAACTAAATTCTGAAACCTGTGCAACTGTAATACCTGCACGAAAACTGGTTCGTTTTGTATAACCCATAAACCCCATAATAATTAACACAATAAGTGGATTGCCAATTAAAACAAATATTGAAAGTATAAGTATTGGTAAAAGGACAACTTCGAAATTCGCAAACGCTACCGTAGAACCAAGAAGAGCAAAAAAAAGTAATAAGAAAAAATCCCTTAGAGTTTTTACTCTACTACCTATTTGCCAATGTTCAGCAGAATTTGCAAGTGAAAGTCCAGCTAAAAATCCACCTATCTCTATTGAAAAGCCCAGAGACTCCACAATACTAACAATTCCGAAAGCCCAAGCGAGTGATATAATAAATAATAATTCTTTGTTTCCGGCAATTGAATCAAAAATAATTGGAACTACTTTTCTTCCAAGTGCTAGCATAATACCAAAAAGCATTACTCCCTTAATCATTGTAAAGATAATTGTAAAAAAGGATGCGCCATCTCCAGATTGAACTCCAGAAACAATAATTAATATAAAAATAACTATAATATCTTGAACGAGTAAAAATCCAATGCTAAGTTTTCCATACAAACTCGTTAAATCTCTTTTTTCAGAAAGCAATTTTACAACAATAATTGTGCTTGAAAAAGTTAATGCAACGGCAATATAACTTGCGGGGAGTAAAGCTATCCCAAGGCCACGCGATATTAAAAATCCGAAAACAAATGTAAAAATTACCTGCCCAACGCCTATGTATGCTGAGTGTTTTCCAACCTTTTTTAGCGAAGAATAATTTATTTCTAAACCAACAAGAAATAACAAAAACATGATACCTAGGTCTGCAAATATTTCCCATGTATCACGGTTACTAATTTCAAAAAAATTGTATGAGCCTATAACAACTCCTACTGCAATATAAGCAAGAATAGTTGGTTGTTTTAGAAGCTTAGCTATTATGCCAAATAAAGCGGCTAAAACAATTATTATAGTGAGCTCAGTAAATCCTCCGAACATGATTAAAAGTATACCATTTTTGTTAATGATATTCTAACGAAACTTTGATAAATCTATCCAAAAGTAAATGTAAAAACATCAAGTCCTGGTTTTAAAACCTCCAATTTTAAAGAATGTTCAGAGACGCCAGAAATGTCTTGAATGATTTCATATAATTGTTCATCCTTTATACGTAAGATTGTTTCACCATTTTGTTCTGTAATATGTTTTCCACGCATTTCTAATGGCACTGGACTATCGTCAATAGTAACTATAACCTCTACGCTGGCAGAAGAAGACGCTACTATATTTACGTTCTTTGCTTCATATACAAAAAGGATACTAGCATTCACTGATTTATTTTGTGCGAACTGTTGAAAAGTATCCCAGAGTCCAACAAAGTAGACTTTATTTTTTTCTAAAAAAGATGGACGCTCATATACATGCTCCCCTTCAATGAATTGCGGACCATTTCCTAATCGCTCGTTTCGCCACGCACCAAAGTATATTTCTGGACTTTTAGCCTCAGGAATTTGCGCATGTTCAATTGTAGTAACATCGTTTTCAATCGTAGTGTCAATAGATAGTTTATTATTTCTCTCTTTGAGCAATTCTTTGATTACACGCTCGGTCTCATCATAGGCACCTTCTCCTATATGATCGTAAACAATATAGCCATCTATATCAATTAAATATTTTCTTGGCCAATATCTATTATTATATGCATGCCATGTCGAAAAATCATTATCCAGTACAACAGGGTATTGTATACCAAAACGTTTTACTGCATCTGCGACATTATTATAATCTTTCTCAAACTCAAATTCAGGAGTATGGATCCCTATTATGGTAAGTCCGATATCACTATATTTCTCATTCCAAGCGTTAAGATACGGCGTTGTTCTTTGGCAATTAATACATGTATAGGTCCAAAAATCTACAAGAATAACTTCTTTACCAATTAGCTCATCAATGGTAATAGAATTTGTGTTAACGAATCCATCAGGGGTAGTAATTTCTTTAGCAGTAACATATTTAACTTCTTTTTCTTCGATAGTTTCTTTAACTACCTCAACTTTTTCAATTATTCCGCCAGAACGTTTGTATTCGAGAACAAATATAATGGTTGCTATTAAGGATACGCTCCACGCAATTGTTCAGTTACTTTACCAGATAAGTCTGGTGCAATTGAATTTTCAAGAGACCAAATATTTTATTCGGAAACATTTGACGTTGCCAGGCTTCAGGTCAATGATAATCTATCATCCTTTACTAACTTAAAAGACCTTTGGTATCCTATCTGTCTTGAGACGCCTCGCCTAGGGGAGGAAATAATTACCTTAGGTTATCCAGGAATAGGATCCACAAGTGACATAACCACAACACGTGGGATTATTTCTGGATACGATGGTTCTTATTACATCACTGACGCTAAAATTGACTCAGGAAATTCTGGAGGTTTAGCTGTTCTGCAAAGTAAAAACTGTCTTTTAGGAATGCCTACGTTAACATCCCTTGGACAAGCAGAATCACTTGGTAGAATTCTGAGCTTAAAGGCATATCTAGGTTTATAAAACCGATGGATAAATCATGTTATAAGTGTATATTTTGAAGTTCAACTTTAAACACATAAAATCTTGGTACAATGCTCTCATAAATATCTTTAAAAAAGAGATCAGAGGTAATGATGAGCTCTTCGATTCTGGTGAAATATTTGATGCAACCACAAAAGAGCTTCATAATGTTCTAAAAATTGTTTCCACGGAAAATGTTCCAAATGAAACTGTAAGACATCGGGAAATTATAAGAGCGCTAACTGTTCTTACAGTAATAAACGAACGAAAAGCTACTTCTAACTTTCGTTTCAATATTTTTTATACTACGATACTAATTGCTTTGGCAATAATGACTTATCAACTTAGCGCAAAACAAGCCAAATATGTCGAATTTTCAACTAGAGCTGATCGAATTAATCAGCAAATTGATATTAATCAAGCAGTTGAATTATGTAAGATTAATTTAAACATGAAAACATCTAGACTATTTAACGTAATTAGCGGTGAGCCAGCTAGTTGTGAATCTGTGCTACTCAGATACGATAATTAAGTTTCTATTAACTAGCGGTGGTGTGTACGTTCACAGCTGATTCCTGTAGTTTTACCTTCTTAGCGAAATCCTCCCACTTGTAGAGGTCAGCTATAATGTGGTTCCAACGCTCGCACACTTGGTCCATAAATTCCAAACGACCACCTAATTAGGTGGTTTTGTTATCTTCTATATAATACCGTCTTATGTACTTGCTATTCCAATAAACGTACTGAGTATAATTGTAAATAATAAATAAAGTAGTATCGCAAACGGAACTATTATCATTGCTTGCAAAATTCTGATAAACATTCCTCTTTTGTTTTTTTTGTAATAAAGAAAAGTTCCAAACATTGCAAGTATAAAAGCTGGACCACCAATTAGCATTAAGTATAAAAACGCCCCAAGAAACATAAAACCCGCCGTTTCATCACTAACTGTTAGGCTACCTATATACGCTACCACTATGGTAGCAAACAAGACAAAAAGTAAAATAATAGCTTTCTCTTTTTTTGTAAACTCTCTCATGCAATATAGTATAACTGATTCTATTAAGTAGTGGTAGTAGTCGTGTTTACAAGCTTATTCTCTAGATTCACACGCTTAGCAAACTCTTCCCATTTATATAGATCAGCTATAATGTGGTTCCAACGATCGCATACTTGGTCCACCAGAAATCCACCGTCTAGATGACGGTGTTTTTGTTACGGTTTATTTATTCGATTGGCGGGTGAGCTAGAAGTGGTATTGTTTCATCACACAATCTAAATCCAAATTCTGTAGACTTACAGTTCAATCCACACTCAGCTTCGTCTAGTTTTACTTTTTCCAAGCAAGAGCTATTACTATTACAAGAAGTTATTCTTTCTTTATTTAATGCTAAAGCCCATTCCGTGCAAGAAGACGAATCTGTAAAAACTCTGTCGTACTTAGATTCAACTTCACACTCTAGACATCCGTCAGGAAAATAATGACCCTCCCAAACATATTCTTTTACTGCGAAAGAATAATAAATAGCTAAACCTGCAATAATAAGAGCAAAAATGCCAAAATTATTTCAGTTGCTATATGTTTATTTTTCATATGAAAAAATCTCCTCAATTCTTTTATTAAAATAATGGGCAATCTTTAACGCTAAAAGTACCGAAGGCGTGTAATTGCCTTTCTCAATTGCAATTACGGTCTGTCGTGTAACATTAACAGCATCTGCAAGTTCTTGTTGTGTAATTTCTTTACTAGAGCGAAACAAATGAACTTTATTTATAACTTTTTCATTCATATTCTTTTCCACAATTAATAATCTAAGTTTATATATATATAAAGCATATGTCAAGTTGACTTTACAATTAAAAACATTAGTAAACTCAACAAAATTACTAGATATACAAACCTTGTGTTAAAACTTTATGTGCAAATCTCGGGGACAGGGGCTCGAACCCCATTTCCAGGACCAAAACCTGCGTCCTATTTATCCCGTTAGAAATTTTCATAAACATGCCTCGGGGACAGGGGCTCGAACCCCGATTTCCAGGACCAAAACCTGGCGTCCTACCATTAGACGATCCCCGAGGGATGGTTACGAAAGTATAAATATTTCTAATGGGACCATTACGTGTCTCTACCTGTCGGCAGACTGGCGCCTATGGCGGAGACAATCCCCGAGATTTATACATAAAGTAAACTAGTTATAAAGCAGCGAGTCTTAAATGTCAATGTTGTTATGATGTTTCAATATAGTATATGTTAGCCTAAAAATAACATAAGGCATTAATAAAATAACTAGCCAGTTAATGTATACTGGGACATCTAATATTTGAAAAAAAGTAATAGGATCAATAATAATAACAGCAATAATCATAATAAAAAAAGTAATGGCAACAATAATGATGCCAAAAATAATCTGTACTATACCAAGCGTATTCATTATTCTTTCAAATATCTACGAATAGCAAGATATGATGCAAAAAAAGTAAGTAAAATAACAGTAATAATTTGTGTTGCTATATAAATGACCCAATTTGACTGTAGGAAAGAAATTATATTAAATGTATCTTGGCCAAGTAATTGAGGAAGGAATGGCTGTATAAAATTAAGAACTGGATAAATTATTATTACACTGATAAGAAGTGAGAATATCGCATGGAAAAAACTCTCAAGAAGAAATGGCCCTCGTATCATAACTGCACTTGCTCCGACCAATCTCATTATTGTTATTTCCTCCTTATGAGTATAAATAGTAAGACGTATGGTATTTAGTACAACAAGTAAAGAATTAAAAATTAATACAAATATAACAATTAGGCCTATAAATTGAATGCGCTCGCTTATCTCATTTACTCGTTCAATTGCACGCTCATGGCTTTCTAAATCCGTAAAATCTCTTTCTTCAATAATTGTCGTATATACAGGATCATCTAGTATTTCAGTAATAAGACTATAATCATTTAAATTTTCGGCTTGTACTAATAAACTATATGAAAACGGATTATCATCAAGCTCATTTAATGCTTTGATAATATCAGGGTCATTTGCATATCTTGTTCTAAAATTTTCTAGCGCTTTGTCTGGTGTAATAATCTCAGAATTTTTTAGTACTACTTTCTGAGTTATGAGCTCTTCAAGTGCTTGTACTTCTTGTCTAGCAACTTCATTTTTAAAATATATGTTTACATTTACTCTATTTTCAACACTTATTATTGCCTGACTGACCAAAATAGTAATGACAATTAAAAAATTAACTGACAAAATACTTAGCGTAATGATGGTAACAGTGTTTATAGAAACCCAAATGTTTCTCCAAAAATCTAGGACAGCAAATTTTATTATTCTCCAAACTTGTATCATAAAATGTATTTCCCGGTCATTTGATCGCTTATGACCACGCCTTTATCGAGAGTAATCACTCTTTTATTAATAGAATTAACAATTTCTCTATCATGTGAAACGAGAAGCACTGTAGCGCCAAAATCATTTATTTTTAAAAGTATATCAATTACTTCGCGACTATTAATTGTATCAAGGTTTCCAGTTGGTTCATCAGCAACTAGGAGCTTAGGTCTATGAACAAGTGCTCTTGCAATCGCGGTGCGCTGCTGTTCCCCTCCTGAAAGTTGGTGAGGATACCTGTCATATTTATCTTTTAAACCAACTATATTTAATACTTGGGGAACGATTTCTTGTATGCGAAGGCGTGGCGCCCCACTGACTTGTAGAGCATAGCTAACGTTTTCATATACGGTCTTTTTAGGTAAAAGCTTATAATCTTGCCAAACAACACCTATCTGTTTACGCAATTGCGGCTTCTGAAAATTTCTTATTTTTGTTATATCCCAACCTCCTATAATAATTTCACCTGAATTAGGCTTTTCTTCAGCAATAAGTAATTTAACAAGGGTTGTTTTTCCGACGCCAGATTGTCCCACTAAAGACGCAAATTCACCAGGATTTATCTTAAAGCTCACATCTTTCAATGCGGGGCTCACCTTCCCATATGATTTTGTAACATGTTTAAGTTCTACCATAGGTCTTTAAAAATTATACAATATATGCTAAAAATAGTAACGGTATTTTATTTTTCTTATATACGCCGCCTTAGCGAAGTTGCCCTCGAGGTAGCATACCGAGAGAAGAATAAAGAACGATTCTTATGCCATAACATAAGCCCGTGTAGCTCAGTTTGCCAAGCAAAGCGGAATAAAGTAAGGCCTGCCCGCCCTCGCCTGAGCCCGTGTAGCTCAATCGGTAGAGCAATCCCTTCGTAAGGGAGAGGTAGCCGGTTCGATTCCGGCCATGGGCTCTGGTGATGGTAGGCAGGCAATCCCTTCGTAAGGGAGAGGTCGCCGGTTCGATTCCGGCCATGGGCTTGTGTAACGGCATAAGGATCATCGCATTCTTAAGCGCGTGGGGCCTACGTTCGACTCTCCGAGGTGGCTTAGATAAGAAAAGTCTATTCTTCATACTTAATATAATACTTTATATCAGCGTTATTTCTTTTATTAGTTATAAACTCATCGACTGTTAAATTTTTTATTAATATATGACTTGCTCGAATAATATCATTCTCATCATCTTTATCAGTAAGTTGTACAATATGCCAGCCAAATGAAGTTTGGAAAGGGTCACTTACTTCCCCGATTGATAAAGAAAAGGCTACGTCTTCAAATTCTTGTACCATCTGCCCTCTTGAAAACCATTCAAGGTCTCCTCCATTAGCTGCAGTTAAATCTTGACTATATGCTCGTGCCAATTCTTCAAAAGATTCCCCTGAATTAGAACGGTTTTTCAAACTCACTATTTCTTTTTCTTTTTCTTTATTTAAGTCTGGATTAGTAGCAAGTATCAATGCTAATTTTTCTTCTTCAAGAAGTGGTATAAATGCTTTTTCAATAAAATCATCAATAGACCAATTATAAAGACTGTTTATAATTTGTTCTAATTCGTCACTATCGGCATAACCGCTATGTAAAATTTCAAACTGTGTATTTATTTCATCTTCTGATACGCTTTGATTAAATTCTTCAAGTGCCTGGTGAATTAATAATACAGCAATGTAACGATTTATAACATTTGTACGAATTTCCTCGTTAGTAGGAACATTAGCACCAAGATTTGCCGCTTCATTTTCAAAAAACATAGTGAGCGAGGCCATATCGTTTTTATAATCAGCAAGAAGTAGCGCATCATCATTAACTTTAAGTGCAGGTAAATTAAGTGTGAGTGAAACTTTTGTAATAAATTTACCATCAGTATCAGACGAATACGTTTTATAAGTAAAGATCCCAAGGAGTATAATTATAAAAACAGTAATGGCAATAAAAACTATTATTAATTTTTTTATTTTAAATATTGATGCGAAACGTTCACCAAGAGTAGGTTTTCTTAAAAGATGTCCAGAGTCAAATACACGAGATGAGGAAGGTCTCTCATCTGAAGTATCTACGCGTGGCGCATCGAAAACAACAGGGCGTTTTGGTTGCGGAGCGTGTGGCCTATTTGCAGTCTCTGTTGTTTTTGTATCAGTTTTTTTTCTTGTTTTTTTAGAAATTTTTTGCAATTTCTTCTTTACTACCTTCTTTTTTGAACTAGATACTTTTTTTGAAAAAAATTTTGGATCAACTACCTTTTTCAATTCATCAATATCGCTTTTTGTAAGTTTTTTTGTTTTAGCCTTCGATTTTTTGGGAGCTGTGGATTTTGCGTTCGTTAATTTCTTTCCAATATTTTTTAATGTTGCTGTTAATTGCTGCTCCTCTAATTGCTTTATTGCTTTTTTCTGATCTTGAGTATCTCCAATATGTTCCAAAACAGCCTTACGCAGTGCGTTCAAGATTTCAACGTCTTTAATATTGCTTTCTCTCTTACTTTTTGGACTTGTATTCATTTAAGTTTACTAAAAGTTAAAAAAATAATTCCCCCATTTTTGTATATTACTTTGTTCGATACGCTTTGCTACACCTGCCCTAGTTTCATTTTCTGTAAATACAACTGTTGTCTCTCCTACTTTAGTCCATCCTAATTTAGTACGCGCAATATTTTCTGTTGCTGCATCTGAACCAAGTAGTGTGATGACATCTTCTAGAGCTTTCTTTTCTTCTTCATGCGAAACTATAGATTCATTAATTATACCCTCCTCTTGCTTATAGCTAATAAATGAAAATACATTTACCATAACGCTATACCCAATATAAGTAAAAAACAGAACCAAACCTAAAAAAAGAAATTTACTATGAAAAATATTTTTAAAATTTGTCCTTTTATTCTGCATCGTTCGTACTATAATACCATATAATAACTTTTGTCGCTACCACATCATATCACTAATAATCCAAAAACTTCATGAAATATAAAAATACAAAAACTTAGTTTTAGGTTTGGTATTGCAAAAGTAGTATTTTTATTTTATACTTGCTCAGTTCTTGATGATAATTACAATAAGCGCCGTTAGTTTAAGCCTGTCCCAGCTCATTAACAATATATTAACTACTTTGCTGTGCGCCGTTAGCTCAGCCTGGTAGAGCAGTTGCCTTTTAAGCAAACGGTCGGGGGTTCAAATCCCTCACGGCGCAATGCAAAGTAGTTAATGTTAATAAGCTAGATAAATGACGCAGTTGCTTTTTAAGCAAACGGTCGGGGGTTCAAACCTGAACCCGCACCATATCTAATAAGATAAACAAACAAATGCACTGTTAAAGTGTGTTTTTTAGTTTAAAATGCTATAATATTATTAAATAATTTAAAAAAATTGTGAAATATAAATCAACGAAAGGTTTTACTTTATTAGAATTACTAACAGTAATTTCTATTATTGCTCTTATTGCAAATAGTGCGGTTGCTACTGTATCTATATGTGCGAAAGAAAGCACGTGACACTGTAAGGCTAGCGACTTTAAAACAAGTATCTACAGCTCTTGAATTATATTATACAGATAACGGAAAATATCCAGTACCCCCAGTATGCGGAGGTGTGGGTGTACCGACAGTCTACTATTCAGGGGCATATGCTGACTCAGTACCACAATGTGAATGGGAGGTTCTTGGGTCTGTAATAAATATTGAAAATTTAGATGACGATCCATTAAAAAATTCGGTTTCAGTATCTGGTGATAGTTATTATCCTTTAGATTTTGAAGATGATTACGGGTACATTTATGCTACTGTTGATGGAAGCAATTACGACCTTATAACATGTTTGGAGAGGCTCGAAAACTCTCAAACATGTGAAAAAAATAATTTTTCATACTATACTAACGGGTTAACAGGCTGGGGTCATGGTCCTACTGGTGCTCTTATTTGTCCGAATTGCCCAAATCCCCCTGGCACTGGAGCCAAATGTGGTATTTATTCATATCAGCATTAAATATATAATATTGCGCATAAGCTGTTGAAAAGAACGTTTGATAAAAACGTTCTTTTTGTTTACACTCTCTACTATATGGCAAACATACAAGGAAAAATCCCACCACATAGCTTAGAGGCAGAAGAATCTGTACTATGTAGCATTCTTATAGATAAAGAAGCTATATTTAAAGTATTGGATATATTAAAATCTGAAGATTTCTATAAGCCCTCCCATACAATCATATACGAAACTATACTTGAATTATTAAATACAAACGAATCATATGATTTTGTTTCCTTAGGAAACAAGCTGTATAGTAAAAAATTGCTTGAAAAAGCAGGAGGTAGGTCATATCTGTCAAGTTTAAGTGCAAAACATCCGACTTCAGCACATATTAAACAACACGCAAAGATAATTCAAAAAAAATCTGTTTTAAGAAGAATCCTATCATCAGCGTCAACATTAACTGAACTTGGTCATAAAGAAGACGAAAAGATAGAATCTATTGTAGATACAGTAGAAAATATTGTATACGAAATTTCTCAAAAAGTTCATACAAGCAGTTTTGTATCTATTAATCCACTTCTCACAGAAGCATTCAATCGCCTAGACGACATACATAAAAATAAAGGAAAGCTCAGAGGACTTCCGACAAATTTTATTGACTTGGATTTCAAATTATCAGGATTGCAAAAATCTGATTTAATTGTTATTGCCGCCAGGCCTTCAGTAGGAAAAACATCACTAGCGTTAGATATTGCAAGAAAAGTCGCATTACTCGACAAGGTCCCAGTTGCAATTTTTTCTCTAGAAATGTCAAAAGATCAACTCGTTGACAGAATGATTTGCGCAGAAGCCGGTATTGATCTTTGGAAACTGCGAACCGGTAATCTTACAGACAAAGGAGAAAACGATGATTTCACAAAAATATCAAGAGCCCTCGGAGAATTGTCAGAAGCATCTATTTTTATAGATGATGACGCGATAACTAATGTATTAAGCATAAAGTCAAAGGCAAGAAGATTGCAAATGGAAAAAGGACTTGGGTTAATCATAATTGATTATCTTCAGCTTATGGAAGGCACGGGTAATGAAGACAGTCGTACACAAGAAGTAGCAAAAATAACACGTGCATTAAAAGGAATAGCTCGGGAATTGGATGTTCCTGTAGTCGCTCTCTCACAGCTATCTCGTGCTGTTGAAATGGGCGGCGGTCCAGCATTTCCAAAACTTGCCCACCTACGAGAGTCAGGCTCTATAGAACAAGACGCTGATGTTGTTATGTTTATTTATCGTAAAACCGCAGATTCTTATTTTAAAAACAAAGATTTGACACCACAGGAAGAAAAAATAGCAGAAATAAACATAGCTAAGCACAGAAATGGTCCTACGGGAACTGTAAAATTATATTGGAATAAAGAATCAGCAACATTTGAGAATTTAACAGAAGACAGATTGCCAGAATCATATGAAACAGTGGCCTCCTAATTCTCGCGCACTCATACAGTATTTCGGAAGGCTTCCAGGCATAGGGCCAAAAATGGCTGAGCGGATAGTTTTATATTTACAAAAACAATCAGAAAAAAACGCAGAGGAATTCGCACACACCCTAAGCACACTACACTCATCGGTACATACATGCCAAGTATGCTATACCCTTTCGGAAACTAAAATATGCTCCATATGTAGTGACTCAAAAAGAGACGACTCGTTATTATTAATTGTTTCAGATCCAGTGTCAGCATATAACATTGAACAGCCAGGTTCATACAATGGAAAATATTTTATACTTGGAGGATTAATTAATCCACTTGAAGGCATTACTCCAGATAGATTACGATTTAAGGAACTGATACAAACAATAAACACAAACCAATCCTTAAAAGAAATAATATTAGGATTTAATGCAAATGTTGAAGGAGAAGCAACGCAACTATATATAAAAAAACTGCTAGCAAAAGTACATAATATAAAAATTACCCGCCTTGCGCGCGGGTTACCTATGGGAAGTGAAGTGTCATATGCAGATGAAGTAACACTTCGAGAAGCATTGTCAGGAAGACAACAAGTATAATTTAACTTGAGACAGAATCTATCTTAATTTTAGAATAAACTTGGCGATGTCCCTGCTTTCTTTTATATCGTGTTTTAGGTTTATATTTTACAACTGTAATTTTTTTATCTTTTACCTCTCTATCTATCACAGAGGCTTCTACAGTATCCTTAGTATAAGGGTCTCCAAATGTTATTGAATCTGCAGTACCTAAAGCTGCAAGTACCGTCTTAAAAGTTACCTTACCGTTTTTAATATTTTTTTCAGAAATTTTATCAACAAGTAATTGCTTCCCAGATTCTACTAAATACTGGTGAGCACCTATTTTTACAACAGCTTTTTGGTTATTTTTTGACATAGAAACTATATACTATAAGACTTTAACCTAGTTGTCAAGTGATCTTTGGCTATATGCCCATCGAAAGAAAAGGGCTAATATTAGTAATACTATTAACACAAATCCTATAAAATAATACTTCAAAGTGGATTGCCATAAAAAAACAAGCATACCAAATAAAGCAGTGATACTATATAAAATATATACCGATTTTTTATGTGAAATACCTTTATGTACAAGTTGGTGATGTATATGTTCGCTGTCCCCTACCCACGGCATCTGCTTTCTTTTAAGCCGTCTAAAAATTGTCCAGCCGGCATCAAGAATGGGAATTGCAAAAATAATAAGTGTTATTACAACTTTTGCATCAGATAAAATCGCAAAAGAACCTAATACAAACCCAGTAAAGAGGCTGCCACCTTCGCCCAAATAAATTCGTGCTGGGTATCTATTAAAATATAAAAAAGAAGTAAGTGCTCCTGCAAAAATGATGGAAAGTAGCGCTAAGTCAAACTGGGAAAATAAATAAAAACTTAACATAAAAATAAAAAGTGTAGCTATTAAACTTACACCTGTAACAAGTCCATCGAGGCCATCTTGTAATTTTGTTGCATACATAATACCAACAAGCCAAACAAAACTAATAATATCTGCTGGAAAATCAAAGAAGTAAGGCACTCCTTTGAAGGTAAGCATCTCTATATGAAAGGTATTTAGATAAATGAGCTCGTCTGGTGATACAGGATTTGTAATATGACTTATTCCAACACCGCTAGCAATAACAATAACCGCTGCAACAAGTGGCCATATAATTTGAAACTGTGGACGTAATCTAAACCTGTCATCAAAGTATCCCCCTATAATAATGATTGCCCCCCCCAGCAGTATACCTATAATATTTTTGTCTTTAATAAGTCCGTCGATGTCAAATAAAAAAATACTTATGCCAGAAACTAAGACAAATGAAATAAAGATGCTAAAACCTCCTAGAAGAGGTATATTCTTATCACCTAGTTCTCCAAACCTGCTCCTTGATACAATGGAAAATGAAGAAGCAATACGTATAATGATAGGCGTAATTATAAATGAAATAACAGCCCCGCTGATAAAAAAGGCGATGTAAAGAAGTGCGATGTTCATATCTAAAGTGCCTCGGCTTTCTCTACCACAAAAATTCCTTTACCGCTCACACGGATTGTATCTCTACGCTTTGCTTGTTTGGTAAGTAATATCTGAGAAATTGGATCTTCAATTATATGTTGAACAGTCCTATGTAATTGCCTTGCACCATATTCTTCTTTATACCCCTCTTTTGCTATATAACTAATTGCATCTTCTTCAACAATAAAATTTATGCCATGAGATTCTTCCATTTTTCTTGAAATATCATTTAGAAACAATTGGGTTATTTTTTCTACATCAGGAATAGTAAGCGTTTTAAATACAATCATTTCATCAAATCTATTTAAAAATTCAGGTAAAAAATATTGTTTTAATTTCGTTTCAGAAAGTTCTTTTGTGATATTTTCTGTCTTTTCTCCTGACCGTAGTTCGTCTTGTATGAACTGGCTCCCTGCATTAGAAGTTGCAACAAGTAGTATATTAGTGGCATCCATTCTTATTCCTCTGCCATCTGTGATATGACCTTCATCCATTAATTGTAAAAATACGTTTATGACATCTTTATCGGCTTTTTCAATTTCATCTAGTAAAAGAAGGCCGAAAGGATGCTCTTCTATTGAGCGAGTGAGCGTCCCTGTTTCACCTGATCTTCCTATTAATGTATGGAGAGAATCTTTTGTTTGAAATTCATTCATATCAAGGCGAGTCATATGATACGCTTCACCAAAATATATTTCTGAAACTGCTTTTGCAAGTGCTGTTTTACCTACACCCGTTGGTCCTAAAAACAATAAATTTGCAATTGGCCTTTCGGTACGTTTTAATTCTGTGCGTGCCCTTCTTAAAGCATTTGCTACAGCGCGCACTGCAACGTCTTGAGAAATTATTTTTTTATGTAACATTGTTTCAAGATTAAGCAATCTTTCACGTTCCTTTTCTCCTATATCAGTGAGTGGGATATGAATTTTTTGAGAAAGAATTTCTGCTATATCATTTTTATTTATCACATTAGGTTTTCTTTTAGTGCCTTTTTTGGAAACTGCTATTTCATCTAACAAATTCACTGCTTTCTTTGGTAAACGTTCTTTTGATAAAAATCTTGAACTTAATTCATACAATTCTTCAATTGCGTTATAAGTAAAAAAAACATTATATCTAGATTCTAATATCAATGTCTTTGATGCAAGAATGCGTATGGTTTCATTTTCATTTGGCTCCTCAACTGCAAGTACGCGAAACATTTGACTAAGAGTAGTAATACGCTTGCCCTGTGAATAGTGTGCAGGTTCTGCAGTTCCTATAATATATACTTGCTTCTTTCCTAAAAGTGTCCCTATTACATCAGCAATATCAAGGCTCTGTTCACTACCAATAGAAATGCCAACAAATCTATTGATATGCTCAATAACCAAAACAACATTTCCGGCGCGTGTTACTTCGTCAAAAACCTTAAGTAATTTTTGAACAAATTCTGAAGCCCCTGCTCCTCCTATTAAGCGTGAGGCATTAATTTTAACTAATCGTTTATCTTTCAAAAAATCTGGAACGTCTTCTTCTGCCATTCGTGATGCAAGCCCCTCTATAATAGCTGTTTTACCAACACCTGCATCTCCCATGAGTAGTACGTTTTTCTGAGATTCTAAACCATGAAAAACATTATCCATGACACTGTCTCTATCTATATACGGATGAAGTAAACCATTTTTTGCCATAAGTGTTAAATCTGTACTCATCCTTGATGCGTATGGAGTTTCTAGACCTGTCATTGCTCTATCAATTTGTTTTCTTGGTTTTAGACGTGAACGAAGTCTGCCACGGCGATACTTTGCAAAAATCTTTTTACGTGTACGTGTCCAAGAGACAGTATTGCGTATTTTCTCATCTTCAATATCTAGCTCATATAATATTTCTTTTACGAGATTCCCCTTTTCAACAATAGCTTGAAAAAGAGAAATTTCATCAATATCTTTTTTGTATTCAGAAATAGAGAGCTTGCCTGCATATATCAAAACATCATTAGCTAATGGTGTTGCAACTGTTTTTTGTGTTGAATCTTTTTGAGCCTCATGTTTTTTTAATTGTCTTGCTAATATTTCTGTAATAGTTTGATAATTAATATTTAAACGAGAAAATATCTCACGAATATCAGGAGAGTCAAGAAGTATAATAAAAAAATGAAATGGGCGGACGCCATCTTGTTTATATTTCTTAGCTATTTCCCAAGAGCGTTCAACTACTTTTAACGCACTTGAGGTAAAATATTGGGATACATCTAGTTTAATATTTTTTTCAGTAGCCATTTTAAACGCTTTTTGTAAATTCTTTCCTCCTGCAGATATAATTGTAAGTTTATAATACAAGAACATATCAACTAATACGCTTAACCAAAACAATAATATAAATGAATCTAGTGTGGAAAAAAATAATTCCAAAAATGGAGTTTGCGTTCGTGTAAATGCATTATAAATAAAAACTGCTATAGCTCCTTTACCAACAATAGAAAATGAAAGTAAGAAAAAAACTATTAGTTTACCAATTCTATCAAGAATATCATCTATACGCGCGTACGTTGTAGTTATATCTTTTCCCCAAAATAACTCTGCTTTTGAATGAGCTGTAAATGCCATCATAAAAAAAATCTACCTCCTAGTTGGTATATAATTTGGCTTATAGCTAATACGGGTATGGTTATCCAAAAAATGAGTACGCTAATGGAAAGCAATATCCATAAAATAAAAATAACAAGTCTAAAGATGGCAACAAAAATTCGAATAAAAAAACTTATGAGTCTGCCAGCAATATCAAATTGACCATACATTGGGGTAAGCAAATTTTTAAACCATAAGCTTACGCCTAAAATTTCATTCCCATCCTTAATTGTATTTTGTACATTAAAAAAAATACGTTTAAGGCCTCGGCTATACCACCATACGGGAAATCGCATTATATCGTACAATGTATTAATAGTAAGTTTTTTTACTATAAGTAATAGAGTGGTTTCTTTAACCATTCTAATATTATACTATGTTTTTACACTTTTTTTAATACTGAAGATATTTTACAAACACTAAGACTAATTTTCATATTTTTCAACTTAAATTATTTTAGAATAAAGTT
>PVBE010734784.1_pt1 | contig 17415 bp, 18 predicted proteins | sample 1631181 | NCBI WGS metagenome assembly PVBE01 (sample SAMN08397723, study PRJNA350692) | Marine metagenome, whole genome shotgun sequencing project. | isolation source: water | place: Pacific Ocean | collected 2012-04 | reverse complement strand
CTAATTTCTTCCAATCGTTTAACCATCTCTCTGGAGTAATAAAAGGGTAGTCGGATCCAAATAATATTTTGTGATTAAGCCTTGTAATTGATTCATGTATAAGTTCTTTAGGAATGTACCTTGGAAGCCACCCTGAAAGATCGATATATACATTAGGTTTATGTAAAGCTACTGCAATTTGATCATTTATCCAAGGCCAACCGGGATGAGCTAATATGATAGTTAAATCTGGAAAATCAGCTGCAACGTCATCCATTCCTGGAATAGGCGCACTGTATTTTAATTTTAACCCTCCACCTCCTGGAGTACCTGCACCAGATGCTGCCATTCCGCAATGAAAAAGTACGGGTACAGATAAATCTGAACATTTTTGGTAAAGAGGATAAAATTTCTCATCATTTGGATTAAAAGCTTGTTGAACTGGATGTAACTTTAACCCTTTAAGACCTAGATCGACTACTGATCTCTCTAATTCTTCTATAGCTTGTTTTTCTTTCCATGGATCTATAGCAGCAAAAGCTATGAATACGTCAGGATGATTTTTCACAACACTGGAAATATAGTCATTAGAATCAGGTACTTCTCCTGTTGTAGTTTCTGAGTCTATCGAAAGTAAGAGAGCCATCATATCTAATTTCCTATATATATTTGCTATATTATCTATAGTTTCATTATTGCCATGAGCATTGAAGAAGTTTCGTAAAGTATTTTCCATATGAGAAGGAGGTAATCCAGGCTGCCTTGGAATGTGTACGTGCATGTCGATTGCTTTCAATTTCAAAAACCTTTATAGTCAAATTCACTTAATAAAATAACAGAGTTTTATCTGTATATAAAGGTAATTTAAATATTTTAGTAGGAGTATCATGAAAAATAATGTTCATTACTCAAAATTAACACCTATATCATTTTTGGAAAGAAGTACTTATGTATACCCAAATAAACCTGCAATTAAATATGGAGATCGTTCATATACATATCAAGAATTTTCCGATAGGGTGCATAAACTTGCAGGAGCATTAAAATCACAAGGATTAGGAAGAGGAGAAAAAGTAGGATTTTTAGTTCCAAATATTCCAGAGATGCTTGAAGGGCATTTTGCTCCTTTGAAAATAGGAGCTGTGTTAGTAGCAATAAATATTAGATTATCAGGAAGGGAAATAGCGTATATTTTAAATCATTCTGAAGCTAAAATTCTTGTTTTTGATTCAGAATATGGAGATATCATTGAAAAAATTAAACCTGAACTCAATAATATCAAATGTTTTGTTCAAATCATTGATACAGAACCTGAAAATAAGAATATTGAATCTATTGAATATGAGCAATTTTTATTGAGTTCTCCGGAGGGTGAGCATTCTATTACTTTAGAATCTGAAGAAGATCCTGTGACTATTAATTACACATCTGGAACTACAGGAATGCCAAAAGGCGTACTATATCATTCAAGAGGAGCTTATATTTCTGCTTTGGGAAACGTATTGGAATCGGGTATGTCTTCTAAAACAAATTATCTATGGACATTACCCATGTTTCATTGTAATGGATGGTGTTACCCGTGGGCAGTAACAGCAGTTGGAGGTACACATGTGTGTTTGAGACAAGTCCGACCTGATGAAATATATAAATTAATCGCTCAAGAGAATATTACAAATATGTGTTGTGCACCTACGGTTTTAACTGCAATGTATACGAGCCCGGATGCTAAGGGACAAAACTTAAGTGGTTTAACTGTTATGACAGCAGGTGCTCCACCTGCTCCACAAGTAATAAGAAGTATAGAGCAAATGGGAGCTGAAATAATTCATTCATATGGATTAACAGAAACCTACGGTCCAGTTACAACATGTGCATATCAACCTTCGTGGGAATCTATGAGCACTGAAGATCTTGCAAAAATTAAATCTAGGCAAGGAGTTCCTTATATAACAGGTGATGACGGGTTAAGAGTAGTAGATGAAAATATGAATGATGTTATTAAAGATGGTGAGCATATGGGTGAAGTTGTTATGCGCGGAAATATGGTTATGTCTGGTTATTTTAATGATAAGGAAGCAACGGATAAAGCATTTACAGGCGGATGGTTTCATTCCGGAGATCTTGCTGTATGGCATAGTGATGGATATATAGAATTACAAGATAGAGCTAAAGATATAATAATTTCTGGTGGAGAAAATATTTCAAGTCAACAGGTAGAAAAAGTCTTAATGGAAAATGAAGGTGTTGCAGAAGTAAGTGTTATAGGAGTACCTGATGATAAATGGGGTGAAGTACCTAAAGCTTTTGTTACGACACGTGAGGGAGTTACATTAACTGAAGAAGAATTGATTGAGTTTGCAAAAGAAAGAATAGCTCGATTTAAAGCTCCAAAATATGTTGAATTTGGGGCTTTACCAAAAACTGCAACAGGGAAAATACAAAAATATGTATTAAGAGATAAAGAGTGGGCTGGCAAAGAAAAAAGGATCCAGGGTTCACTTTAGGATTACTTTTGAATTAACATATATAGTTTATTAATGTATCAATTAATTTTTTAAAAGGAGTGATAATGAGTAGAATAAAACATATTAAATGGAGTCTTGATTTTGTTCACAGAGCTTTACGTGATGCTTGTAACGGAACAACAGAGCAAGTTCATTTTGTTCCTGAATCTGGTAGTCATTCTATAGCATGGTGTTTATGGCACACTACTAGAATTGAAGATTTGATAGTGAATCTTGTAATAAAAGAATCTAGTACAGTTTGGAACGAAGGGTGGGCAAATAAAACAGGATTACCTTTTGATGGATTTGGATTAGGACAATCAGATGAGGATGCTCAAAAAGTGGAAATTTCTGACATGAAAGCATTTAGAGATTATCAAGATTTAGTTTGGGAATCTACAGATGCTTTTTTAAATGATCTTAAAGATGAAGATTTATCAAGACAGGTGAAAACAAGTACAGGTGATACGGAATCTATTGACGAATCTATTTCATTACACATGCTAGGTCATTTTAATGGGCACAGAGGTGAAATGAATTTACTTCGGGGCATGCAGGGAATGGATCCTTTATTAATGCAGGAAGGAACACATTAACTTTTGTTAATTCAATAGACAATAGTTCTGTCAGTATCAAAACATATTTCTACAAGTTTATTAGGTGTTGCAGGTGTAAATCCCAAAGATTCTAGTTGTTCAGGATTTATCCCCCGTGCTTTTGCTGACATTTTTGAGGCATAAAGATTTGCTCCGCCATTTTTTAAAGCAGATAGGTGATCTGATAATTTACCCAGTCCTACACCTTGCATTTCATTAATTGTAATTTCATGTAGAGAAGTTACTCCGTCTCCTGCACAGAACACAGAAACTTCATGCCCGTCATCTAAAGCTGCTTTTGCTACTGCGAAACCTAGTACAGCCCTACTTGGATTGTCTACACCAGTAATGATATGAATTAACAGTTTACCCATGATCTGATTTTAGAATTTTTGCTTTTCTTTTTCAATGGCGTAATTGCTTTAAATGATAAATTAATGAAACCTAGTTAATACAAATATCAGCAATTTTATTTATAGTTTTCCATTGATTAATATTTAATGATAATGTTTTTTTATCTCCCGTCTGCCTTTCAATTTCAATTGTATAACCGGTGAATTTATATCCGGAAAAATCTTTGTTGATAGATTCTATTTTTACATTCCCAATATCCATAGCTAAAGAATTTATGTCAGTGTCTTGTGTAAATTCATTAGCTAAATTTTCGCTATAATTATTATGTTTCCATTCAATAGATTTGACTTTACCAAATATCGGGAAAGTTTTTTTCCTGATAGATCTTACTTTTATTTGATTTGGTTCTGATTGCACTGATTCATCAGGGACAGCAAAATAATACCACCATTTTGGTGGGCTATCTTTACTTCTGTCTCGTTTTATTATGTTAATGAATTCGATAGGGGATTCAGAATTGATTTTTATAACTCCTAAACTTTTTCGATACCAAGGATTGTGAAGTTTGTCAGCTCGAATTCCTCTTTTAGACATTTCGCATTGAATACCTATGTTTATTAAATTGTTATAAAGATTGTCTCTAGCTTTATCTCTTATTTTTTCTAACATAGTGATATTTATAGCATGTCGTCTAGCAATATGTAATTTGATTCGAGGTCGTTTCAAGTAACATTTAAGAATAAATATGGCTTCTCAAATATTTCATTTCATTATCACAATTAAAGGAAATGATAAAGGTATGACTAGAACTAGTTTGAACTAAAGGCCAGCAGATTTTAGCATGATCATTTATTTAAATGAATTTTAAATGGATTTAATAAATTCAAAACATCTGGAATGCTAAACTTTGCTCCTTTAATTTTATTTTCACAGGGATTAATATTATAGTTAATTGAATCTGAGAAATTACAATTTTCTAAACTAGTATTCTGAAATCTGCTAGCATTTAAATCAGACTTGGTAAAATCAGTACCATATAAATCGCTTTCTGAAAAATCGACTTCATATATTTTGCATTCAATTATTGATAAATTACGTAATTTAAGTGACATAAAACTTGAATAACTTAAATTACAGGATTTGAATGACAATGGAGTTGATGAAATGATATTTTTCCAATTTAATAATGTCCAGTTTATACCGATTATTTTACAATTTTCAAATTGTATATTTTCAAATTTCGAATTGGTAAATGTACATAAACTCAAATTTGATTCAGTGAAATTACAGTCTGTGAATTTGCAATTGATAAATGTTGATTCTGAAAAGTCAACATTGTTAAATTCACATTCTTCAAATATGCTGTTTTTTACTATATTGTTTTTGAAATCAGTTTTTTCAAATGTTTTTTTATCATACTGATAATTATTTTTCATAATTTAATTATAATCTAATAAATCAAATACCTATTTATATTGATTTAATGGTTATAATTGAATAAATCAGATTTTAATTCTCATATGTGTGGAAGATTTTCAGTAAATATAGATTATGAAGAATTAAAAGATAGATATCCTAATCATAAGATTACACCTGTTAAATCATTTTTTAATTTTGCACCTACTATGCAATTACCTGTAATAATTAATGAAGATGTAATTAATATGAAGTGGGGATTAATACCTGCTTGGACTAAAGATAATTCATTTGCGAGTAAAATGATTAATGCAAGGAGTGAAACTCTATTAGAAAAATCTTCTTTTAATAATCTAGTAAATACTAACAGATGTGTAATTATATCCAATGGATTTTATGAATGGGATACTAAAACTAAAAGTCCTTATTTCATTTACTCTACAACCAATATGATTATGGCTTTTGGGGGATTGTATTCATCATGGATTAATAAAAGTAATGAAATAATTCATACATTTACAATAATCACTACTGAATCTAATAACACTTTATCTAAAATTCATCATAGAATGCCTTTAATTTTAAATGAGGGGGATGACATTAAGTGGATTGATAATAGTAATAATTACGAATCAGTTAAGGATTTGATTAAACCTTTTGAGGATAACAAAATTGATATGTATGAAATTTCAACACTTGTTAATTCTGTCAAGAATGATAATTTAGAAATACAAACCAGAGTAAATCGATTATTTTAATTAAAAGTTGGTTCAAAATTAATTTTGACTTAGTGGTTATAATTTAATTATGGAAAAAAATTATGAACAAGAAGCTATAGATTTATGCATGTATTGGGAAAAAGGTTTTAACGAAAGAAATAGAGATATATGTATCGAAGCTATGCATTTTCCTCATGTAAGATTGTGGGAAAATACTTTTTCAATATTTCATGTTGCTGAAGATTTTCTAAAAGGTTTCGACAAACAAACAGCTGATTTAGAAAAAGAAGGTTGGGGTAAAACGATAACTTTAGATATTAAAGCTATACAATCTTCGAATGATAAGGTTCATTTAACTATTCATCAATCTAGAAGAGATAAAGAAAATAGAGAATATCATAATTTTGTAACATTGTGGATAGTTACAAAAATTGAAGGTAAATGGGGAATACAATTCAGGTCTTCATTTTTAGAGGGAGTATCTCAAATAAATCCTATACACTAATATTTAGTATTTTATGGATATCAAAGTAAAAAAATTCAATAATGGATTAATAATTCACCCGGGATTATCGGAAGAAATTGGTCAAAATATACAAGGTCCATCTCTTATCAAAACTCCAGATTGGATTCCTGAAAAGCTTGCCAAATATTATTTGTACTTCGCTGATCACAAAGGTGATCATATTAAATTAGCATATTCAGATAATTTGTTAGGACCATGGAAAATTTTAAATGGAGGAACTCTGCAATTATATCAATCAGAATTTTTAACTCACAAACCAATCATACCTAGTCATTATGATTTAAATACAATGGGTATAAGCCAACCAGATGGATATAATCCTGAAAAATCACAAATACAATATATCCCCTCTAGACTTGATGACATGACAATACCTCACATTGCTTCACCTGATGTACACATAGATAACGCCAACAAAAAAGTTATTATGTATTATCATGGATTAGAAAAATTTGGATTTCAATTGACACGAGTAGCAACTTCAGATGATGGTATAAATTTCAAAGCTGAAAAAAAAATAATAGGGCGCCCTTATTTTAGGCGTTTTGAATATAAAAACAAAACTTTTGGTATGTCTATGCCGGGAGTATTTTATGAGAATTATGGAAATATATCTGAATATACAGAAATAACAAAATTATTTAATAACAATATGCGACACTCTGCATTGATTGTAATTAATGATTTATTATATGTTTTTTATTCTAATGTTGGAGATATTCCAGAAAGAATATATCTGTCAACAATAAATATAAGTAAACCATATAATGAATGGAAAGAGTCTAATCCGATTGAAGTCATAAGACCTGTTTTTGAATGGGAAGGAGGAACACTTCCATTAGAGTCATCAAGTAGAAGTGCTATACATATCCCGGTAAATCAGATAAGGGATCCTGCTATATTTGTAGAAAATGAAAATATATATATTCTTTATTCTGTAAAGGGAGAAAATGGAATTGGTATTTGTTCAATAGAATTGATTTAATTCCCAAATCTTTAATATTTGTGTAATTGGTTAAAGAAATAAAGTTTTTTCTTATCGAAATATAGAATGTTCTTGAAAATTGTTATTGTAATTTTTTAATTTGAATTCCATCAGCGTCAAAATTGGACGGCAATAACCAGTTTTCGAATTTCTTTTTTATTACTGGCCATTCTGTATCAATTATTGAAAACCAAGCAGTATCTCTGTTTCTATTTTTATATATTGTAGCTTGTCTAAAAATTCCTTCAAAAGTAAAGCCTAATCTAATCGCTGCTTTTTTTGAAGGATTGTTATAATTATCACATTTCCATTCATAACGACGATATCCCCATTCTTCAAATACTCTTTTCATCATTAAATACATAGATTCTGTAGCTATTCTTGTTTTTTGTAATTTAGGAGAAAAATGAATGTTTCCTACTTCTATTACTCCGATTGATGGTTCTATTCTTAAATGACTTGCCATTCCTATTGCTTCAGAGTTTTTGGTATCAATAATAGAATAATATATAGGATCTTTTCCAGAACAGTCAGATTTAAGCCAGGCATGAAATTCTTCGAATTCATTGAAAGGATTAGATGATAAATAAGTCCAATTTGATCCATCTTTATTTATTTTGAAAGCATTAAATAATTGCTCTGCATGATTGTTTATATTCAATGGAATTACTTCGCAGTATTTTCCTTTTATATCTGTTTTTGTAGGATAGATACTAGGAGACCACTCGTTGATCTGAAATCCGATTTGTTGATCCAATTTATTTTATTTTTCCTATTAAATTTTTCCTAAATGTATATGAATTTAATGAAAAATTCAATAGTTAAAAATATAACAAGTTTTCAACTTTATATTATTAAAACCAATAAACATCTTGATCAAGAAATAGAAAAATTAAGACTTAAGTACAAAGATAAAAATTGGATAATTTTATCATCTACTAAATAAATAAATAAATTTTTGACTTAATGGTTATAATTTAATTATTACAAAATTATCATAAAAGATACATCAATATGGAAAATGAAGATTTTAATAACTTGAAAATGATGATGGACCTTAAAGTTCCTATGTCAGACGGAATATGCCTTTCAACAAATATATACTTGCCTAATGACAATTTGCCTTGTCCAATAATATTACAAAGATCACCCTATGGTAGCAATACTGAAGAAATGGTTAAAGAAGCCGTTAATTTTGTAAAAGAAGGATATGGTGTTGTGTTGCAAGATGTTAGAGGAAGATGGGATTCTGATGGTGAATGGTACCCTTTTATTAATGAAGCAAGTGATGGGTATGACACCCAGGAATGGATAGGGAAACAGGATTGGTGTGACGGAAATATAGGAACGATTGGCGCATCGTATCTTGCTATGGTTCAATGGCAATCAGCAGCTCTAAATAGTAAATTTCTTAAAGCAATGGCCCCAAAAGTTAGTTATTCAAATTTTTATCATGACTGGGTTTATACTGGAGGAGCATTTCAATTGGCTTTTAATCTAAGATGGATAGGAATACAAATGAATACAAGAACAAACCAATTGCAATATCTTTGGTTGCCAAAAGAAAATCATTTAACAGAAATTATGAATCATTTACCACTAATAGATATGGTCGATAAAGCGGGTAGAGCATCAAAACCTTGGAAAGATTGGATACAACATCCAAGTTATGACGAATTTTGGAAAGAATTAAATCCTATTGAAGAAAACTATAAAAAAGTATCTGTTCCTGTATTAGGTATAAGTGCTTGGTATGATATTTTTCTTCAAGGAACTTTAAACAATTATATTGGGGTAAAATCACAAGGCCTTGAGCCTGGGGGAAATAATCAAAAATTACTAATTGGTCCATGGATGCATTTTTTTAGTGGGAATGATCAAATAATAGGAGACGTTGATTTTGGGGAAAAAGTAAAAATAGATATTTTCAAAGAAATGTTAAATTGGTTTGATTATTGGTTAAAAGGAAAAGAAAATAATATTCAAAATGAAGATCCAGTGAAAATATTTTTAATGGGGAAAAATGAATGGCAAACACATAGTGATTGGCCTATTCCTAGTACAAAATATAATAAATTTTACATACATAGCAAAGGAAAAGCCAATAGTTCAGCAGGAGATGGAATATTAAATAAAATTATCCCCAATGAGAATGAAAATTTTGACATATTTAAATATGATCCAGCATACCCTGTATCAACAACTGGAGGAACAGGACCTGCAGGTGGACCAGTAGTTTCTCCAGTATCTGCAGGCCCAAGAAATCAATTTGAAATTGAAAAAAGAAATGATATTCTAATTTACACCACTGACTTTCTAGAAGAAAACCTCGAAGTTTCAGGCCCTGTCCAAATGATTCTATATGCTGCAAGTGACTGCCTAGATACTGATTTTACTTGTAAGCTAGTTGACGTATATCCCGATGGATTTTGCTTAAATCTTGCTCAGGGAATTATTAGGGGAAGATATAGAAATTCATGGGAAAAACCAGAATTATTATCACCTGGAAAAATATATGAATACACAATTGATATGTGGTCAACAAGTAATTTGTTCTATAAAAACCATAAAATAAGAATTGAAATTTCAAGTAGTAATTTTCCACAATTTGACAGGAATCCTAATACGGGAAATGTGTTTGGTCTTGATAACAAACTAAAAATTGCAACTCAGCAGATATATCATGATAAATCACACCCTTCTCATATAATATTGCCCTGCATTGAATAACAATTATTTTTGACTTTATGGTTATAATTTAATGATGGTAAAAAAACAATATCAGAAAATAACAAAAGTAAAAATCAGAAATTTACATGGTAGTTTTGAATCAGATGGAATTTTTTGGGAAGATCGTTTGGTAAGACCTGTAGATATTTATCCTGAGTATGCTGATCAAAATCATGAGAATAACAATTTGCAAAAAGACAATATTGTTTCTACAAGTTCTATATTTATAGAGATACATACTGATGATGGTTTATATGGAACAGCAGGGCCTGTTGATACAGTACATGCAGATATTATTGAAAAATCACTTTCTAATATAATTATAGGTAAAGATCCATTGGCAATAGAATTACTTTGGGATCAGATGTATAGATTAAGTGTCCATGGTAGACAGGGTATGACAATGATGGCAATCAGTGCAATAGATTGTGCTCTATGGGATCTGAAAGGTAAATATTATAATACGCCAGTGTATAAACTTTTAGGTGGGCCTACACGAAAAAAAATTCCAGCATATGCTTCAATGTTGGGGTTTAATGTGACTGATATGAATTTAGTTTCAGAAAGGGCAAAATTATATAAAGAAAAAGGATTTACTGCACAAAAATGGTTTTTCAGGTATGGCCCTATGGCCGGGTTAGAAGGTTTGAAAAAAAATGTTGAAATGGTAAAGACATTAAGAGATTCTGTTGGAGATGATTATGAAATAATGTTGGATTGTTGGCAATCAATGGACTATAAATATGTTGTTGAATTGGCAAAAAGGATTGAAAAATACAGACCGTATTGGCTGGAAGAAACCGTAATGCCAGATAGAGTTGAAATTTACAAAAAAGTAAAGGATAAAATTAATATACCTCTATCAGGTGCTGAGCATGAGTATACAAGGTGGGGAATATTACGTTTTATAGAAAAAAATGCATTAGATATTTTGCAACCTGATATATATTGGGCTGGTGGATTATCTGAAGTTATAAAAATTGCAAATCTTGCGAGTACATATGATTTAATTACTATTCCCCATGGTCATTCATCAAATGTAACGTTACATTTTTCATTGTCACAAGTTCCAATTCATACTCCCTATCAAGAGTATTTAATAAAATGGAATAAAGTTCATCAACATTTTCTTAAAACTCCTGAAAAGCCTATAAAAGGATTTTTTGCAGAAACAAATTTAATAGGATTAGGTATGGAATTAGATGAATCTAAAATTCAAAAAGAAGATATATTAGAAATAAAATTATAATAATTATTGTTGGCTAATAGTTATAATTAAATTCTTCAAGATTAATATAAATTTTTTATTATTTTTTTCATGTAATAATTCATAGAAACACCTCTTAATAGTGCGAAAATAGCATAAGATATCCATACTCCGTAATTGTCAAAGATTTTAGTCAATGCAAATATTGAAATAAAATACATCACTGAACTAAATATCATAGTATTTCTCATTTCCCTAGTTTTCAACATACCCGAAAATGCTCCATCAAGCTGAAATGAAAGTACTGATATTACAGGAATTAAACTAACTAAGTAGATATATTTAAAACTTTCTAAACGCACTGTTTCTATGTTAGTAATTAAGCTAATTAAATTTTTCCCGAAAACTAAATATATCATTGTAAAAAATATTGCTGTTATTATTCCTGAAAAAAATGCATTATGGTAAATTCTTTTGAATTCATTTATACGATTAGATACATAATTCTCACCGAGCAAAGGAGACGAACCAAGAGTCGGTCCATCTATAACCATATATGAGAAACCAGTTAATTGTAAAAATATTCCATATGATGCAAGTATTGTAGCTCCAAAACTTGATGACACATATGTTCCAACTAAGTAGATAGACTGTAACATACCTGTTCTGACAAATAAATTTAAGAATGATTCAAGTAATAATTTTATGTCTTCTTTAGGAAGAAGTTTTAAGGTAATACTTATTTTTAGTTTTTTTATAACTCTTGTAGATTCAATTAGAACATAACCCAGTCCTATCCATTGTGATATTGTTGTTGCATAACCAATTCCGTTTAATTTCATATTGTAATAATTAGTAAATACTATAAGGAGTGCAATATGAGAAACTCCAACCACACTCATTGTTTTAAATATTATATTTGGCTTTTTTATACCTAAAAACCACGAACTTGTTGACATTATAATGAGTTGAGGGGCAATGCCAATTATTCTTATTGAAAAAAAATCTTTTGTAAGTATTTCTATTTCATTGGGTTGATTAAAAATTATTGAGAATATATTCCATAATGGAAATTGGAATATATTTATCAATATTGATACCGATAACATAAATGCAATACTAGTAATAAGAATTTTGAATATTTTACTTGAATCTTTTAATCCTGATTTTTGTGAAGTAAATCCTGTTATCGCCATGCCAACTGATCCGAAAACCCAATAAAAAATATGTATTATATTATTGCCATAGGTTAAAGATGCTAAATATTTTTCGCTTTCAAAATGACCAGCAACTGAGGTGTCTATTAATCCAATTATTGGATCCCATAATGTTCCTAATATAATTGGGACTGCTATCAGCCAAATATTTTTTGTGTCTGTTTTGTTTAAAGAATTTTTAAGTGTATTAATCATATTTAGATATAAATGCCAAAGCAGGCTAGCTTTGAGTTAATATATTTTAAGTATAAATTTATTGTATCAAAGTACTACTTTCATCATGTCCATTTCTTTTTTCATAGAATCAGAGTATCTTTTTTCTATTCCTATTTCTTTAAATCCTAGCTTTTTTAAAACATTGCCTGACGGAAGATTATCTATAAAATATCCTGATTTAATTTTAGGTGAATCTAATTTTTTCAATGCATATTCTAATAAATATTTACTTGATTCGGTTGCATAACCTTTTCCCCAATAATCTTTTCCTAACCAATAGCCAAGTTCATAATAATTATCATTATGTAAATGTAATCCTACACCACCTATTAATTGATTATCTAAGAATATATTTAAAATAAGTTCATTGTTATTACTTTCTTTCAAATAGTTTTCACAGTCATTGTAAGTATAGGGATAAGGAACCTGTGACAACCATTTAACGACTTCCCAATCTCCTATTTGTGAAGCAAGTGATAATTTATCTTGTTTATTTTTAGTTTTTTTTAATATTAATCTGTCTGTTTTAATTTCAATCATAAATGTATTTTATACCATATGCATTAATACTAATTTTGATTTAATAGTTATAATTTAGTTATGAGAAAAAAAAATTTGGGGTCTTAAATGAAAATAACAAATATTGAAACAATATGTTTAAGCAGAATGCATGAAATTGAAAATCAATGGAAAACATTTAATATTAAAACATTAAAAGCTGATGCTGCCATAATAGTGATTTCAACAGATTCAGATCTAGTAGGAATAGGTGAAGCATGTGCTTATGGTAATCCAACGTTTATTAAAATTTGGATTGATAAATTTGCTCCCGAAATAATAGGAAAAGATCCTCGTGAAATTGAATTTCTTCCACATCCAGTAGGTGGATTTAATAATGGCCAACCGTATTGGATGATCAATGAACATGATTTCTTTTTAATAGGTCATGATTCTGCAGTTGGGGGTTTAGATTGTGCAATATGGGATCTTAAAGCAAAAATCAATAATATATCTGTATCAAAATTAATTTCTCCAAAGTCTAATGATTCTATGAAAGTATATGCATCTAGCGGAGTCAGATATGATTGGAGAGAAGATCCCAATCAACTAATAGAAGAAACAAAAAGTTATATTGATGCGGGGTTTTCAGCGACAAAAATTAGAATTGGAACCAAATGGACATGGGATAATGTTACAACAGACAGATTTATTGGATTGATGAAAGAGCTTTCTAGCGAAGTTGGCAATAAAATGAAGCTTATTGTAGATGGAAATTGTAACTTAAATATAGAACAAGCCATCAAAATAGCAAGGGAACTTGAAAAGCTTGATTTTCTTTGGTTTGAAGAACCTATTCATAAAGATGACATTGAAGGATATATTAAAATTAATGATTCTGTTGATATGCCAATATCTGGTGGAGAACAATTAACTACACTCCCACAATTTGTTCCTTACATAGATAAAAAAGCTTACGATATTATTCAACCCGATGTTGGTAAAACTGGGATTACTGAATGTTTAAGAATTTCTAAATATGCTGAGAATAATGGAATTCAAGTAATTCCTCATAGTTGGCATAACGGTTTGATGGTTGTGGAAAGTGCTCATTTTGCAGCTTCACTTAACTATCCTCAATTTGTTGAAATGTGTATGGTACAAGGCCCATTACAGTGGGACATTCTGAAAGAATATCCCATTCAATCGGGCTCAATATCAATTGAAGGACCTGGATTAGGTGTAAATTTAGCTGACAATCTTTCAGAAAAATTTCCATATATTGAAGGTAACTACTTCGTAGAAATGGTCAGATAAATCGTAGTGAAAAATAAATAAGGCATCTTTATGTATACTAAAAAAACTTACTATCCATTTAATTAACAAAAAGGTGGGATGCCATATAAGTATTATGGTTATAATTTAATTATTAGGAAAGTTAAATGGTAGACGAAGATGTTTATTACCTAATCTAAATTGACTAAGTAGGTCATTATGTTATCAAAAAAACTTATCGGATCATTGATGTTTTTAGGTCCTCTTCTGGGGATCGCTATGGCATTCATAGAACCTGCTGGTATGAGTGAGGATTCCTTCGCAGTGAAGGCTCAAACAATGATCGACAATTCCGCACTAACTATGATTAGTTCTATGGGATTCGCTTTGGCTGTGATGGCTATTTTTATCGGAATACATTACTTAGCTCGTTCCATGCAAGGCGAAGATAAGCCTGGTTCTGATCTCGCTGGAATAGCGTCAGTTTTTGCTTTACTGATAGTGGGAGTTGTTATGGTATCATTCGGTATTGAAATAACTGTAGGAGAAAAAGAGAGCAGTTGGATTGGTCAGGGTGGTGATGTTGTTAATGCACTCGCCATCAGCGAAGCAATTAGTCAAAGTGTATTTTTCTTTAATGGTGTGGTCATATTGTTATTAGGTATAGCAATAATTAGACAAAAAAATCTAAATCAAATAGTGGGTGGACTCTTCATACTTTTCGGAGCGTGCATTGTAGTTGGCGGTATTTTTTCAGTAGGAGACAACATTGGCGGAATGATATGGTTAACTGGATTCTTGGGTTGGCTTTTGACAACAATTGCTACTGGCATCCTCATTATAAGGTCTGCTTAGAAAACAAATTTATTGTTAGGAGAGCTCAATGTATTTACGCAGCCACAAATCTATGCTGCTGGAATTTTTTGTGGAGTAATTGTTCCAGCAATTAATGTTGTATTGGGGAAAAATATGCATACCATTAGCTGTTGTAGGATTTATATGGTTTGTTATTTCGATAATTATTCATTTTGACTTATTATGAAAAAAGTTATCAGTTCACTTTGCCCTTCTCATAGTGAATATTCCCAAGATAACTAGAACTAGGCTATTAATCATCCATAAAACTGGCACAATGTCCTCATTGTTTGATAACTGCTCAGTACTTAAGATAGCAAGAAAAGCAAACATTGCAAAGGATGCAACTGATAATAAACCTGACAGCCATTTAGGGAAAAGATTGGTTCGTAAATATCCTATTCCATTTATGAATATTCCAAGATACATTGAAGACCAACCTGTGTTTGCAATCGCTTGTGCAATTGAGTCAGATTCAGCACTTAATTCAGCGCTGTTTATGGCATCTGCAATAAGGCCCATACTCAAACCAACAATTATTATGAGTAACCCGGCGTCGATGAAAGTATTTCTTTCAATATTCCTTGTCATCATAAAAGCTAGTGGGATAGTAAGCAATGTATAAGCTGCAATTTTTTCTGTGTGCCCCTTATCTAGAATTCCTGAAGCGGTAATTCCTTCAGGTCCAAGAAGCACATAAACAACTATTGAACCGAGCCCAGCGATTATAAATAATATTCCATTAACCATTTTATCTGTCATAATTCACCTTCCTAAAAAAATATTGTATCTTTTTCTTTAAAACAATTCATAGATTTATATAGATCTACTATTTGCTACTTTAACAAAAATTATAAGGCTATGAAAGGATATTGATTGTGCCATTTATATTTTTGACTTAAAGGGTATAATTTAATTATGAAAAAATATGAATGTATAAAATGTAATAATAGTAAATTTATTGAAGGAAAAATAAATACTACTGGTAGTGGATTGTCTAGATTTTTAAATATACAGCTCCATAGCTTTTTAACCGTCTCTTGCGACAAATGTGGTTTTACGGAATTATTTCGTAAAGAGAAAGAAGGATTTTGGTTAAATCTCATTCAATTTTTCACAAACTAAACTAGTGGTATAGTCAGATTAATATTAGTAATGGTTACTTATAGAAATCCCATTTTTCTGTTGAGAAATGTATAAGAATTATAATGAGTTATTGATTAAAATATAATTATCAATTTGTAACAAATTTTTATATATATTCATGAGGGATTTGTGTACAAAATAGCAGTTATTGGGAGAGGTCTTATTGTAAGTGCAGCTGGTCGACATTTATCTATTATAAGTGACGGCATAGCGGTTATAAGACCAAATGAACCTAAGTACAATAGATTTTAAGTTTATTTTTTTATAATTCTTAATAAATTTGTCTCTCCACTAACACCTATTGGAAGCCCCGCTATTAGAACAATTAAGTTTGATTTCCAATCAACAATAAATTTTTCACCAATATTTTCTCCTAATGAAAAAAAATCATCAACTGAATTTAATTTCTCGGACAATCCTGCATTTATTCCCCAAAATAATGTTAATTTATTTACTATTTCCTTACTATTAGTTAGCGCAATGATTGGAGATTTTGGCCTATATTTTGATACCCTCATTGCTGTAGCGCCCGATTCTGTGAATGCTAAAATAACATCTGCATTTATTTGTAATGATGAATGGGACGCATTATATGCAATAGAATCATCAACAGCATTTTCAAGTTGATTTAATTTTTGTGACAAAATTCCTTGATAATCAATTTTTTGTTCAGTAACATTTGCAACTTTACTCATCATTTTAACAGCTTCCATCGGAAACTTTCCTATAGCTGTTTCACCAGATAACATAATTGCATCTGTTCCGTCTAATATAGCATTTGCTATATCTGTAACCTCAGCTCTTGTTGGTATTGGAGAATAAATCATTGATTCAAGCATTTGAGTTGCAGTTATAACTGGAATTCCGAGTTTATTTGATTTGGTAATTATATTTTTTTGAACTATAGGAACTTCTTCAATTGGTATATGTAAGCCCATATCACCCCTTGCCACCATAACACCATCTGAAAATTGTAGAATTTCATCTAAATTAAGTATAGATTGTTTAGTTTCGATTTTAGAAATAAGAATACCATTCCATCCAAGCTTATTTAATTCTTTTTTTAATAAAAGTATATCTTTTTTAGTATTTACCATCGAGACCGCTACAAAATCAGGTTTCATATCAGCAATAAATTCAAACCACTTTTGTTGGAATTTAATATTGGGATCTAAATCAATTTCTTTATCTT
>PVBE011128326.1_pt1 | contig 17421 bp, 19 predicted proteins | sample 1631181 | NCBI WGS metagenome assembly PVBE01 (sample SAMN08397723, study PRJNA350692) | Marine metagenome, whole genome shotgun sequencing project. | isolation source: water | place: Pacific Ocean | collected 2012-04 | reverse complement strand
CGCCCCCACTGCCACGGTGTGCTCGCCGCCCAGAGTTGCCAAAAACTTGCCCGCGTCAATCAGTTCGCCGGTGACCTCCTCGATACGCTCCACCATCGCCTGCGGGTTGCCGGAGTGGACCGCCACCTCCGGCAGCGTGTGAATTCCCACACGGAATGGCTCATCGCCGATACCGACGTCATATAGCTCCATGTTCTCGGAGGCGTCGATGATGGCAGCCGGCCCCTCACGAGAGCCAACCCAGCCTGAGACCGTAGCGTCGTAGGGGACCGGCAGGATGACAGCCCGGGAGAGAGCGTAATCGCTGCTCTCCGGGGGGAGGGCGGCGAAGTTGCGAGGCGGGAAGAAGCGTTCGTCGGCCATGGCGGAAACCGTTACTCAGGGCGCCGATCGGCCGCCGGGGAGCTACTATCGCCCGCCTCCCACTGCCAATCCAAGGCCGGCAACTGACGGGAGGCACTGGCCTCACGAGCGCTATCGGCCAAAGCGCTGACGATGAGAGGCAGGGCGATAGTAGCCTCCGCGTAGACGGTCACGGAGCGGGCGTCCGGGGCGATCTTGCGCCAGGACTGGGCCTCTTCAAAGGTGCAGCCGGAGAGGCCTCCCCACTGAGGCTGATCCGTAGTGACCTGGATGCCATAGCTGTGGCCGGGCCGCTCGCGGCCAAACAGATAGCTAGCCACGCCGGACTGCTGAATGTAATTCTTGGGAGTGCCTCCGCCAATGTAGACGACAGCGGACTTGTTGGCCGTAAGGGAGAGGTGCGCCATCTCCAGCAGATCACCAATGATGTCGAAGGCGACGCGTCTACCGGTACGCAGTCGTCCCTCGGCGATGGCCAAGCCGTGGACGCTATCGCCCAAGGCCGGGCAGTAGACGGGAACGCCGTGCTTGGCGGCGGCCGTGAGGATCCCCTCCTCTTTGGCCACAGGGGCCAGAGCCTTGCCCATCAGGTGGAAGTACTCTCTGGTGGTGAAAGAGTGGTCTTCGTCCAGAGTGAGAGAGAAGTCCGTACAGAACCGCTCGCCGATGGCGAATTCGTGTTCCGGAGCCAGCACATCGAAGAAGCGGACGACCCGCAGGCGGGCCAGGCGAACGTCATCCTCGTCCGGATCGCCCTGGGAATGGGGGAAACCCAAGGTCTCGAAAACATCGTGGTACAGATTGGCACCCGTGCTGACCAGAACATCGATGAGGCGGTGTTCGATGAGGTAGACAACTAAAGGCCGCATCCCGGCGGGGACCATGGCCCCGGCCAAACCCAAGAAGATGGTGCAATCGTCCCTGAGCATCTCCTCCCAAACACGCACAGCCTGGCCCAGGTTGCGAGCCTGAAAGGCCGTATTGGCCATCCGCCCTACAATTTCAGCGGCGGAGCCGCCCTCCGTCACCGGGAAGGGGTTGATGTTTCCGGGCTGGTGGCCCTGCATGGCTAGACCCTAGTCGGCGCCTCCAGGCCACGTTCCAGCGTATTGACATCCATCTCACTCAACGAAAAGCGCTCCTTGAGATCCTTGAAGATAGGCTCGGCGTCAAAGTCCTTGCAGGAGAAAATGTCTATCCAGATGAGGCGTCGTTCCGGAAATGTGTGCAGAGCGATGTGACTCTCGGCGATCATAACGTAGCCGGAGACGCCCCAGTCTTCCGGCTTAGTACCTCTGTAGCGGACTACGGCAGGCTGCGTGATCTTGGTCATCCCCATCTCACCGGGATAGCGATCCAAGACCACGCGGACCACGTTTTCATCCGCAAGCTGCGCTGGATCACCCCCATAGCCGTCGATTATGACGTGCATCGACCCCCCCCTACGCGATGAATGGCCCCCCACTGTATCCGCCGAATGCCACGAGGAATCCAAGAGAGCCACGGAGAGACAAAATTTGATTCACAAACGAGGTGCATGGTATCACAGCCGAACCGTCCGCGCAAAGTGCGCGGCAGTCGACTCCGACGTTCAGGGCCGACCGGTACCTGACGGCAGAAACAGAACCGGCACCTCCAGCATCAGCGCCTCCAGAACCAGCCGCGGCTGCACGTTCTCCGTGAGCTGCCTACGGGCAGCAGACAGCGCACGAAGGAAGGCCACAACCTCCTGGCGACCAAGACGCCCGGCGTCCTCCCGCAGATCGACCATCAGATCGAAGTTAGCCACACCTTCTTCTGCGCCGGACCGCACCAAAAGGAGATCGCGCCACCAGCTCTGCCACTCCAGGAACTGCTCCAGCACGGCCTCGCGCCCCCGGCGGAAGTCGGAGGCAAGCTGCTCCGCCAGCTCCAGCCGCTGGGCGATGGTCATCGTGCCCAGAGCACGCGCCCTATCCAGCGCCTCCTCTCGCGCCTTCATCAGGGTCTCGTCCTCAGCCAGCGCCAGCGCCCAGCCCACACGGCCCCGAGAAAGGCGGGCCAGCCGCCGCGACTCATCCCTCTCTACACCCCGTTCCAGCAGCACCTCCTCAACGGCACGCAGGGACGTCGGGCGAAGCTCTACCCGCCGACATCGGGAGCGAATGGTGGAAAGCAACCGCTCCTCCCCAACGGCCACCAAGACGAAAGCAACGTGGGGCGGCGGCTCTTCCAGCGTCTTCAAGAAAGCGTTCTGAGCTCCGACGGTCATAGCATCAGCGGGATCTATGATAACCACGCGAGTACGGCCCTCGAACGGGTTGAGTGCGATCGTCCGCTCCACCTGCCGGATCTGGTCGACGCCGACATCTTTATGCTGTGACCCCTCATCCTCCGACGCCTCGACCGTGATCACCTGGATGTCCGCGTGGATGCCGCTTTCGATGCGCTGGCAAGGCTGACAAGCCTGACAGGGCGGCTCATCACCGATACAGTTCAGCGCTTGGGCCAAACACCGAGCCAAGGTCGCCTTGCCCACCCGCGCCGGTCCCACAAACAGCGAGGGATGAGTGGCCGTGCCGCCCACCAGCGCACGCTGAAGTGCGGTGACCGCGCGATCCTGGCCGATTATCCCCCAGGACATGAGACAGACCTACTCCAGAGGCCAGACGTCGCAGCGCATCAGGTCGTCGTAGGTCTCCCGACGGCGCACTAGCCTGGCCTGGCCGTCCTTCACGAGAACGATGGCTGGACGGAGGGAGGCGTTGTAGTTGCTGGCCATAGTAAGGGCGTAAGCGCCAGCCGCGGGCATCGCTAGGATGTCGCCAGGCTCCAGAGGCGGTAGCTCAGCGTCCCGCAACAGGATATCCCCGGACTCACAGTACTTCCCGGCTATGGTCACCCGCTCCCGACGGCTATCCAACGGTTTGTTGGCCACCACAGCCGTGTACCGGGAATCGTAGAGGGCAGGACGGATGTTGTCCGCCATACCACCATCCACGGAGACGAAGCGGCGCACCTCCGGCACGTCCTTGGAGGAGCCGACAGTGTAGAGAGCAACGCCAGCGCGGGCCACGATAGCGCGACCCGGATCGATAACCAGCCCCGGCAGTGACAAGCCATGCTTCCGGCCAACCTCCCTCATCGCGGAGACGATCTCCTCAGCGTAGTCGACCAAGAGCGGTGGCTCCTGCCCCTCCACGTAGCGCACAGCAAAGCCGCCGCCAGGGCTGAACTCCCGCATCTCGAACCCGTGCTCGCGCCTCATTTCAGCAGCGAAGGCGAAGACGACCTCCACAGCCCGCCGGTACGGCGTGATCTCGAAGATGGGCGAGCCCAGATGCACATGCAACCCCATCAGCTCCAAGCCGGGCATCGCCAGCGCCTGTCGCACCGCCGCCTCCGCCTGACCCGTGGACATCGGAATGCCAAACTTGTTGTCTAGGGTACCCGTGGTGGTGTGAGCGTGGGTGTGCGGATCGATCTCCGGCGAGAGGCGAAGGGTCACTTTCTGCGGCTGACCGCGGGTCTGGGCTAGGCCGTTTAGAAGCTGCATCTCGTGGAAGTTATCGATGTCAATGCGGCCCACACCGTAGTCCAAGGCCTCCCGTAGCTCCTCCTCGGACTTATTGTTGCCGAAAAAGTGAACGCGTTCTGCCGGAAAGTTGACGGAGCGAGCGATAGCTAACTCGCCGCCCGACACCACGTCTAGGGACAGCCCCTCCTGAGCGATAATGGCGCAGAGGGCCCGACCCAAGTACGCCTTGCCAGCGTAGGTGACGGAGGTGTCCGGATACCGCGAGCGAAACTCCGCCTGGAACTCGCGGCACTGATGGCGCAGGGTATCCTCATCGAACACGTAGAGAGGCGTTCCATATTCGCGAACCAGCTCCACAGTGTCGTTGCTGCCTATGGCCAGATGGTCGGCCTCGCTAAGGGCAGCGGTCAGGGGCAAGATATCCGCCAGGGGAAGTTTCCTACCTGCTTCCATAGCTAGTCCCTGAGCACCCATTCCTCGTCTCCGGCGCGCACCACGCGGCCCTCGGCCAAGAGCTTGGCCAGGTGGGCCTCGACCTGACGAACGGCGATGGGAACGGTATGCCGGGCTAGCTCCGGATAAATGGCGTTCACCATCGCCTTGGGCTTGTGGCGACCGCCGGTGATGAGCTTGAGAATCTGCTCCTCTCGCTCATGCCGGTGATCGATGATCTCCTGAAGCTTATGGGCCACATCGTGAACCGGTGGCCCGTGGCCTGCCAGCATGAGGACGGAATCAAACCTCTTGAGCTGCTCCAAGGACCGGAGATAGAGTGCCATATCGCCGTGAGGCGGCGGCGAGATCGCCACGGTGCCCAGCCCCAGAGCCGTATCCCCCATAAACAGCGCCCGCTCCTCCCGCGCGTACACGCAGACGGAGCCCATGGTGTGACCAGGCGTGTGCAGGATGTCTAGGGTGAGACCACCCACCTTAAGGGATTCGCCATCGCTCAGCCGGAGGTCCGGCACGGCGTCCGCGGCCATACGCCGGAGCTCCTTATACCGCTCCGCTATCTCTTTTCGCTCGGGCGTCTCCTCGACATCCTGCGGAATTCCGCCCTGCCAGTCCAGAAGGAGACGCTCCTCCTCAGGGTGTATGACGATCTGGGCACCCGTGGCCTGCCGGAGCTGGTGGGCCCCGCTGGAGTGGTCGAAGTGGTGGTGGCTGAGAATGATGTAGCGGAGCGCGATCTGCGGCCGCTCCTGCAGGTACTGCAGACGCGCCTCGACCGCCTTCTCGTCACCGAAGCCGCTGTCCACAAGTACTCCCTCGCCACCATCTGTCAGAAGATAGACGTTGGGAGCCATCGGGCCGGTCATGGGACCAGAGTAATCGGGGGAAGCCTCGGCCGGAATGGAGTGGATGCGGGACGTTATCTCCATGGTAGCACCTCGAACCCTCCTCGCAGGACGCTCATGACCACGACGTTCACGGGTTGGCCCAGCCACAGACTGTGAGCCCAAAGCAGCCCCTCCCGCACGAAGCCGCACTTCTCGTAGCAGAGGATGACCCGCAGGTTGTCCTCATAGGTGTCGAGCCCCACTCGGCGAAGGTCTAGCTCCTGGGAAGCATAGCGCAGCATCTGCCTGATGGCGTCCGTACCGTAGCCCTGGCTCCAACAGTCCCTCTCGCCAACGAAGATGCCCATGATGGCTCGGCCTTTGGCCTCGTTGACGCGATTGAGCGCCAAGTTGCCGATAGGCTGCCCATCCGCCGTCTCGATGCACCAAACCACGCGCCTCGGGTCGCTGCGCACCTCCTCGTACCACTCCCGCTCCGACTCCATGGTCAGTTCCGGCTCGTCCGACAACCACAGCCAGTAGCGAACGTCGGGACCATCCAGCCAGCGGACGAAGAAGAGGCAGGTCGCCCTCCTCCACCAGCCGCAAGCAAACGTTATTGCCGTTCAGAACACATTCTGAGATCACGGTGCGCCTATGTTATCATGACGCTTCAAGGAGAAGGAACATGCAGACCTATGAGGATGGAACTCTTCGGATCAGGCAGTTCGGGCCGCTCGGCCCCTTCGCCAACAACGCCTACATTGTCGAGGAGAGGGACTCCGGTGAGGCGGTCATAGTGGACATGCCCCTGGGCAGCGAGGAGCTCCTCGCTGCGACCCAGGGGCTTCAGATCAGCGGTATCCTGCTAACCCACACCCACTCCGACCACTGGGCCGCCTACGAACAGGTGAAGGCGGCCACTGGCGCTCCGATCTACTGCCACCCGGCGGAGAGGCTGATGCCGACCGAAAACATCGACCTACCCCTAGCAGACGGCGCCGCGAATCCGGTGGGCGGGCTCACGATCCAGGCCATCCACACGCCAGGCCACACCCCGGGCAGCACCTGCTTCCTGGTTAGCCGTCACCTCATCTCCGGCGACACCCTATTCCCGGGCGGCCCCGGCCGCACGGACAACCCAGCGGACCTGCAGGAGATCATTCGCTCCATCACGGAGCGGCTCTACGTTCTGCCTGACGAAACGCTAGTCCTCCCCGGCCACGGCGACGACACCACGATCGCCCGCTCCAAGGAGGAGTACACTGCCTTCAGCTCTCGCCCCCATTCGGCAGAGCTCAGCGGGGACGTGCTGTGGCAGGACTGACGACCTGCCGTTGACCTCTGGAACCAGCGTCCCCTACACTGACTCCAGAGGTTCCTCACCGGCACCGGCCAAGCCAGACCCGGCCTTCTTTAATTCGGTTCACCCGCTGGTAGGAGCCGCCCGCAGATATGGATGCTAACTCCTTCTACCAACGTACTACCCTTCCCAACGGACTACGCATCCTCACCTCCTCAATGCCCCACACCCGCTCCGTAACCGTCTCCCTATATGTGGGCGCTGGCTCCCGCTACGAACGGGATGAAGAGGCCGGCCTCTCTCACTTCCTGGAGCACCTGCTCTTCAAGGGGACTGAAAAGCGGCCCACCGCAAGAGAGATCTCTGAGACGATCGATGGGGTAGGCGGCATGATGAATGGCGGCACCGACCGTGAGTACACGGTCTACTACATCAAGGTGGCCCAGCCACATCTCCAGCTAGCCCAGGACATCCTCTTTGAACTGGCCCGCAGGCCTCTAATAGACCCCAGAGAGATCGAGAAGGAACGCCAGGTGGTGCTCGAAGAGCTGGCGATGGTAGAGGACTCGCCCGCCCAGTTGGCCGACCTCCTCATGGACGACATCCTCTGGCCCGGCCAACCGCTGGGCCGGGACGTGGCTGGCACACCGGCATCCGTGGGACAAATCAGCCGGGAGATGGCGCTCGGATATCTTCACAGCCAGTACGTGCCCAACAATATCGTGGTGGCTCTGGCTGGTAACATAGACCACCAGGAAGTCGTGGACTCCATCGGGCAGACGCTCGGTGACTGGCCTTCCGGCTCCCCTTCCAATTGGTTTCCATCAGATGATCCCCGCGGACCCCGCTGCGCCATCCGCTACAAGGCCACGGAGCAGGCCCACCTCTGCCTAGCCCTGCGCGGCCTACCTCTCAACCACCCTGACCGTTACGCCCTATCGTTCCTCTCCATCATCCTGGGAGAGGGGATGTCCTCCCGTCTGTTCCTAGAGCTGCGCGAAAAGCGGGGCCTGGTGTACGACATCCACTCCTACACCTCCCACTTCCTGGACACGGGCGCATTCAGCATCTACACCGGAGTGGATCCTAAGAAGGCTACCGAGGCTCTGCAGATAGGGCTGGCGGAGCTGGCACGGTTTCGGGACGAGGGCCCTTCTGCGGAGGAGTTGACCAAAGCCCGAGAGCTATCCAAAGGGCGTCTCCTCCTGCGCATGGAGGACACCCGCAGTGTCTCGAGCTGGCTGGGCGGACAGGAATTACTTCTGGGCGACGTTTACGGCGTAGACCAAGCCGTGGCGGAGATGGAATCGGTGACTCTGGATGACCTGAACCGGCTGGCCAAGAAGCTGATCGTTCCAGAGCAGCTCCACCTGACCGTCGTCGGCCCATACCGTTCCGACAAGCGCTTTGCTTCCCTCCTGAGCCTGTAGGAGTACTCATCAGCCAGCTGAGCTGGCCCCAAAAAAAGGCAGCCGCCCCACCCGGTATGGCGGAGCGGCACCTGGCCTCTCTCTAACTACCCGATTGAAGCCGGCCAGCCTTAGTACTCCATGGGTGGCGCTGCCGGCGGCGCCATAGGAGCCTCCGACACGATCTCAGTAACCACGGATTCTGTGGTGAGAAGCAGCGAGGCAATGGAGACAGCGTTCTCCAGAGCAGCTCGAGTCACCTTCGCCGGATCGATGACACCACGGTCATAGAGATCTGTGAACTCATCAACAGCGGCATCATAACCGAAATTCGGCTTCTTAATCTCGCGAACTCGATCGACGATGACCATCCCCTCTTGACCAGCATTCTCGGCGATCATTCGCAGGGGCTCTTCCACAGCCTTTCTCAGAATCTGCACGCCGGTGAGTTCATCTCCCTTGAGCTTCTTCTCCATCGAATCGAGCGCCGACTGGGCATGGATCAGGGCCGCGCCACCACCTGGAACGTTCCCCTCCTCTACGGCAGCCCGAGTGGCCGCCAGGGCATCTTCCACACGCAGTTTGCGCTCTTTCAACTCCACCTCAGTGGAAGCACCAACCTTGATGACGCCCACGCCGCCGGCCAGTTTGGCCAGCCGCTCCTGGAGCTTCTCGCGGTCGAACTCGGAGGCGGTGTCATCGATCTGCGCCTTGACCGCCTGAATGCGTTCCTGGATCGCCTCATCGGAGCCGTACCCCTCGATGATGACCGTATCTTCCTTGCTGGAAACGACTCGGCGGGCGCGTCCCAGATCCGTGACCTGGACGGTGTCCAACTTGCGGCCCACGTCCTCGGTGATGAGAGTGCCGTTGGTAAGGATAGCGATATCCTCCAGCATAGCCTTGCGGCGGTCACCAAAGGAGGGAGACTTAACAGCCAGAATATTGACCGTGCCGCGGAGCTTGTTCACCACGAGGGTGGCCAGCGCCTCACCATCAAGGTCATCACAGATGATTACGACATTCTTGGAAACCTGAAGAATGCGCTCCAGCGCGGGCAGAAGGTCCTGAACGGTAGAGATGCGCTTATCCGTGATGAGGATGTGGGGCTCTTCTAGGGCAGCCTCCATGCGCTCCGTGTTGGTGGCGAAGTAGGGGGAGATGTAACCGCGATCCAGCTGCAGCCCCTCCACGAACTCCGTCTCCATGGAGATACCCTTGCCCTCCTCCACGGTGATGACGCCGTCCATGCCCACCCTCTACATGACGCTAGCAATGATGCCGCCGATCTCTGTATCATGGCCGGAAATGGTGGCCACCTGAGCGATCTGCTCCTTGCCAGCCACAGGAATGGCCATTTCGCGCAGGGCAACGAGAATAGTCTGCATACCTTGCTCAATGCCCCGCTTCAGGCCCATCGGGTTAGCGCCAGCGGCCACGTTGCGCATCCCCTCCCGGACGATGGCCTGAGCAAGGACGGTAGCAGTGGTGGTACCGTCACCGGCGACGTCGTTGGTCTTAGTAGCCACCTCGCGCGCCAGAGAGGCGCCCAGATTCTCGAACGGATCACTGAGCTCTACCTCTTTAGCCACGCTGACCCCGTCATCCACAACGGCAGGAGAGCCAAACTTCTTCTCTAGGATCACGTTGCGGCCGCGGGGGCCGAGGGTGACGCGGACGGCATCGGCCAGGGCATCCACGCCATCTTTCAGCTTACGACGGGCGGCCTCATTAAATAACAGTTGCTTGGCGGGCATAAACTCCTCCTGTCGGCGCAACCAGGAACAAAACGCCGGGCCCGGATCCTCGCTCCACGCGTCCTCCCTGTGTTCCGCATTGTTCGTTGCGTCTCTAGGCCAGCTTGGCGAGTATGTCAGACTCCTTAAGGACTAAATAGTCCTCATCTTCCTCGCTAAAGATACCGTGGGGAACCTCCTGGCCGGTGTACTTGGCGTACAGGACGCGGTCGCCAGTCTTGAGGTCTATAGGCAGGCGCTTGCCGTTCTCGTCCAACTTGCCGGGACCCACAGCCAGCACCTCACCCATCAGGGGCTTCTCCCGGGCGGTGTCCGGAATGACCAGCCCACTGGCCCGGGTCTGTTGCTCCCTGGTCTGCTTAACCACCACGCGTTCGCCCAGGGGCACGAGCGCCACTCCCTTTGCCGCTGCCGCCTTTGCGGTCTTGGTTGCCACTATGGAATCCCTCCTTCTTGAAATTCGATTCCGGAGCGCACATTAGCACTCAGCACACACGAGTGCTAACGTATGAATAATAGCCCAGCCGAACGCGAGACGCAAGGCCCCGGGCCGCATTTGCGGCGCGAAGTTCCCAGCCGCCGCTGGCCGGGCCACCCGTTTTCGGCCAGCCCGGCCCCACTCCTACTTGTGCGCTTACACGTATCCGTGTAAGTTGCCGGCATGAAAGAGCAGTACAAGAAGGTCTACTGGGATGCCCGCCGGGTACGAGCCCTGCGTCGCCACCTGGGGCTTAGCCAGCGAGGACTGGCCTGGGAGATGGGAACTCGCCAGCAGACGGTGAGCGAGTGGGAGACGGGCCAGTACAGGCCGCGCGGCACCTCGGAGCGGCTGCTATCTATCATCGCCAAGAGGGCGGCGTTCGATTGCCTGGCGGACGGCCACGGCTCCGACCGGAGCGCGCCGAAGCCAGAAGCGACCAGCGAAAGCGCAGCATCGCCCAGCCGGAAACGACCCTCACCCCAATCTCGGTAATCGGATTGCCAGCACCGTGCTAGGCAAGCGGGGGAAATTCCCCGCAAGCCGGGATGATTGGACCCCCGTGGAGGCGAGACCGGCTCTGGGACCAACTCGCTCGAGGTCTCAGGCACCCAGGCCATCCCTCCGCGAGTATCACCTAGCCCACATCTGGAAGGGACAGCGCTTCCCACCCTCGGCCCTGAGCACACGCGATGGCCGCCGCCTGGGAGTAGTGTGCCAGGGTCGCGTCGTGGGCGGACCGCGGGGCCGGACTTTCGGAATGCCATCAGCGACGCGCCCTGGAGAATCCTACACGGAGATGTGGAACGACGTTCAGGCCAGCGATTTCTACCGCCACGTTAGACAGACTGAGCCAGCAGCGCTTTCTGAAAAAAAACGGAGACTATAGCCCGTCTCCTGGTAAGCGAGCCAGCGGATGAACTGCTCCGGCGCGGTACGCTGGAAGCGCTGGGCTACGGTGGTGCCCGCCAGCCGCTCTTCAAGTTGTTGGCCGCACAGGTGCCCTGGCGGCGAATCTCCGCAGGGCTGCGGCGGCTGCCACCCGGACAGCGAACGGCGCAATCGCCCCGCCTGCTGCGCCAGCACTGTTGCCGGGGTGATTGCGAGCGCTCCAGCTATCCTAGGGAGACCCGGTCCGACCGGAACGACAAGATGTCCCGTCCCGGCTATCCACCTCAACCGATGCGCAAGCCGGGCCGGACGTCTACATCCAGAGCCGCCACATCGCCCGCCTGGAGGCGCTGCCAACCACAGGCCGCGACCATAGCTCCGTTGTCCGTGCAGAGAAGGGGCGGCGGCACACTCAACGGCACCGGCGAACGGTCGGCCAAGGCCTCTCGCAGGACGGAGTTGGCGGCGACACCGCCGGAGAGAATGAGCTGCCGCACATCGTGATCCTGGACGGCCCGTACCGCCTTCGTGACCAGCGAATCCACCACTGCCTCCTGAAATGCGGCGGCCAGCTCGTCGGTGTGCGGCTGTTCCCCCTCCTCACCCCGGACCAGCCTTAATACCTTCGACTTTAATCCACTGAAGCTGAAGTCGTAGGCTCCATCTAGGCGCGCGCGCGGCAAGCGCAGCGTGGTGGCGCCGCTCCTGGCGGCCAGCCGTTCCACGGCGGGGCCGCCAGGAAAGCCCAGCCCCAACAAGCGACCCACCTTGTCGAAGGCCTCACCGGCAGCGTCGTCTACGGTCTGACCCAGCCGGTGGTAGCGGCCGTGCCCCGACATGAGAACGATATCGCTGTGGCCACCGGAGACGGTGAGACAGAGGGCCGGAAAACGGGGCTCCCGCTCCACGTCCAGCCAGGCGGCGTAGATGTGGCCCTCCAGGTGGTTGACGGCAACCATAGGAAGAGAACGAACGTAGGCCAAGGCTTTGCCGAAGTTGGCCCCTACCAGGAGAGCGCCAGCCAGCCCGGGGCCGGTCGTAACAGCCACGGCGTCGATATCGGCCAGCCGGCAGTGAGCGCGCTCTAGGGCCTCATCCAGGACAAGCGTTATCGCCTCCACATGCTGGCGGGATGCCAGCTCCGGGACCACCCCACCGTAGCGGGCGTGCATCTCCACCTGTGAAGCGACGACGTTGGAGAGGATCTGTCGACCGTCCCGAACAACGGCGATGGCTGTCTCGTCACAGGAAGTCTCGATGCCGAGGACGTTCATACCACCGATTCAGGGAGAACGGCCACGAGGAGGGCACCGCAGTTCTCCAGTGTGCGCGCCTGGCGGTAGAGGGCAGGCAGCGCCTCATCGGGCGGCAGGTCGAGCGCGCTGACCAGGTCCTGGTGGGGTACCAGGCCAGCCAGTGCGGGACTGAGAAGGAGGAGCCGGTCGCCTTCGATCAACTCCAGGCGAGAGAAATGGGGCCAGAACTCGTCATGGAGGCCCAAGGGCTCAAGAGCATCGGGGATCGTGGGATTCAACGTCAGGGGCGAGCCCGAGCCCTGGTGGTAGTGGACAGCACTGGCGGGCGCCACTTGGGCCAGATAAGCCCCATGAGCACACACGGCCAGGCAGGAGACGCCAGCGGCCACCCGGTGCTCCTTGAGGCTATGCCGGTTCCACTCGTGAAGGTTGATATGGGCCGCCTGCAGGGCACGCAAGAGGGCGCCGGTAAGAGAGCCCCTACCCTGGCGGAAGACGCCGCCTATGGCTTCGGTAAGTTCGCCGCTGAACTCCTGGCTGCCCGGCAGGGCGGGCTCTACGATGACGTACAGATCGGCGGAATCATCGCTGGGATCAGGATCAACGAAAGACCCGATCCAAGGAACGTGTTCCCACGCCTCTCCGTTAACAATACCGAACTGGCCAACCCACAGCATCACCCTCTGATTATATCCCCACTTCCGGGTGACGTTCGACCCATATTCAACAGCCAAGGCTTAGAATGAACCCGTCAGGGACGCTATCAGGGAGTCCGGGTCCACAGTAAGGGTGGGCAGACTATTTGGCGGTGGCGGACGCGTTAGCGACCGGCCGCAGGCGATAGGAACAGCAACACTCGCCGCGCAGTATACTACGGCTGAGGCGGGTGTCAGCCCCGGTCAGTATGCGAACGAACTCCACGTGCAGAGCGCAGACCGCGCGGTCACGCCGGGCAACGCTGAGGAAGGGACAGGTGAACTCATCGATACGGAATTCGCCACCCGCCTCGCCATGCTCCACCAGGCTACCCTGCTCCTCCATTATCCGAACTGTCTCCGCGACCCGCTGCTCCAAGGGCTTGTCGTTGACCTGGTCTAAATATGGCGTCGCCAGCCGTAACGCCACCCGGTGCAGCAGTTGATGCAGCTTCTCGTTCCCCTCGCTGGCACGGATCTCGTCCAGCATCACGCTGGCCAGGAGGTCGTAGATCCTAGGGAAAAGACTGTCGGCCTTCTCCGTGAGCGAGTATACCAGCGTAGGCCGCCCCACCCGACCCCTCTCCTCGCGGGCCGCCACCAAGCCGTCCCTCTCCATCACCGTGAGATGCTGGCGGATCCCTGTGGAGGTTAGTCCCAGAATCTGCCCTAGTTCCTTCACGGTTGCCCGCCCCCGCTTCTGGAGATTCCCCAGTATCTGTTGGCGGGTAGTCTGCATCTGGAAGCTGATATTCACTGTCAACGATTGTAACACGTTAGCAAACAATAGAGAATAGTATAAGCAAAAACTGTTTAGATATCCGAATCCAGAGACGGGATTGGAACTACGTTCGCCTTCCGACGATCGGCGTCCGCCGGAAGGCGAACCGGGCGAGATCCTACTCCAAGACGATCTCGCCGCTCCTACCGCCCGTTTTGTGCACCAGCCGAATTTCCTCGATCCGCATGTCACGCTGCACGGCTTTGGCCATATCGTAGACAGTGAGGGCGGTCACGGCCACCGCCGTTAGGGCTTCCATCTCCACTCCCGTCTTGCCGGTAGTACGCACCGTGGCACTGATGTCGATGGCGCTCCTAGCCCCGTCCAGCTGAAGCGAGACGTCGATATCAGTAAGCAAGAGGGAATGGCAGAGCGGGATCAGTTCGTGGGTGCGCTTAGCGGCCATGACCCCGGCCAAGCGGGCCGTAGTAAGGACATCCCCCTTAGCCATCTCGCCGGACAAGATGAGAGCCAGGGTCTCTGGCTCCATGTAGACACTGCCCCGGGCCGTGGCCTCGCGCGCGGTGTCCGGCTTGGCGGAGACATCCACTACACGGGGCCGCCCGGCCTCGTCTAAGTGGGAAAGCTTCGGCTTACGCCGAGGAGTAGCCATCGTTCCACCATTACAGCACTGTCGCCAAGGATCGCGCAATAGATAACAGGTAAGGCACCCGGAACCGCTGCCCTAGCGGCGGGGCTAGCCACCGATGTAGGACATCTCGATCTTCTGCAGCTCTGGGGTCTCGATAGTCCTCAGCTCGGAGTAACGATCCGACCGGACAGACCAGATGGAGCGCAGCACCGCCGCGATCTCCTCGTCCGTCTTATCGGAGCGAAGCAGCTCCCGAAAGTCATGCCCTCTGGCGGCGAAGAGACAGGTATACAGACTACCGTCAGCAGAAAGGCGAGCCCGCGTGCAGTCGGCGCAGAAGGGCTGCGACACGGAGGAGATAACACCGATCTCGCCAGCGCCGTCCTTATACCGATAGCGGCTGGCCACCTCGCCCTGATACTGGGACTCCAGCGGCTCCAGCGGAAACTCGCGGCCGATCATGGCCACAATCTCCGCCGCCGTGACTACGTCATCCAGCCGCCAGCCGTTGCTGCTGCCAACGTCCATAAACTCGATGAAGCGAACGACGTGACCTTTCCCCCGGAAATGACGGGCGAAGTCAACGATGGTGTGATCGTTCACCCCCTTTTTCACGACAACGTTGATCTTGATCGGCCCCAGGCCTGCCTGGTGGGCCGCTCCGATACCGTCCAGAACCCGGGCCACCGAGAAGTCCACATCGTTCATGGCCCGGAAGGCGGACTCGTCCAGGCAGTCCAGGCTCACATTGATTCGCTGTAGTCCGGCATCCTTCAGGGCCTTCGCCATATAGACCAACCGCGATCCGTTGGTGGTCAGGGTGAGATCCTTGAGATCGGGAATGGCCATCAACATCTCGATGAGCCTGGGCAGATCCATACGCAGCGTAGGCTCTCCACCCGTGAGACGTATCTTCTCTACCCCATGCTGGACGAAGATGGTGGACAGGCGGGCGATCTCCTCATAGCTAAGAATCTCATCGCGCTTGAGGAATTGGTAGCCGCGCCCAAAGACAAGTTTGGGCATGCAGTAGACGCAACGGAAATTGCAACGGTCCGTAATGGAGATACGGAGGTCACGCACCGAACGCCGAAAGGCGTCTCGCATAGGAAGCTCCTCGAGCTTGTCGTCGGCCCCAACCGTGCTCGCGGACCTATCGACCCGCGGGGAGCGCTCCTCCGCCTTGCCGGCGGATGAGCGCCTAGCCTGTTTCTCCTTGCCCATGTACAAGACCCTTCAGCACTTGCCCGGCCAGGGCGACCGCCCTAGCGCGGTGACTGATTACATCCTTCTCTTGAGCGGGAATCTCGGCCATGGTGGCAGAATGCTGCGGCACCCAGAAGATGGGATCGTAGCCGAATCCCCCTTCTCCCCGTGCCTCGTCGGCGATGAAACCCTCGACCTCTCCCCGCACGAAGCGAACCTCCGCGAAACCCGGGTTGGCCAAGGCGATCACGCTCACGAAGCGCGCCCCCCTCTCCACCCGGGTCCGACCCTGAAGCCGCCGCCCTATCTCCTGAAACCGCTCACCGTAGCCTGCATCCTCCCCCAAGAACCGAGCCGAATTGACTCCGGGCTTGCCGTCCAAGAAGTCGATCTCCAACCCCGAGTCCTCAGCCAGGGTAACCAGACCACTGACCCGAGCACCCTCGATCGCCTTTATCCTAGCATTCTCCTCGTATGTTTCACCAGTTTCTTCGGCCGAAAGCGTGATATCTAGCTTAGCCGGCGTCAACAACTCCCAGCCACAGCCCGCGAGGAGGCGGCGGAACTCCGCGCTCTTGCCAGCATTGCCGGTAGCGAGGAATAAACAGGGCACAGGATACCCAAACCTCCAGACAAAAGAACGGCCGGTCCACCAGTTCCGGCGCGGGCCTGGACCTTAACCCGCCGCCTCTTCCTCCAGAGACTTCCAACGACTGGCCAGTTTACCCGCGACCACGGGCATGGTGGTGTACTCCATCTCCTCTAGGGGAAGCCGGTGAGGCTCGAAGGGGCCATGGGCGCGCAGGTAGTCGCCAATCTCGTTCGCTTTCGCCCGAACGTGATCGAAGCCGGGGTCATCGAACATGTCACGGGGGCCGACGAACTTCCCTTCGGCTAGCTGGAAGCCGAGGGCCACGATGCGAGGCGGCCCATCGAAGCGGCTGGGATGGGCATCGGCTAGGCTCACGGGCATCAGCGGGCCGTGGTGGGAGCCACGCATCCAACCCTCGACTATGAACGGGGTGGTGAAGGGCTCCAAGACCTCGCCTACGGCCGGGAAGGCTCCCTGGCAGCGAACGATCATCGTAGGGTCGTCCTTGCCCACATAGCGCCCGGCGATGAGAGAAAGCTTATCGGTGCTGGAGACGGCGCCGATCTCGCCAGTGTTGCGGCACCTGACTCGCTTGACAGCGTAGCGGTTAGGAGCGCCCAGGAAGATCATCATATCGTAGATCTCGTCGGGTGCGTTCAAGATAATCTTGAGATGGTCCCGCACGTCCTGGACTTCAAAGGCGAACCCATCGTGGAGCCCCTCGGCGATGACGAGGCCAGGAGTGTTGAAGGGGTCGGCGAACATCTTATAGAGGGGCAGGTTGAAGGCTCCGGCGGAGGTCTTATCGGCCAAGAAAACGATTATCGGCTCCGAAGGCCGTTCCTCGATCTCCATTTCGGCGGAGCCGGGACCGGCACCACGGATGTTGCCGGAGAAGGCGTCCACCAGAAGGTCCTGGCCCGCCCCGTACAGCTTCAGCTTCTTAGCCAGCTCCGTTCCCTTCTGGAATGTGTCCCAAGCCAGCCGGTGTATCTCCTCGCTATCCTCACCCCGCTCGTGCGACATGATTAGGAACATGTCGTCACCGCAATGGCTGACGTGGCAGTCGATGAGGAGACCACGTTGCTTGGCCCGCTCCATCTCCTCACGGCCCAGGTCCAGGATATCCGGGTGTGACTCCGAATGCCCCACGAAGCCGCCGATATCGGCCTTAATTACGCTTAGAGTGACCACGAAGCACCTCCAGCCTAGTTGGAACATCGCCTAGCCAAGCGCCATCCTTCGTGTTTGCAAACGCTGTAGACAAACACCACAGGGCGGGGACGGATCGCCTCAAACAT
>PVBE012268025.1_pt1 | contig 17423 bp, 17 predicted proteins | sample 1631181 | NCBI WGS metagenome assembly PVBE01 (sample SAMN08397723, study PRJNA350692) | Marine metagenome, whole genome shotgun sequencing project. | isolation source: water | place: Pacific Ocean | collected 2012-04 | reverse complement strand
CAGGAGAACTTTCTGACATAGCAAATGTTCCAAGATCAAGAAGTTATGACATCTTAGAAAGCCTGGAAAAAAAAGGATTTGTCATAATGAAACTTGGCAAACCGATAAAATATATTGCAGTACCACCAGCAGAAGTTTTAGAAAGAGTTAAGAAAAACCTCAAAGAAGGTGCAAAAGAAAAGATTGATAGACTAGATAATTTAAAAGGAACGGAAGTTGTTAACGAACTTAACACATTACACACTCAAGGTGTTGAGCTTATTGAACCAACTGACCTTTCTGGATCTTTAAGAGGAAGACATAACCTATACAACCACTTAGAACTTACAATAAGAAACGCTGAAGAATCAGTAACATTGATGACTACATCAAAAGGATTGCTAAGGAAAATAGAAGGACTCAAGCCAACATTCGAAAAAATCAAGAAAAGGGGCGTTAAAATAAGAATAGCTGCACCTTTAACTAAAGAAAATATGCAGGCAATGAAAGAAGTAAGCAGTGTAGCTGAAGTCAGACATACCAACAGCAAAGCAAGATTCTGTGTAATCGATGGGAAGGAACTAATTTTCATGGTTTTAGATGATGCTGAAGTCCATCCTACTTATGATGTTGGAGTCTGGGTCAGAACGCCTTTCTTTGCAAAAGCAATGGATAGTTTGTTTGATGTTGCCTGGAAAAACATGAAACCTGGCGTTCCACCCAAATAATTTTTTATTTTTTTCTCTTTAACAACGAAATGTTTATATATAAATAACAACTACCATATCACAATGTTAAACAGAATAAATAATTCAATCAATTTTTTGTTTGAAGAGTTTTTTCTAGATAGATCTTTTTGGTTTTATTTTATATAGTCCACTATAGTTAAATCTATACTGGACCAATGTTCTCCCTTAACCGAGCTATATTATAATAACACATATAAAACAATAAAAAAAATCAACTAAAAAATGGAGATAATCGACAAATTAAAGCAAGAAGCAAAGCAAACTAGGAAGGATATCCTAGAGATGACCTCAGCTGCAGCTTCAGGCCATCCAGGAGGGTCTTTATCTGCAACAGACATAATTGTAACACTCTACTATCATAAGCTAAAACACGATCCAAAAAACCCACACAAACCAGATAGAGACAGATTCGTATTAAGCAAGGGTCATTCATGTCCTGCGCTATACTCAGTTTTGGCTAGGACTGGATATTTCCCAGTTTCACACCTAAAAACATTAAGAAAAGTTGGCTCAATCTTACAGGGCCACCCAGAAATTGAAAAATGTCCAGGGATTGACGCCTCAACAGGCCCCCTAGGACAAGGTTTAAGTTTTGCCAACGGAGTGGCATTAGCACTCAAACTAGACAAACTCCAATCTAATGTCTATGTATTAATGGGGGACGGCGAAATTCAAGAGGGTCAAATATGGGAGGCTGCAATGACTTCCTCACACTACAAATTGGACAATCTTGTGGCGATCCTTGACAATAACAACCTTCAAATTGATGGATTCAACGACGAAGTAAAATCAATAAAGCCAATTAAAGAAAAATGGGAAGCATTTGGCTGGCACGTAATAGAGATAGATGGGCACAACTTTACTGAAATAATAACTGCACTCGATAGTGCAGATAAAATAAAAGGCAAACCAACGTTAATCTTAGCCCATACAATAAAAGGTAAGGGTGTTTGCTGTATGGAAAATGAAGTAGGATGGCACGGAAAAGCGTGCAACCCAGAAGAACTAAAACAATGCATTTTGGAGCTTGACCAAGAGGATTAATGATTAATATGTCAGACAACCAACCACCAGTAGAAAAAGCAACTAGAGAAGGATATGGGGATGCTTTAGTTGAAATAGGAAAAGATGAACGTATCGTTGCACTAGATGCAGATCTTTCAAAATCTACAAATTCCTCAAAGTTCCAAGAAAAATACCCTGACCGTTTTTTCAATTTAGGAATTAGTGAGCAAGACTTAATTGGAACTGCTGCAGGATTGGCTGCATCAGGAAAAATATCATATGCTTCCTCATTTGCAGTGTTCATTACAGGTCGTGCTTATGGACAGATAAGATTGATGGCAGGAATCTCAAAATTAAATATGAGGGTTGTGGGGTCTCATGCAGGCATCTTAACAGGAGAAGATGGTGCCTCACATCAAGCTACTGAAGATATTTCACTGATGAGGGCAATTCCAAACATGACTGTTATCCAACCAGCAGATTATAATGAGGCAATAAGCGCCGTCAAAGCTTCAGTCGACTATAAAGGCCCCATTTATTTAAGGTTAGGGAGAGGTAAAGTTCCATCGATAACAAACAATGACCAAAAATTCGAAATAGGGAAAGGTACCATACTAAAGGAAGGAAAGGACGTAACAATAATTGCAACAGGCGCCTTAGTCCACATAGCATTAGAAGCACATGAGAAATTAAAAGAACAAAACATAAATGCTAAAATCATCAACATCCACACAATAAAACCAATTGACAAAGAACTCATAATTAGTTCAGCACGAGAGACTAAAGCGATAGTTACTGCAGAAGACCACAACATAATAGGCGGACTAGGGTCGGCAGTGGCAGAAGTGTTGTCAGAAAATATCCCTACACCATTAGAGCGGGTTGGGATGATGGACACATTTGGAGAATCAGGAACACCAAAAGAACTTTATGAACATTACAATCTAACTCCTGAACAAATAATTAAAGCTGTAAAAAACACAATCAAAAGAAAATGAATAGGAAAAAAGAAAGTATATTAAACACAAAAGTCCTGTGGGGGGATAGAAATGATAATTGTAATGAAGAAGGAAGCAAAAAAGGAAAATATTGAGAATGCAATACATAAAATAGAGTCATTAAAACTTAGACCTGTCCCGCTTGTTGGGACTGAAAGAACAGTCATTGCCATTATAGGTGATGAAAGGATACTACCAGTAAATAAAATAAAAGCAATGCCCGGAGTTGAAAAAGTCATGGAAGTACTAAAACCATACAAACTAGCAAGCAAAGAAGGCAAAAAGGCAAGCAAGGTTAGAGTTGGTGATGTAGTTATAGGCGGTCAAGAAGTAATAATCATAGCTGGTCCTTGTGCCGTTGAAAGTGAAAAGCAAATCGTGGAGATAGCTAAATCAGTAAAGAAATCAGGAGCTAAGATTCTAAGGGGGGGAGCTTATAAACCAAGGACGGGGCCTTATGACTTCCAAGGATTAGGTGAAAAAGGACTAAAACTTCTAGCTAAAGCAAGAGATGCAACTGGATTAAAGATAGTTACTGAAGTAATTGATCCAAGAGATGTTGAATTAGTCAGTAAATATACGGACATACTGCAAGTAGGAACGAGAAATATGCAAAACTACCCTCTCCTAAAAGAAGTTGGAAAAACAAAAATGCCAGTACTCCTAAAAAGGGGAATGTGGGCTAATTACAAAGAACTGCTCCTTGCAGCAGAATACATAATGGCTCAAGGAAATAGAGAAGTGATCCTATGTGAGAGGGGAGTAAGAACTTTCGAAACGTATACAAGGAACACATTAGATATCAATGCAGTTCCTTCATTAAAAGAACTTACTCATCTTCCAGTAATTGTTGATCCAAGTCATGGAACTGGGAAGAAGAGCCTTGTTACCCCTATGTCGCGTGCAGCAGTTGCAGCTGGAGCAGATGGCCTTATAATTGAAACGCATTGTGATCCTGAAAACGCAATTGTTGATGCAGATCAGACAATTGACTTAGATGAATTTGCAAAACTAATGAAACAATTAGATGCAATTGCAAAAGTTATAGGCAGAAAAATATGAAACCATGGAAACTGTCCACCTCAATCTTAAAAAGGCACAGGATAATTCCTATGACATTCTGATAGGAAGCGGTGTACTGAGTAAGATTCCAACTATTCTAAAAAAGAAGAGGTTGGCAAACAGATACTTGATTATTACTGATAACAATATAAGGAAACTTTTTGGGAATAAACTTCTGAAAGACTTAAGAAACAAAAAACTAAATGTAGATATTATCTCTTTCAAAGCAGGGGAACAAAGTAAAAATATCTCTACATACAATCAACTAATTGAGTCTGCACACAAACTTGAACTTGATAGAGATTCTGTAATCATTGCATTGGGCGGAGGGGTTGTAGGGGACATTGCAGGATTTGTTGCAGCAACTTACATGAGAGGTATAAACTACATCCAGATTCCTACTTCACTATTAGCGCAAGTAGATTCATCAATAGGTGGAAAAGTTGCAATTGACCTTAAGCAGGGAAAAAATTCATGTGGTGCTTTCTACCAGCCAAAAGCAGTATACATAGACATCTCATTACTTAAAAATCTGCCCAAAAAGGAGCTGCTGAATGGTCTTGCAGAGATTGTGAAGCATGCAATAATCAGAGATAAGCAATTATTTGGTTTCATTGAAAAAAATATAGATAAAATCCTGAACAAAGATGAAAAAACATTAACAAAACTTGTAAAGAGAAACTGTCAGATCAAAGCAAAAATAGTACAGGAAGATGAAAGAGAAAAGAATCTAAGGAAGATTGTGAATTATGGTCACACAATAGGTCATGCGTTAGAAACTCTTACTCACTACAAAAAATACTCTCATGGACAGGCAATTTCAATTGGGATGATAGTTGAATCTATAATTTCAAACAAATTAGGGTGGTTATCTAAAAAAGAATTAGAAAGGCAGATTAATTTGTTTGAAAAACTTGGTCTTCAAACAAAGATGCCTAGAATACAACCAAATAAAATCATAAATGAACTTAAGAAAGATAAAAAATCAGTTTTAGGTATTCCTCAATTCACACTTCCAAACAAAATAGGCACGATGAAAACAATTGATAAAAAATATGGTTTAACAATTGATAAAAAAGTGATTATCAGTGCACTAAAAGAGTCTTAACAATCAGTGAGTTAAATTTGGGTGGTTAAATGATCTGTATACCAATAGTTTCACTAGGCAACAAAGCATTAAAAGACATTAAGCTAGCTTTGAGACTAGCAGACATAATAGAATTGAGATTAGATTTGATAAAACCATCTGAAGAACTTCTGGAAAAACTAATAAAATTAACTAAAAAACCAATTATAGTTACAAATAGGAAAAAAGGTGAAGGTGGAAATGCAATTGAAAACAAAGCTAGAATCGGGCTTCTAAAAAAAGCAATCGAACTAAAGGCAGATTACATTGATATTGAACTTTCTTCTGGGGAGGGTACCATCAAAGACTTAATTAGAAACAAAAAGAAGACTAAGGTGATTATTTCGTACCACAACTTCAAACAAACTCCTAAAAATCTAGAAGCAATATACAAAAAAATAAAATCCCATAAACCGGACATAATCAAAATAGTAACACATGCAAATTCAATAAATGACAATATAAAAATCCTAAACCTAATAAAAAAAGCTAAAAAACAAAACAAAAAGATCATTGCTCTTTGTATGGGTGGAAAAGGTGAGATTTCAAGGATTCTCTCACCACTAATTGGGGCTCAACTAACATTCGCTTCATTAAACAAAGAAAGGGAATCAGCACCAGGGCAACTTACTGCAGAAGCATTAATCAAAACATACAACATTTGCAAGCTTAAGTCTCCAAAGATTTATGGATTAGTTGGAAATCCAGTATCGCACAGCAAAGGGATTATAGTGCACAACAAAAACTTTGGAAAGTTAAAGCAAAACAAAATCTATGTAAATTTTTTAGTTAGTAACATAAAAGAATTCATAAAAAACTACAGGGAAATTATCAGTGGATTAAGTATTACTATCCCTCATAAAAAAACAATCATGCCCTACCTGAATAAAATCGAACCTACTGCAAAGAAGATTGGAGCAGTTAATACAGTAATTAAAAAGAACAACAAACTTATCGGCTACAACACAGATTATGTTGGAGCAATAAAGGCAATAAAGGAAAAGACAGCTATAAAAAATAAGAATGTACTGATTATTGGGGCGGGTGGAGTTTCAAAAGCAATTGCTTATGGAGTTAAAAAAGAAAGGGGCCAGATTATCATCACAAACAGAACAGTAAGTAAGGCTACTGCTCTTGCAAAACAAATAAGCTGTAAATCAATAAATATCAACCAAATTAAAAATCTGAAAGGTATAGATATTCTAATAAATGCAACCTCAATTGGAATGAAAAGCAAAAAAGCACCAATAACAAAACAAATTCTGAAAAAAATAACTGTGTCTTCTTCAGTAGTCTTTGATTCTGTCTATACTCCCCCAATAACACAACTCCTAAAAGATGCAAAATCACTAAAGCTAAAAACAATTTCGGGAGAAAAAATGTTTACCTACCAGGCTCAAGAACAATTTAAATTGTTTAACTAAAATGAAACTAATTGTAAAACCAACAAAAAAACTGAAAGGCGAAATACAGATACCTGCCTCAAAATCACATACAATCAGAGCGATAGTGATAGCTTCATTAGCAGAGGGCACCTCAAAAATAAAAAATTCATTAGATTCTGCAGATACAAAGGCGGCAATTGATGGATGTCTGGCAGTTGGTGCAGAAATAGAAAAGAGAGACACTACATTAATCATCAAAGGATTTAATGGGCAACCCAAACAACCAAAAAAAGAACTGAACTTACTAAACAGCGGAACATCAATTAACCTGCTCACTTCAGTTGCTGCACTAGGAGACTTTCCAATAACATTAAATGGGGATTCTTCACTCCAAAAAAGACCAGTTCAGCCATTATTAGATGCACTAAATAATTTAGGGGCAAAGGCAGATTCATTAAATAACAATAATTGCCCTCCAATCAAAATCGAAGGTCCAATGAAGGGAGGCACAACTACAATTAATTGTAAAAGCTCTCAATATGTGTCTAGTTTGTTGATTGCTTGCCCACTGATAAAAAACGACACCCAAATTAAAGTGAAAAACTTATGTGAAACTCCCTATATTGAGCTGACTTTGGGTTGGCTTGATGAACAAAAAATAAGATATGAGAACAAAAACTTATCAGAATTCAAAATCTATGGAAACCAGAAATACAAACCATTCAATAAATCCATCCCATCAGACTGGTCTTCAGCAGCATTCCCATTAGTTGCAGCGGCAATAACTGAGTCTGATGTGACCTTAACTGGATTAGACATAAAAGACTCACAAGGAGACAAACAAATAATAGATTACTTAAAGAAAATGGGGGCAAACATCAAGATAAGTGAAAATAAAGTTCGAATAAAAGGGACAGAATTAAAAGGAACTGCACTTGACCTAAACCACACCCCTGATGCATTACCTGCAGTTTCAATCTTGGCATGTTATGCAAAAGGAACCACTACAATAAACAATGTAGGTCATGCTAGGATAAAAGAAACAGATAGAATTAAGATAATGAAGCAAGAACTCTCAAAAATGGGGGCAGATATCAAGGAGAAACCGGATGGGTTAATAATTAAACATTCGAGATTAAAAGGAGCAAGAGTAAACGGCCATCACGACCACCGCGTTGTAATGGCACTATCACTAGCAGGTCTAATAGCAGATGGCCAAACTGAAATAGGGACTGCAGAGGCAATTGACGTAACATTCCCTAGTTACATTAAACTCATGAAAAAACTAAACGCAAATATGGAGGTAATATAAAATGTTAGGAAACTCATTCGGAAGAATATTTAGAATTACTACTTGTGGTGAATCTTATGGTATTGGAAAAGGTTCAGGATTATCTGTTATAGTAGATGGTGTTCCACCAGGATTAAAGATTACAGATCAAGTTATACAAGAAGAATTAGATAAGAGGAAACCTGGGGTTGGAAAACTAAATTCTCCAAGAAAAGAGATAGACCAATGCTCAATATTTGCCGGTCTTGGCCAAGATGGAGTAACAACAGGGGCGCCCTTAGGGATTATGATTTACAACGTAGACACTCAAAAAGTCCACATTGACCAATACCATCAATACAAAGACATATTCAGGCCAGGCCATGCGACATATCCTTTCTTTTTAAAATACGGTGAAGCGCAAGACTGGTGCGGAGCAGGAAGGGCATCTGGAAGAGAAACAGTAACAAGAGTAGCAGGCGGTGCAGTGGCAAAATATCTTCTAAAAAGAGAAGGTATCGAAGTAATTGCATACACAAAAGAATCTATGGGAGTCAAAGCAAAAGATATGTCATTTGAAGAGATAAAAAGGAACTACAGGAAAAATGAAATCAACTGTCCAGATTTAGAAGCAGCAAAACAGATGGAAAAAGACATTATAGATATTAAAAATGATGGTGATACGGCAGGAGGAATAATAGAAATAATAATCCATAATGTACCTGGTGGATTAGGAGAACCCGTTTTTGATAAAATAAATGCTAACTTAGCACATGCACTCTCATCCATTGGCGCGGTAAAAGGAATTGAGTTTGGAGCAGGCTTCAAAGTAGGCAACATGAGGGGCTCTGATAACAACGACCAACCCTATCTAAAAAATGGAAAGGTTAAGTTCCATACAAACAATGCAGGGGGGATCCTGGGGGGCATAACAACAGGAGAAGACATAGTAATGAGAATAGCGGTAAAACCAACACCTACAATCTCATTAGACCAAACATCAATTAACATGAAAACAATGAAGGAAGAAAAACTATCACCGATAACAAGAAGAGACCCTACCTTATGTGGAAGGCTCTATGCAGTGGCAGAAGCCATGGCTGCAATTGCAGTTCTGGACTCGTTGTATTTAGCAAGAGCGTATGATTCCATGGCAAGATTAGATAAGAAGTGGACCAAGCTTAAGGAGAACGATTAATTTGAAGAATAAAAAAGTTATTGTAGGAATAATTGGCGGAACAGGCCAAATGGGCCAATGGTTCAAGAAATTCTTTGAGATTAATAACTGTGAAGTATTAATCTCAGGGAGGAAGACAAAACTTAACCCAATTGAATGTGCAAAGCAGTCTGACGTTGTAGTTATAACGGTCCCAATAAGCGATACGTTGAATGTAATCAAAAAGATAGCACCACACATAAGAAAAGATGCGGCAATCATGGACTTAACATCTCTTAAACGTGATCCAGTAAAAGCGATGCTCCGTTATTCAAAATCAGAAGTTGTAGGTACTCACCCAATATTTGGTCCAAGTATCAAAACAATAAAAAATCAAGTAGTTGTACTGTGCAAAGCTAGGGGTAGCAGATGGTTTAATTGGCTAAAAAATATTCTAGAAAAAAATAAAGCTAAAGTAAAGATAACTACACCAGAAAAGCATGATAAAATGATGTCTATAATCCAGGGGATTATCCATTTTAGTGCAATATCCCTAGGACATACACTAAAAGAACTAAATGTGAATATTGACGAAGCATTAGAATATAGTTCTCCTGTATACAAACTAAGAATGGATGTAATTGGAAGAATCCTAAATCAGGATCCAAAATTATATGCAGACATTGAAATCTTAAACCCTCAAACAAACAGGGTAATTAGAGAGTTTTCTAATTCCACTAAAAAACTAAGAAAGATCATTAAGAAAAAAGACACAAAAGCGTTTGTAGGGTTTTTTAATTCTGCATCCAGGCACTTAAATTCATTCAAGAAGAAGGCTTCAGAATATTCGGATTTTATAATTGAAAAATTAGTTGAAAAAGACAGTAAGAAAAAATGAAAATAGCCACATTAGGACCAAAAGGAACATTTAGCCATCAGGCTACCCTTAGTTATAATCCTAAATCAGAAATAATCTTCAAAAAGACAATATGGGACATATTTAATTCAGTTGAAAATGAAGATGCAGAGGTAGGGATTGTCCCAATTGAAAATTCTATTGGTGGGACTGTTGGCCTTACGTTAGATGGACTAATTGAATTCGACTTAAATATTATTGCTGAGACAATAATTCCGGTAAGTCATAATCTAGTTAGTTTAGGAAGTATAAAAGATATAACTACTATTTATGCTCATCCTCAGACATATGCCCAATGCATAAAGTTCATAAGAAGGAATTTCAAAAATTCGGAGATTACTCAAACAATATCAAATGGAGAATCTGCAGAAAAATTAATTAGAAAGAAGGATAAAACAAAAGCCGCAATAGTCTCAAAAATAGCAGCAGAAATCTACAACATTAAAATATTAAAAAAAGATATCCAAGATAACAAACACAACACTACAAGATTCATAATAATCTCCAAAAGTAAAGCTAAAAAAACAGGAAATGACAAAACTAGCATTGTAATTTATCCACAAGTAGACAAACCAGGATTATTACATTCCCTTTTAGGTATTTTTTCAGAGAGAGAAATTAACCTAAACAAGATAGAATCAAGACCTACAAAAAGTAAATTAGGAGATTATTTCTTTTTTATAGATCATAAAGGCCATGTGGATGATGCCAAAGTAAAAGAGGCCTTAGAAATAGTTAAAAAAGAATTTCACTTAAAAATATTAGGATCCTACCCAAAGGGGTATTAATATGGACATAAAAAAACTTGCTGATACGTTACATCCATTAGAAAGAAAAGTTCTACCTCTTTTGGAAAAGCATATTCAGTTCAAGGATATAACTGATAAGTCAGGACTTCAAGAGGTTGAAGTCATGCGTGCATTGCAATGGCTACAAAATAAGGAAGTTATAAAGATAAAAGAAGAAGTAAAAGAAGTTATTGAACTAGGGGGAAATGGGCGATCATATATCAAAAAAGGATTGCCTGAGAAAAGATTCCTAGCAGCGATAAAAGAAAAAGGCTCATTAATCCAAGACATAACTAAAGATTCTGGGATTTCAAAAGAAGAAGTGAATATCTGTTTGGGGATTCTGAGAAAAAAAGCGGCGATTAATATTAAGAAAGAAAAAGGACTTACAATTTCGCTTACTGAACAAGGCAAGTCTCTTCTTAAAAAAGAACTTTTAGAAGAAGAACTGTTGAAAAAACAGTTTCCAATGGATATAGCTTCGTTAAAAGACGAAGAAAAATTTGCGTTAGAAAATCTAAAATCCAGAAAAGATGTTGTCAAAATAGTTCTCCAAAAACTTAAATCTGTAGAACTAACTGAACTAGGTAAAAAGGTTGCTAAATCAAAAACGCTCCTCAGAGAATTAACAGAACGCCTAACTCCTCTGATGATTAAAAATCAATCTTGGAAGAACAAGGAGTTTAGAAGGTATGACATAAAAATTAATGTTCCTTCAATACATGGAGGGAGGAAGCAACATTACAGAAGATTTCTTGATGAAGTTAGACAAAAATTTCTTTCGTTAGGTTTTACTGAAATGTTTGGTAAGATTATTGAAACGGAATTCTGGAATATGGATGCATTATTCATGCCTCAAGACCATTCAGCAAGAGATATACATTCTGCATACTACACAAAAGATCCAAAACAAGGCTCAGTTGACCAAAAGTTAATGGACAAAGTCCGTGCATCTCATGAAAATGGAACAGGGACGATAAGTACAGGGTGGCAGTATAAATTTGATATAGAAAAAACTAAACAGCTCCTATTAAGGACGCAAGGAACTGCCTGCTCAGCAAGAATGTTAGCTTCAAAAGAATTAAAGATTCCTGGAAAATATTTCTCAATAGCTCGTTGCTTCAGACCAGATGTGATTGATGCTACCCATAACGTAGATTTCTTTCAAACAGAGGGAATAATAATTGAAGAAAATCTCGACTTTAGACATCTAAAGGGTCTTCTAAAAATGTTTGCAGAAGAATTTGCAAAAACTGATCAAGTAAAGATCACTCCTGCATATTTTCCATTTACAGAACCTTCTGCAGAACTCCATGCAAAACATCCTGAACTAGGATGGATTGAATTAGCAGGGTCAGGAATATTCAGACCAGAACTAGTAAAACCAATCTTAGGACGCGAAATCCCAGTCTTGGCATGGGGAATAGGTATAGATAGAATTGCAATGTTTAACTTAGGAATCAAAGACATCAGACAGTTATTCACTCACGATCTAAATATATTAAGAACTAGTAAGGTAATTTAAAAAATGCCAACAATAACATTTTCATTAACAGACTTGCAAAACATAGTAGGGAAGAAACTATCAGTAGAAGAAGTCGGGGATTATGCCCATTTAGGTAAGGGAGATTTTGAAGGTTATGACAAAGAAACTGATGAGATAAAAATAGATTTTGGAGATACTAATCTCCCATATTTGTGGTCAGTAGAAGGATTTGCAAGATTAATAAAAAGTATCCTTGGAAAAACAAAAGGAATTCCCAAAATAAAAATTAATAAGTCAGACTATAAAATAATTGTAGATAATTCAGTCTCTAAGGTAAGGCCATTCATCGCAGGATTTGTAGCTAAAGGAAAAAAGGTAGATGATTACTCAATCAAACAATTGATCCAATTACAAGAAAAACTTTGTGAAAACTTTGGTAGAAGACGTCAAAAGGTAGCCATAGGAGTATATTCATACAAAAAAATTGTATTTCCAATCCACTATAAAGCAACTAATCCTGAATCAGTTAAATTTACCCCATTAGACTTCAAAAGAGAAATGACTCAACAAGAAATCCTAGAATCACATCCAAAAGGCAAGGAATATTCCTGGATATTAAAAGACCAAAAAAAATATCCAATCTTATTAGACTCAAAAGACCAGGTCTTGAGTTTCCCACCTATAATTAATTCAGCAATAACTGGGAAGGTAGAAGAAGGAGAAGAAGACTTATTATTTGAAGTTACAGGCACTGACTTAAATGCAGTTCTTCTATCAACAAACATATTTGCATATGCTTTATTTGACAGAGGATACGAAATATACTCACTAGAAATAAATTATTCAGACAAAAAAATAACTACTCCCCATATGTTTAATGACACAATAAAACTAAGGAAGGATGAAGTAAAAAAATTAATTGGTTTGGATCTTAAGGAAGCTGAAATAAAGAAACTATTAGAGAAAATTCATTATGACTATGATAATAATACAGTTGAGATTCCACCATTCAGAAAAGATATTTTACATCCAGTAGATATAATAGAAGACATTGCAATAAGTTATGGGTATAATAAAATAGAAGAACAACCACTAACCTCTTACACAATAGGGGAAACTAGCCAAATGATTCGCTCAATAGAACGGATTAGGGAAATGGCCGTAGGATTAGGCTACATCGAAGTGATGAGTCCAATTCTTACAAACAAGGAAATTCTCCATGGGAAGATGAATATAAAAAACTCTGGAACGATAGAACTTTCAAATCCCGTCTCTGAAACGTATTCCTCAGTAAGGTCCTGGATACTCCCTTCCCTCTTTGAAGTACTATCCAAAAACAAACATGTTGAGTATCCTCAAAAGATTTTCGAACAGGGAATAATTGCATCAAAGAAAACTAGCAAAGTAAATGAATTTGAGCGAGTTGCCATCCTTTCAGCGCATGAAAAAGCTGATTTTACCGAAATTAAACAAATATTAGATTGTCTGCTCAGATCATTAAACATTAGTTATGAGATAGAAGACGTTGACCATGACTCATTCATTCCTGGAAGGGTTGGGCGAGTTATTGTCAACAATAAAAAAGTAGCATACATTGGAGAAGTCTCTCCAAAAGTTTTGGAAAACTTCAGTCTAGACATCCCAGTATGTGCATTAGAGTTAAATTTAACAGAGCTATTTAATTCAAAAAAAAATTAGGTCAGTCCGAGATTTCTGGCTTCCTGATTTAACGTAATGCAAATGCCCCTACCACTGCATCATTCTGATAGTCATATATGATTAGCCTATCACTATATCTCAACAGGTAATCTCCAACCTTAGCATCCTTATAAACATCAGGATATTGCTGTCTTAGTGTATCAAGCGAAGCAGCATCAAGTAGTCCCCCTGAAGGATCTTCATTAGCAACATCTGCTACTTCAGTATGTGCAACTAATTTGGCTGAAAAATCCTGAGGTAATTGTGAGTTTTGTGGTGCCGCTACATCCACATTTCCAATAACTATGTCATTATCAAAATCATAAATGATTAATCTGTCAGTATATTGTACGATGTATTTACCGATATAACTTGGATCAACACCCTCAATCTGAGCTTGAATATTAGCTAAGTTAGTTTCATCTATTCTGACTATATTCAAGGGGGGTATGTTTACGTAAGAACTCGCCTCTGGATGTGCAGTTAACATCCTTAAAAATTGTTCTGTAGAAACTGTTTGTCCATCAGAAGTTCCCCCTTTCAATTTATTTACTTCAGTCAAAGTATAGATCGAAACTGCAAGTGTTATAACAACTACTGCCAAAATAATGTGGTTAAAGTTTAGTTTTGTTTCCTTCTTTGGAAACTCCTTTAATTTGATTTTAGAAGCCATAAAAGATGAGTTGGCTAATTATTATTTAAATCTTTTCATTAGAAATCCAACAGTCGCCCTAGCACAACCCACTGGACAAACACCCTCAAAAAGTATTTAAATGTATCCACTTCTTAATTTTTGACATTTTCATCTAACATATTAAATCACACAATCTAGTAAAAATTGGTGATATTAAATGGATTCAAACGATCAAAAAAACAAAGTTAAGGCATTTCATATTTTGGACTTCCCTGATTCAATTTACATAACGTTAAAAGAAGAATATAGGAAACGACTATTTGGTAATTTATATAAAAAGTATGGTAGTAAGAGAGCAACTGCAAGGAAACTAGGTATCGACTTATCAACTATAAGGGCCTATGAAAATGGAAGCCACAAATGGTCCAAGACCAAATACCCTTCATCAATCCCAATTAGGATAATTAAGAAAGTTACAAGTTTAGATAATCAAAGAGAATTAGAAAAAAATGTTGTCTCAATAAGATCCAAAAGCGGATTGAAAATTCTTAATCCCACCTTACCAATAAAAGAATGTCCAGAATTGTATTCGATAATGGCCCATATATTGGGAGATGGTAATGCTTCTAAAGGAAATACCCCTACTACGCAAATACTAGTTCAGAATTAAGAAATAAGTTTTCAAGTGATTTACAGATTTTTGGAAAAGTTAATACTTACGAGAGAAAACCAAACACAACCCCCATTATATATTTCCCAAAAGTAATTACAGACATATTAGCCCACATATTCAATATTAAATTTACATACCCTGATAAGATTCCGGATCAAATATTCAAAACAACAAAAGGATGTAAAAAAGCATTCTTAAGAGCAATCTTCGATGATGAAGGAACAATAACCGCTAATTTGTCCCTTTGTATCTGCAGTGAAGGAATCTTAAGTCAAATTAAAAAATTATTAAATGAATTTAATATTGAAACTGGAAAAACTACGATAACACAATATAGTACAAAAAAAGGAACTAGATTTAGAACATCCTTCAGCATCATGAGAAGGTCTTATGAAATATTTAAAAAAGAAATTAATTTCTCGCACCCTAATAAATCAAAGAAATTAGATAGTGCATTAAGAACACAAAAAAGACAACAAAGAACAAGAGACCCAATGTTCATTGAAGAAAAAATATTACAGTTATTAGAAATTAAACCTTCAAGAACAATGGAAATAGCAGATTATTTGCTTTTCACACTAAACGGTATTTCGCCACATCTTGGAAGATTAGAAAAAGAAGGACAGATAATAAAAAGAGGATATAGAAACAAAATAATTTGGGACCTTATTTAGGGTCTTTTCCACGCCACTTCATAATACGTGGTCGATCCTTCATCATCAACAATGCCCATCAACAACCTCTTCTTTGTTGAATGTGCAACCCTATTTTTAGCTGCAAACTCATACCAAGTCATGGTAGATCCTTCATGAACTGGGTAAACGACCCACTTTGCATGGTCTTCTCCGGGTTTTACTCCTCTATCATAAATCCTAAAATCAGCCCCAAACTTCAAAGCAGTCTTGATAATATATCCTCGATTCCTAATATCCTTAAAAACACAATACCTAATCCAAAAATTAGGCTCTACTTTATTGGCCTTCTTCAAAAAAGCGTCATTTGATATAGCCTTATTCTTCCCATCCATTACTTTAATCTTCTTCTTTTCAATCAAATAAAGCGCTTCAAGCAAAGATAACTGCACTTTACCATCATCCAGAATATGCCCATACCTACTTTGATTGTAAAGTTCTCTTGCAGCATCTGAATTTTCAGTTAATACTCGCTCTTTAGCAAATACTGCCTTAATCTCTTCCTTCACTTCAGCTTTTTCTTTGTCCTTTTCTTTTTCTTTATTTTTACCCATCTTAGTACCCTTTTGAGTAACCTAACAATTTAAATAAGTTTGGATTTTAATATATAAAATAAAAACATTAATATAAACCCTTAATAACATAAAAACAACATGGTAGAAATAACATTTCTTGGTACTTCTTCAATGGTACCAACAAAAGAAAGAAACCAAAGTGCTGTTTTGATTAGTTATAAATCTGAAGGAATCCTGATTGACTGTGGTGACGGAACCCAAAGACAGTTCAAAATAGCAAACATCCCATTAACAAAAGTGACTAAAATACTGATTACCCATTGGCACGGAGACCACACATTAGGGCTTCCTGGATTGATCCAATCATTAAGTGCATCTGAATACACTAAAACCCTTGAAATATATGGTCCAAAAGGGACTAAACAACATTTTGAACATATGTTCAAGGCATTTGTATTTGACAGAAATATGGAATTAGTAATACATGAAATAAAACCAGGAACTATCTTTGAAAATGATGATTTTTCAATAGAAGCGCTAGAACTTGAACATGGAGTAAAAACGTTCGGATTTAATTTTATTGAAAAAGACAAAAGAAGGATTAACGTTTCAAAAACAAATAAACTTGGAATTCCAGAAGGCCCATTATTAGGCAAACTCCAGCAAAACAAAACAATTAGTTGGAAAGGGAAAAAGGTAGGACCTTCCGATACAACCTACATTGTACAAGGTAAGAAAATAGCATTGATCTCAGACACGCTTCCCTGCAATAATTGTAACAAACTTGCAAAAGATGCAGATGTACTAATATGCGAAGCAACATACCATTCAGATCTTGAGAAAAAAGCGGAAACTCACAACCATATGACTGCAAAACAAGCTGCATTGATTGCTAATAGGGCAGATGCCAAAAAACTTGTCCTAACTCACTTTAGTGCAAGATACAAAGACTTAAAAGAAATTGAAGAAGACGCAAAAGACTATTTTGATAATGTAGTTTATGCTTACGACTTACTAAAGATAAAGCTATAAAATGTCAAGAAAATCTAAAGGTATGAATGCAGAACGTGATTTGATCCATAAATTCTGGGCAGCAGACAATTGGTCGGCAGTAAGGATTGCAGGCTCTGGATCGATGAAGTACCCATCTTCAGATCTTTTAGCAACAAACAAATTGAGAAGACTAGCAATTGAATGTAAAGCAGTAAAGAGTAAGAGTAAATACATCCCAAAAGAAGACATAACCCAACTCCAAGAATTTTCAAATCATTTTGGGGCAGAACCATGGATT
>PVBE011305123.1_pt1 | contig 17426 bp, 12 predicted proteins | sample 1631181 | NCBI WGS metagenome assembly PVBE01 (sample SAMN08397723, study PRJNA350692) | Marine metagenome, whole genome shotgun sequencing project. | isolation source: water | place: Pacific Ocean | collected 2012-04 | reverse complement strand
GGAAACCCGCCGGCATCTCTCGTTCGTTGCCAATACAGCGGGCGTCACAGCGATCACCGTCAACGGCCACTCCTCGGAAGTGCACGCCTGCACCTTCGACGAGCAGACGCAGGTACTCGATATCGCCGCCGACGAGATTGGTGACCGAGTGCCGCTGATTAATGGTGTTTACGCCGATGGCAGCCTTGAAGCGGGGCGGTTGGCGCGCATGGCCGAGGCTGGCGGCGCCTCGGCGCTATTATGTTTTCCGCCTCATTCTATGCGCATGGGCGGCGTGCGCCACCGCCCGGAGATGGCGCTAACCCATTTCAAGATCATCGCCGACGCTACCGATCTACCGCTGATCGTCTTCCAATACGCTGACGAAACCGCCTATTCGCTCGACACACTGGTAGAGATTACCGAGGACATTCCGTCGGTTAAGGCGGTTAAGGACTGGTCGACACCACAAAATCACGAGCGCCACATCAGGGTACTGCAATCGCTGCCACGTCCAGTCAACGTGCTGTCGACCAACTCGGCGTGGCTGATGCCGTCGCTGGTGATGGGCGCCAATGGGCTGCTATCGGGCGCCGGCTCGGTGATAGCCGATCTGCAGGTGGCGCTGTTTAACGCCGTGCAGGCCGAAGACCTCACCAGTGCCAAGGCGCTGGCCGACCGCATCTGGCACACGTCGCAGGTGTTCTACAGCGACCCGTTCGGCGACATGCACAACCGCATGAAGGAAGCGCTGGTTCTGCTCGGCCGCCAGGATGTCGCGGTGGTGCGCCCGCCGCTGGTCAAGCTGACAGCGACCGAGATCGCGCGTATCGCTGAAGCGCTCGACGTCGCTGGCCTGTGCACCGCCGGTGCGGCGGGCCTGCAGGTGCCGAGGGCGGCGGCGGAGTAGGCCGTTTAGGGCAGAACCGCGGTTACATCGATCTCAACCAGGAGCGCCGCCGACGCAAGGCCGTCGCCGATAACGCCGTGCTCACGGATGAATAATGGCCGAATTACTCGGCGATCACAGCGTATACGGGCTCGCGGTAGGCCGGTTGGTGATATAGACCGTCAGCTTCACAGCGTGCGATAAGTCGCCGCTGCTGGCTGGATGCGCCGGATGTGTTGGTGGGTTATTTACGACTTCTCTCTTACCAAAACTTCCCCACGGGCCGTTTCAGACCGTAATGCTCCCGTAGTGTCCTGCCTTCATATGCAGAGCGGAAGAGACCACGCTGCTGGAGAATTGGGATAACCTGGTCGACGAAGGCGTCGAGCATGGTCGGGAAGAGTGGCGGCATCACGTTGAAGCCATCTGCGGCGCCGTCTTGGTACCAGTCCTCGATCAGGTCGGCGACCTGCTCGGGTGTACCCGCAATCGTGAAGTGGCCACGCGCGCTGGCAAGGCGGACGAGCAGTTGGCGCAAGGTGACGCTTTCGCTCCGGACCAAGCCAGTTACCATCTCCGCGCGGCTGCGCGACGCCTCGACGGTGGCGGGGTCAGGAAAGTCGTCCAGTGTCAGAGGTTCGTCGAGTTTCAGGTGCGAAAAGTCGTGGCCACCGAACCGGCTAGACAGCGTCCGGCGCCCGATCTCGGGATCGGTGCTGTCGTTAAGCTCCTTCACCATTTGCTTCGCTTCGGCTTCGGTCGACCCGATCATCGGGTTCAGGCCCGGCAAGACCAGCACCTGTTCGCGCGCGCGGCCCGCCGCCGCCACGCGCTGCTTTATATCCGCATAGAACTCTTGCGCCGTCGCCTTCTCCTGGTGCGCGGTGAAGACTGCATCGGCATGCCGTGCGGCGAAGCCACGGCCGGCGTCGGACGAGCCTGCTTGCACCAGTACTGGTCGGCCTTGGGGGCAGCGTGGCAGGTTGAGCGGACCGGCAACGGCATAGTATTCGCCGTTATGGTCGATTGCGCGAATCCGCTCAGGCTGGGCGTAAACACCCTTCTCGTGATCGTCAATCACGGCGTCGTCGGCCCAACTGTCCCACAGATCTTTGGCAACTTGGACGAACTCTTTAGCTCGGACGTAACGGTCGTCAAGGCTGAGCTTCCGGTCATCGCCAAAATTTCTCGCGGTGGACCCCATCCAGGAGGTGACGATATTCCAGGCGGCGCGGCCGTCGCTGATGTGATCGATGGAGGCGAACTGTCGCGCGAGATTGAACGGCTCCCAATAGGTGCTCGACGCCGTTGCGATCAGGCCGATGCGTTCTGTCGCTACCGCGATTGCCGCCAGCAACGTCACCGGCTCCAGCCAGATGCGACCTGACCGCGCCAAGTCCTCGGGCAACGCTAGGACATCGGCGAAGAAGATAGAATCGAACAAACCTGCTTCAGCGCGCTGCGCCAGGGCCTGGTAGTAGCGCACGTCCGTCAGCGCCTCAGGCGATGCGTCGGGATGGTTCCATGAGGCCTCGTGGTGGCCTCGTGACTGAATGAACAGATTTAGATGGAGCTGGCGTGACATCTTCCGTCCCCGTCGTTTTTATGGGGCCGGATGGCAGGAGTTACCGCGCCGGCCGTGTCATAACGGAATACCGTATTGGGACGAGTTCGCTGAGTCTACGGTTACCCCTCATGCCGCTTGTCGGGCCAGTGAAAAACGCAGGGCCACGCCTGACAACGGCTGGCTGTTGTTCGACTGGCGGCAGCATTCTGATATTGTGCGAACTATTATTTCCAGGTCGCGGCCGGATATTCGTTGAAATGTGGCAAGGCTTGGTAATTCGAAATCGTTAAGGCCATGTTGGCCGATACAAACCGCCAGCTAGTCGAGCTAGAGATCGCGTACACATTAGTTGCCCCAATCCTATAGGAGCCGCACCTGGATGACTAACGGATACTACCTCACATAAATCAGCCGGTTTTCGTCTCCCCGATATCCCAGAACAGCCCGGTCATAACTTGCAGGCCCTCGCGTGCCACGGGCGCTAGCATGTGCTCGTTCGGTGCGTGCTGGGCGCAGCCGGCGTAGGAGTGTGGTACCCACACTGTCGACAGGCCGAGTAGCTCGGCAAAGATATCGTTGGGAATACTGCCGCCGATATTGGGTACCAACGCCGCCGGGTAGCCGAGCGTTTGGCTGAGGGATTTGAGCACCAGTTGTGCCCACGGGTTGTCGGCAGCGAGGCGGGTAGCACGCATACCGGCCATGCGGGTCGGCATCACAGCAACGTCGGCGAAGCCTTTTGCGTCGAGATGGCGACGTAGCGCCGGCAGCACGTCGTCGGGCTGGGTGCCGACCACGTAGCGCAGCTGGCACACAGCGCGGGCGGTCGGCTGGATGGCATTTTGCGGTTTGTCCGCGTCGCCCAACTCCAATGCCAGCACGGCGAAGCTGTTCCAGCCGTAGACCCGCTCTTCCGGGCTTAGGTCCTCCTCGCCCCAGTCCGTATCGATTGCCGGTGCGCTAGGCCCACCGGAGACAGTGAGCTCGGCGAGCAGCTGTCGTACGTCATCGGTTAGCGAGGTTGGTCGCCATTCGGGCACGGCGATCTGGCCGCGTGCGTCGGTGAGGCTGGTGATGGCATGGGTGAGAACAATGCCGGGGTCCTTGATCAGTCCACCCCAGTTGCCCGAATGGTGGGCGCCGTCGCGCAGGTTGACGGCCATCTCGAAATTGACCAGCCCACGCGAGCCGAGCACCACCGTCGCTTGTGAGGGATCGAGGCGTGGCCCGTCCGAGGCGATGAGTACGTCAGAGGCAAGACGTTCCTGTTCGCGCTCGCAGAAGGCCCGCAAGCCGCGCGAGCCCATTTCCTCATCGCTTTCGAGCAGGATCTTGGCATTGAAGCCGAGGCTGCCACGTTCGCTGAGGACGGTACGCAATGCGCTGATATTTATCCAGTGCTGACCTTTATTGTCGGCGGTGCCGCGGCCATAGATACGTTCGTCGTCAACGGTTAGCGTCCATGGCGATAGGCCGTCGCGCCACTGCTCGTCCTGGCCCACTACCACGTCGCTATGGCCGTAGATCAGCACGGTGGGCAGGTCGTCCCCCTCGTGGCGGTGGGCGATTAGCAGTGGCCCCGAGTTTTTCTCGGGATTATCGAGAATTTCACTCGTAAAGCCGGCGTCGTTTAGATCGGGGATAATCTGCTCGGCAAAATAGTCGCGCAGGACCGGTTCGGCACCCGGAATCTGACTCTGGGTCGGCGCCGCCACCAGCTGCGTTAGCTTGGCGAGGAATTCGCCCTCGCGGAAATATCGTTCGGCCTCGGCGACCGCGCCTTCTCGGGTTCCACTCATAGCTTTATCATAGCGCGCCCGTTGCTATAGTGCGCCTACGTAAGTGATGGGAATTTTCATATGAAGATCGCGGTAATCGGTGGCGGGCCGGCGGGGCTATATTTCTCGTATCTGATGAAGCGGTCCGATCCCGCGCACGACATCATGGTGATCGAGCAGAACCCGCGCGATGCCACCTGGGGATTTGGGGTGGTGTTCTCCGACCGGGCGCTAGAGTTCCTGCGCGCCGACGACGAGGACACCTACCAGTTCCTCATGCCCCACATGGAGTCGTGGCCTGATCTGAAGATCGTCCACAAGGACGAGCATATGAAAATTGACGGTAACGGGTTCGCCGCCATCGGGCGTTTAGAGTTTTTGAACCTGCTGCAGGAGCGCTGCGAGAGCGTTGGCGTCACGCTGGAATTCGAGCGTGTCGTCGACTCCCTCGACGATTTTGTTGACGCCGATCTGATTGTCGCCGCCGACGGGGTAAATTCGTTCATCCGCCGCGCCAATACCGAAGCGTTCGGAACGGCGGAGGAACAACTTCAAAATCCCTTCGTGTGGTTTGGCACCACGCAAATGTTCGATTGTTTGAGCCTGACCTTCCGCGAGAATGCCGACGGCGTTTTTGTTGCTCATCATTACCGCTACAGCCCAGCCATGAGCACCTTTATCGTCGAAACCGACGCTGGCACGTTCAAGAACGCCGGGTTCGAGGGGATGAGAGATACCGAGGCGCGGGCCTATTGCGAGGCGGTGTTTGCGCCCGATCTCGGTGACCACAAGCTGGTGTCGAACAAGTCGGAATGGCGCTGGTTTCCGCAGATGTGGAACAAACGCTGGAGTACCGGCAATGTCGTGCTGCTCGGCGACGCGCTGCATACAGCGCATTTTTCCATCGGCTCGGGCACTCGGCTGGCGATGGAGGATGCAATCACGCTCTACAAGGCGTTTGGCAAAAAGGTGGATGTGCCGGGCGCGCTAGCGCGCTACGAGGAAATCCGCCGCCCGGCCCTGACGAAAATCGTCGACGCTGCCGTCGCCAGCGCGCTGTGGTACGAGCGCATGGCCGAACTGATGCGTACGCTGGAACCGTACGAGTTTGCGCGTAGCTATATGACCCGCACGGGCCGGGTGAGTGACGAGCGGCTGGCGGAAATCGCGCCGCACTTCATGGAGCACTATGTCCAGCAACGGGCGAATTAGGATTTAACCAGGTATGGCAGCGAACGACATTACCGACCACGTGCCGCGCGATTTGTCGATAAGCCGCGACATCGGCTTTACGGTGGCGGAGCGCTACAACGCCAGCGAAATCTTGTTCGATAATCTGGCTGCTGGGCGTGGCGGCAAAACCGCGATCTACGCTAACAGCGGTAACGCGACTTATCAGGAGCTTTGCAACACCGCATGCCAAGCCGGTAATGCGTTAGCCGAGCAGGTGCTGGCGCCGTTTTCGCGCGTGCTCATGTTGCTCGACGATACCGCAGCCTATCCGGCGGCGATCTTTGGCGCTATGCGGGCTGGCTTCGTGCCGGTGCTGATCAACACGCTCACGCCGCCCGAGCTAATCCAATATTACCTGGAGGACAGCGGCGCCCCGGTGGCCATGGTCGAAAGTTCGCTGGCCCATCTGCTGACGCCTGAAACGGTCGCTGGGACCGACCTGCGAACGGCGGTGGTTGTTAACGGTAATGTCAGTCCGGAAGTCGATATCCAAATTCGCCATTGGGACGACTGGCTGGCGGGGCAGGCGACAGACCTAGCAGCCGCCGATACCAGCCGCGACGACATGGCGTTCTGGATGTACAGCTCGGGTAGCACCGGCCGGCCCAAGGGTATCGTCCATCTGCATCACGACATGACCTACACTAATGATTCCTATGCGCAGGAGATATTGAAGCTCAGCGAGAACGACATCTGTTTCTCGCCGCCGAAGATCTTTTTTGCCTACGGCTTCGGCAATTCGATTACCTTTCCCTTTACCGTCGGCGCCAGCACTGTGCTCAACGCGGGACGGCCCGAGCCGGGCGGCGTGTTTGCTTGTATCGAGCGCCACAAGCCAACAGTTTTGTTTGGTTTGCCAACGCTTTACAACGCATTACTCAACCATGAATGTAGCGCCGATGCCGACCTGGATAGCGTTCGCCTGTGCATTTCCGCTGCTGAGACCCTGTCCAACGAATTATTCAAGGCGTGGCAGAGCCGTTTCGGTCTCGACATCATCGAAGGCCTCGGCTCGACTGAGGTTTTGCACATCTACCTGTCGAATGCGCCCGGCGCCTTCAAGGTTGGCGCGGCGGGACGCCCGGTGCAAGGCTACGAGGTCGAACTGCGTAACGACGCTGGCGAGCCGATCAAACCGGACGAGCCGGGGGTTCTGTGGGTGCGCGGCGATTCCAATGCACCGTGCTACTGGAACAAGGCTGACAAGACCGTCGAGACCATGCGCGACGGCTGGATCTATACCGGCGACCGCTTCGAGATAGATGAGGACGGCTTCTACTATTTTCGCGGCCGCGCCGACGATCTCATCAAGGTCAGCGGGCAGTGGGTCTATCCGCTCGAGATCGAGCTGTGTCTGGCCGATCATCCGGTGGTCAAGGAATGCGCGGTGTTAGGGGTCGAACTGCCGGACAAGCTCATGACCACCCGGGCGTTCGTGGTCGCCACCGAGGGCCACGCGCAGGGCGACGCGCTGACCCAGGAATTAAAAGCCTACGCGCAGTCCAACCTGCTGCCGCACAAATACGCCCGTTCGGTGGTCTATCTTGACGCGTTGCCGAAAACCGGCTCGGGCAAGATCGACCGGCAGGCGTTGCGGGAGGAGTACGAGTGATGTCCGCATGCGCGTTATGTCCACGTCTCGCTTAACAGCGGCCGCAATTTTTAGGGGCCGATCACAACCGTTTTTAGCCATAAGCGGACCCTCGCAGTCGGGAGAGAGGCTTCACCTAGGACCCTATATCTTCCTCGAACGCCGCGTAAGGGCTTTTGACCAGGTTCTCCGCCACGTCGCTGGCGCCGACCGGAAGCGTCGGTGTGTAGTGGGCCGGCGCGGGCTTGCCGGCGGCGGCGCGAGCGCGGGCTTCGCCGGGTGTTTCCAGTAGCTCGGCGGCCTTGAGCGCCGCCTTGCGGTCGACCGGTATAGGTTCCGGCGTGTCGGGTGGCGGCATCATGTTGGCGTGGTAGTAGGCAACCGTGCTGGCATGCTTGACCGGGTCGACCTTGCGGCTAGCATTGATGTCGCGCTGGTTGGCACCTTTCGGCGTCACCACCACATCACCGACCACCTCGTGGTCGAACCACCATTTCTTGGCCGGGTTGCGTTTGCCGTTACCGAGTGCGTCGTCGGCCCAGGCTGCGATGGGCACCATCAGCGGCTTCAAGAACATGGCGTTGATGCCCAGCCAACTCATCGCGCGGGTGAGCAGCGGTCCGTCGGCGTCGACTACTTTGTTGATTGGGCAAGTCTTCATGCAACGCCCGCAGGCCGAGCCGTGCGGGTTGGTCACCCGGTAGCGGGCGCAGCGCTCGACATCCGGTTTCCATATTTCATAGCCGTTGAACATCACCTTGTCGCCGAACGGGATGGAATCGCAGGGACATTCGCGGGCGCATTTAAGGCAGCCGTTACAGAAGGTCTGCAGACCAAAGTCTATTGGTTTATCGATTTTCAGCGGCAGGTTGGTGGTTACGACCACTGATTTGAACCGCGGACCGACGAAAGGATTGAGCACCAACTCGCCGATGCGGCTGAGCTCGCCCAGGCCGGCCCACAACACAAGGGGAATTTGCAATACATCGCTATCGGCGTTGGTCTGCGAGCGCGAGGCATAGCCGCTTTGGCGCAATAGTTCGGCAATGATGCCGGCGATCTCGGCGCCGCGTATATAGCCACGCATGGACTGGCTGCCGGAAATCCAATCGTCGCCACTGGCGCCCTCCATGGTGTCGAACTCCTGGTCGATCAGCATGACCACGGCGTAGCGGTGACGCATCTCGATCGGCGCGCCATCCTCCTTGTGAGAGTACCAGGCATAGCGCGGTATCTTGCAAACACCGGTGAGGTTTGCCCCGAGGAAATAGGACAGCGCTTTGACCGCCTTGGTGTTTTCCTCCGGATTGGCAAAAGCGGAGGTATCGGCCTGTTCGTTTACTGGCCCGTCTTGCATGGGCACCATGCCGCGAATGCCATGGATCATGGCCTTGGCCAGCGGATGCTTGGTAGCGAAGCGGCTACGCTCGCGCTGCGCCTTGGCGCCGAGATCACCCTGCAGCGCGCGTTCGAAGAACGCTGCGCGCTTGGGTACTCGCGGCACCTCGTCGTCGAGGATGAGCGTGGTTGGTCGGTCGATACGCTTGACCGTCTCCATGGGATAGCGGCTGTTGTAGGAGTGTCGCTTGGTGCGCCGGGTACGCTCACGACCCGATTGGGCGCCGTTCTGCCCCCACCAATACCGCAAGCCCTTCGCCCTTAAAGCACTGACGGCGAGAGGCTGGTCGAGAACTAGGTCATAGTCGGTTGACACCACGGCGAGGGAAAACGCATCGACGAACGGGTTGGCCAACCGGTTGCTCTGGCGCACGGCGAGTCCGGCCATGACCGCCAACCGCTCGGCGTCGAGCTTGCGGTGGCTGGCGACATCCGCGCGCGAGGCGTATCCCATCTGGCGAATATGCCGCGCCAGGCAGGTAGCGATTTCCGCGGCGCGCATGTCGGCGGTTTCCGTAACCGCCGGCGCAATCCACCCTTGGGCGATGGCCTGATCATCCGGGGCACAGCCGTGCTCGACCAGAATAACTACCGCCCGGCCATGGTTGTTAGGAGAGGCACCCTCGAGCCAGGCGTTTCCGGGAATGTTACAGATACCCACCTGGCTGGCGTTCAAAAAATAGCAGGCGCCTTTGACGTCGACGGTATTGCAGGCCGGATCATCGGTGCCCGGAGCCGTTTCGGGCGCGTGGGTTTCTTCGGCAAAACGGGCATACAACTCGTGGTAATCACGGATGACGCTAGCAAATAACCCACTAGGCGCTTGCTCGGGGATCAGTTTGATCTTTGGGCGGCTGGCCTCGACTTCGATGAAGGAATCGTCGCGCGCCAGCGCTTCGAGCGGAAAGGGGCCGAGGGAGTAGGGCCGGTTTTTGGACTTGGCATATACCAGCATGTTCGTGCTCACCTTATCAGTCCGCCGGTCGGCATCAATATATTTGTCGTTAAAAGCATCGCGCAGGACGTACCCATGAACGACATCTTCAAGGGGATATTCCCGTTTTTGTTGGCCACGGGAGTAGCTCGATTCATCTTGGTGCTGTTTCCCGACATCGCTCTGCTACTACCCGAGACCATGTTCAACTAGACCTGTGTGTTCCGACCTAAAATAATGGCGTTGGTGCTTGCTGAGATATAAGATATCAAACCAATCAACGATGCCAAAAGGCACTCGAGCTGATTTAGCCGGTTCCAATCGGGGGAGAATAAAAATGCCAAAAATGACAGGCGCGCAGGTCATGGCCGACATGCTGAAGGGCTATGGCGTCAGCCATGTATTTTTGGTGCCGGCGATACTGCGGCGGACCATGGTTGAACTGGAGCGGCGTACCGACATCAAGCGCCTGCACGTTCATGGCGAGAAATCGGCGGCTTACATGGCCGACGGCTATGCCCGCGCCTCGGGTCGCCCCGGCGTGTGTATGGCCCAGGTTATCGGCGCGCTCAATCTGGCGGCTGGCCTGCGCGATGCCCATCTAGCCCATGCGCCGGTGATTGCCATGACCGGAGGGCGCGACCCGAATACCAAATTTCGCGGTGTCTATCAGGAAGTCGATGACTTGCCGGCCTTCGAACCGGTAACCAAGTTCAACGCTACCGTCGATGAGGTGGCGCGTTTCCCCGACATGGTGCGCCAGGCGTTTCGTTCCGCCACCTCGGGCACGCCGGGCCCGGTGCATCTGCAGTTCCGCGGAAACGAAGGCCAGCTCGACGCCGAAGAGGCCGACATGGAGGTGCTGTGCGAAGAGGTGTTCGCGCATGTACCACCATTCCGCCCCGAGCCAGCTGACAGTCAGGTGCGCGCCGCGCTGGCTGCGCTGGAAGCGGCGGAGCGGCCGGTTATTATCGCCGGCGGCGGAGTGCGCGCCTCGGGCGCGGCGGCGGAACTGGTGGCGCTGGCCGAACGCCTCAACATTCCAGTGGCGACCTCGCTCAACGGCAAGGACGCGATCCCCGGCGGGCACCCGCTGTCTGCCGGCGTCGTCGGCACGTATTCGCGCGAGAGCGCCAACCGGGTGGTCAATGAGGCCGACCTGGTGTGCTTCGTCGGCACCTCGGCGGGCGGCATGACAACGCATTTCTGGCAGGTGCCGCCGATCGGCGTGCCGGCTGTTCAGATTGATATCGAGCCCGAAACGATCGGGCGCAATTACCCGCTCAAGGCATCGGTGCAGGGTGACGCCAAAGTTGCGCTTGCCCGCATGTTGACCCAGACCAATGCGGAGTCGGCGGCCAGGCGGACGGCCTGGACTGCGCGTGCCGGCGAGATCGTTGGTGAATGGCGCGATGCCTATAGCGAACTCCTAGAGTCCGACGTGGTGCCGATGCGGCCCGAGCGCATCTGTAAAGAGCTGACCGAGCATCTTCCCGACGACGCCATCGTCGTGGCCGACACCGGGCACTCGGGCATGTGGATGGGTGGCATGTATGACTTGCGCACGCCGAATCAGAGCTACATGCGCTCCGCTGGCCATCTGGGTTGGGCCTTCCCGGCGGCGCTCGGCGCCAAGTGCGGCGCGCCCGACCGACCGGTGTTCTGTTTCACTGGTGACGCCGGCTTCTGGTACCACATCGGTGAGATCGAAACGGCGGTGCGCTGGGGCATCAATGCGGTGGTCCTGGTAAACAACAACAGCTCGGGTAACCAATCCAAGCGCGGTTTTGACCGGGTCTACGATGGCGAACAGACGGCGGAGGGTTTGCGCCTGTGGCATTTCACGGATGTCGATTTTGCCAAGATCGCTGAGGGCGTGGGCGCTGTGGGTATACGGGTCGAGAAACCGTCAGATCTGCAGGGTGCTTTAGACCAGGCCTTCTCAGCTAACCGGCCGGTCGTGCTCGACGTGACCACCGACATCGACGCGCTGGCGCCGCTGGCGGTGACTTAAGGGAACCGCATTGTGTGTCCGCCTCTATAGGCGATGACCAAGTATGTGCCCGTCGGCGACACCAGAACTGTGCGCTATGATAGTTGTTAGGGAAAAAGCCACGCCCGCGTCTTCTTAGCTCTAGTGCAAAGACACGGCGAACGAAATTACGCGGTTGCAATTCATGCATCGGCCGTATAGCTCGAACTCCTAGACCTCTCACTCCGACGCCGTTTCGATCCAATTGCACCCCGTCACCTTGTACTGGCGTCCCGCCACCTGAAGAGCCTCGTCAATCTCCAGTTTGCCCCTTAGGCGAAAGGTGACGTGTTTTGAGGCGTACATTACCTATTCTCGGCGGTGATCAAAGCTTCCTTTTTGGACATAGAAAAGCCCCACCACGTTACGGAATGTACGATTTAAGACATGGATTGCTTTGTCCTTATGCTCCCTGGTCCAAAGGTTTCAATTAAGTTGCTTTCGCTAATCGCCCGTGGCCTTTTGCTTGGCCCAGGTGTCGCGCAGGGAGGCGGTGCGGTTGAATATCGGACTGTCGGCTGTGCTGTCGGCGTCGCGGTAAAAGTAACCCAGCCGCTCGAACTGCACCGCTTCGTCGGCCGGCAGATCAGCAAGAGAGGGTTCCAGCAAGGCCTGCACGATGTCGAGCGAGTTCGGGTTGAGGCCGTCGAGCCAATCGTCTCCCGACCCCGGTTTCTCTGCGGTGAACAGATGGTCGTAGAGCCGTACTTCGGCGTTGATTGCGTGCTCCGCCGACACCCAGTGGATAGTGCCACGCACTTTGCGGCCGTCTGGCGCGTTGCCGCCGCGGCTTTCCGGATCGTAGATGCAGCGCAATTCGACGACCTTACCGTTGTCGTCCTTAGTGACGTCGGTACAGGTGACCAGATAGGCGTAGCGCAGGCGCACCTCGCGGCCAGGCCCGAGGCGGAAGAACTTTTTCGGCGGATCTTCCATGAAGTCGTTGCGCTCGATGTAAATTTCGCGGGCGAAGGAGACCTTGCGGCCGCCAGCACTCTCGTCGTTGGGATTGTTGACAGCGTCGAGTTCGTCATCGGTATCTTGCGGGTAGTTTTCGATCACTACCTTCAGTGGGTCCAATACCGCCATGCGGCGTTGCGCTGTTTGGTTCAAATGCTCGCGTACGGTATTTTCGAGATACGACATCTCGACGATGCCGTCGGACTTGGTGACGCCGAGGCGGCTGATGAAATCGCGGATGGCCCCGGCGGGCATGCCACGCCGCCGCAGGCCCGACAGTGTCGGCAGGCGTGGATCGCTCCAGCCACAGACATGGCCGCCCTCGACCAGTTCGACCAGCCGCCGCTTGGACAACACCGTATGGGTCATGTTCAGCCGCGAGAACTCATACTGCCGAGGTCGCGATGGCGTGGGCAGGTTGTCGATTAGCCAGTCGTAGAGTGGGCGATGGTCTCGGAATTCCAACGTGCACAGCGAGTGGGTAACGTGCTCGATGGCATCCGACTGCCCGTGGGCGAAATCGTATATGGGGTAGATGCACCACGCGTCGCCAGTACGCGGGTGGGTTTCACGGAGGATACGATAGAGCACCGGGTCGCGCAGGTTGATGTTACCCGAAGCCATATCGATTTTTGCCCGCAACGCCTTTTCTCCCTCGCCAAACTCGCCGGCGCGCATGCGCACGAACAGGTCGAGGTTCTCCTCGATGCTGCGGTTGCGCGACGGGCTGTCACGGCCCGGTTCGGTCAAGGTGCCGCGGTATTCGCGCATCTCTTCGGGCGACAGGTCGTCGACATAGGCTAGACCTTCGCCAATTAGGTGAATCGCCCAATCATATAGCTGTTCGAAATAGTCCGAGGTGTAGTGTAGGTTGTCTCCCCAGTCAAAACCGAGCCAACGCACGTCCGCCATGATCGCGTCGATATAGGCTTGGTCCTCTCTGGCTGGATTGGTATCGTCAAAGCGCAAGTTGCACTGGCCGCCGAACTCGGCGGCGATACCGAAGTTGAGGCAGATCGATTTGGCGTGGCCGATATGCAGATAGCCGTTTGGTTCCGGCGGAAAGCGGGTGATGACATGATCGTGCACCCCGGCCGCCATATCGGCACGAATTTGCTCGCGGAAAAAGTCGCGCGGCTCGTCTGTGTCGGCGTTGGTCATGGGGAGCGTTCAATCATCGGTTCAATTCGGCACTCTGTGCCAGAAAAGCACAGACTCGCCAAGCCGCGTGAGGCCTGAGTCGGAAAGACCCGGTAGTTTGCCGGGTCTTTCATGTTTGTATTCTACGCAGCTATGGGGTGACGTGCCCGATGAATTCACTTGGCGGCGGTTCGCCCCACTGGGAGCCGAAACCGAGTTCGGCCGATACCAGCTTGGTGCCGTAATCGGTGTTGAGCACGTCGGTGTCGCACCAGTGCTCGTGTACGCGGTCCCACGGATCCTTCCAATAGTCGTAGATCTGGCTGCCGAGCACGTGGCGGCCGAGCCCCCACACATGCTCGTATTGGTCCTTGTTGGTCAGATATTCGTGGCCCATCACGACATCGTCGAAATCCGGCACTTCGAAGGAGATGTGATTGAGGCCGGCTCGTTCATTTTGGATGAACAGAAAGACGTGGTGGTCGACGTATTCCTGCCCGGCGTCAATACGGTTGAAGCTTGCCACCACCTTGTCTTCATCGTTCTCCACGAAAACTTCGTCGGTGCCGATGATGCCGATATGATGGCGGATCCAGGCAATCGATCCCTTCAGGTCGGGGGTACCAATGACGCCGTGGCCGATGCGTTTGACGTGTGACGGACCCTGCGGCTTACGCCACAGTTCGCCGGCGCGGGCATATTTATCAATGTTGCTTAGATTGTAGGGGTGGCGGTTGACTTCGAGGGGTGCATGCTCCTCGATGCCCCAGACGACTTCGATGCCGTAGCCGTTTGGCTCGGTCAGCTGTACGCGCTTGCCTCCGCCGGGTTCGTCGAGGTTTTGCACCCCCGATGAGCTCTCGGCCTCTGTGGCCAACTTATGGAGGTCTTCCTCGCTGGCGGCGTTGAAGGCCAAGCTAATGAAGCCCGGGTTACCTTTTTCGGTCACGTGAATATGGTGATCGGGATCGGTGCCCCGCATGAACAGCGCGTCGTTAGTGCGCTCGGCCCGCACCATGCCGAAATTGGTGAGAAACTCTTCTTGCAAGTCCAGATCAGGCGATCGGATACGGCCCCAGGCAATATCGGTAACCTTGATAATCGGCTCTGTCATTGGATCACTCCCTTAATCCGTTGAGCGCGACAACGCGTCAATTCTAATGCAGTGGACTAAGACCATGCATACAAAAAGACCCCGAGTGCGACGCAGCGAGGGGTCCCACCGTTTTTCATCCCTAAAAAACGAACGGTGAACCTAAGGTAGTGCTTGTAGTAATGAACGTCAACCATATGGTCATGAAAGATAACCACTCCTAGTGACTGGATAGTGATGCTTGGCTGAGCGAAGCATTGGAAGTTTTGCGCTCCTTGCCGGGGCACTTGACGAAAGCGCAGAACGAGCCTGTGATCGCGCACGGGCAATTGGCGGATAGCGGATCGGTGGACAGAATGCGAGCGGTGCACGAGTTCCTCGCCCGCGAAGATTCGGACTGCTACGATAACGCCATGTGAGTGTGGGCCCAATTCGACCCCGATGTTGCAGACGTGGTGGCGGCAATCGACCAGCACCGGATGGTGTACGTTGCCGAAGTGTTCGAGCAGGCGGCCTCCCGGCTACCGAGGCCGAATTTCGGGCGCGGCTCTGGTGTTTTACAATGTTGGCGAGCATATCACCGGCGACACACCGACAGATATGGAAGAGCGGCTACTCTGAGTCTAGCAACACTTGGCTTTACTAACGGTCGACCTATAGTCTTGGGCCGGACAATTCAAAACTGACTGAGACGACGATGTTCATTGATCCCGCCATCGAAATAAAACCGGCGCCGCTGCGCTTTTCACCGTTCAAGGCGCTGGTGGTGCCGCGGCCTATAGGTTGGATTAGTACGATAAGCGCTGCGGGCGAGGTCAATCTCGCGCCATTCAGCTTTTTTAATGGGGTGGCCCATGACCCGCCCTGCGTTATGTACTGCCCCAACGGGACGCATCCCGATGGGGGGCCGAAGGATAGTCTGAAGAATGTTCAAGAAACCTGCGAATTCGTCTTTAGCCTGTGTAATTGGGAATTGCGGAAAAAGATGAATTTAACCGCCGAACATCTGCCACGTAGCGTTGACGAAATGGCCGTTGCCGGTCTGGAGGCGATGGCCAGCGAAAAAGTCACGCCGCCCCGGGTGGCAGCCGCGCCGGCGGCTTTCGAGTGCCGTTATGTTCAGACGGTCGAACTGCCGGCAGGCAGCCGCGGCGAGGTAAACCACTTGGTGATCGGCGAAGTGATTGGGATCCATATAGACGACAGCGTCATCGTCGATGGCATCGTAGATATTGGCTTGCTGCGGCCGGTCGCGCGGTTAGGCTATATGGATTACACGGTCGTCGATGAAGGTTTTACGATGATGCGGCCTGACTAATAGAACATTTAAACAGGCGATTAGCGATAAGGTTTCCATACGATCGATGCCTTAGATTGTCTGCAGGTAGTCGAGTAACTCCCGGCGCTAAACCGTGTAGACCTGTTGACCACCACGGCGCTATTGGTCTTCCACCAGATTTTCCGTACGGGCGTTTGCGCTCAAGCAGGTGACCGCGAGCGTCAGGTGCTGCTATAGTTAATAAACGCGCCTTGGATTGCTCGATTTTTAAGGGGAGAAGACCATGCGAGGATCGCAAGATTTGGGAGGCCTTCCGGCCGGCCCAATAGACCCGGTTGTGCACGATCACGAGCCTACTCATTGGGAAAAGCGCATCGACGCCATGATGATGCTGCTGTTCGACCCCAAACGGCAGCTCGCGCGGGTCGACGAATCGCGCCGTATGCAAGAGGCGTTGGGCGAGGATTATCACAAATTTCCCTATTACGAACGCTGGTTGCAAGCGATCTCCTGGCTCATGCTGGAAAAGGGCGTCTATAGTCAGGAAGAGCTCGAGGCCAAGCAGAGTGAGGCGCGCGCGCGCCTGGAGGTGGAGCGCAATGACGCCTAAATTCCAGCCCGGCGAAGCCGTGCGGATCATCGAACGCAACCAGCCTGGCCATGTGCGCACGCCGCAATATGTACGCGGCAAGTCGGGTATTGTCGAACGGATCGTTGGCTCGTTTCCCAACCCGGAAACGCTGGCCTATGGTCAGACCGGGCTGCCGTACAAGATGCTTTACCGGGTGCATTTCAAACAAAGCGACCTTTGGGCGGACTATGACGGTAAGCCGGAAGACACGCTGGAACTCGAAATTTACGAGCACTGGCTGGAACCGGTCTGAAGCCGAGCTACGTTACCACCGTCTCCACATAAACAAATACCGAGAAAACACCATGAGCGACCAGTACCACGACCTTGTCCACGCGACGCACACCCATGACGGCAAGCCGATTCAAAACGACGATCGGCCGTCGCTGGAAGCTGAGACGTTGGAAGCTGCAGTGCGTGAGTTGTTGATAGAGAAAGGCGTTATTTCGGCCGACGAGATTCGCCAGGCCATGGAGGAAATGGATGGCCGCGGCGAGGGCCTCGGCGCGAGGATCGTTGCCCGGGCCTGGGTTGACGAAGACTTCAAGCAGCGCTTGTTGAGCAGTGGCGACGAAACCGTGCGTGAATTCGGCGTCGATATGCGGCCGACTGAACTCTGCGTGGTCGAGAACACCGATGAGGTCCACAACATGGTCGTGTGCACGTTGTGTTCGTGTTACCCACGGGCGATATTGGGGGTGCCGCCGGCTTGGTATAAACGCCGCGATTACCGCGCCCGCGCCGTGCGCGAACCACGCGCCGTTTTGGCCGAGTTCGGCACGACGATTCCAGAGAAAAACCTTGCGTATGACCCTCGAACCAATGTACGCATTGAGAAAGGAGTGCAGGACATGAATGGCAGGTTGAGGTACACCAATATTGCCATAGAGGCAAGGGCGGGGGAGACACTAGACATCAGATT
>PVBE010035499.1_pt1 | contig 17428 bp, 9 predicted proteins | sample 1631181 | NCBI WGS metagenome assembly PVBE01 (sample SAMN08397723, study PRJNA350692) | Marine metagenome, whole genome shotgun sequencing project. | isolation source: water | place: Pacific Ocean | collected 2012-04 | reverse complement strand
GGTTCGTTGAATTGATTTAGAGCTTCGGGGCTTTCCACTGCGGGATGCCGCTGTTTTTCATCTGCTCGGCGTACCACACATGGAATGGGCGGGTCTTGGACATGGGCGCGGATTCATTCACCATCAACGGGCGGGCTTCTTTCCAGAATTTCTTGTAAGCGGCCCGCATTTTCTCGGCCACTTCGGGATGCTGATTGATGATGTTCGTCCGCTGGCCGGGGTCTTTCAACATGTCGAAGAGCGCGTCCTTGGGCGAGATGCCCTCTTTCCGTTGGCGTTCGGAAACGCTTACTGCCGTGCCGCCTCCGACAAAGCGGTAACGCTGGTTGCGGACAGCGTAGTTTTTCCACTGAAATTCGTTGGGCTCAGTACCGGTCTTCCAGCGGGCTTTGTGAGTGAAGAGATAGCGGTCATCGGGCAGCGTTTTCTTTTCACCAGTAAGTAGCGGCAGGAAGCTGCGACCTTCGACTTGGTTTCTCGGCAACGTCTCGATGCCCGCGATGGCGGCGAAGGTCGGCAGCACATCGATGTGCGCGCTCACAGTGTCAAAGTCGCGTCCGGCTTTCCAATGGCCGTCCCAGCGCACGAGGAAAGGCACGCGCACTCCGCCTTCATCGGCACTGCCCTTCATGCCCTTCATGCCGGCGTTGAAGAAGGGGTAGCCCTTGGCCACCTGTTGACCGGACCGGGAGCCAGCGGGTGTCATACCGTTGTCGCTCATGAAAATTAAAATGGTGTCCTCATACAAATTCCATTCCTTCAGCTTGCCCATCAGGCGACCCATGTTTTCGTCGATGTTTTCGATCATGCCGTAAAAGCCCGCCGGCTTGTCGGTGAAGCCGAGGTCGGTGAAGTGCTTGGTGTTCTTGGGCGGCGCGATGAACGGCGCGTGCGGTGCATTGGTGGTGATGTACGCGAAGAACGGCGCATCGCCATCTTTCTTGGCCTTGATCCATCCCAACGCGGCGGTGAAAAATAAATCGGTACAGTAGCCTTTAGTTTTCACGAAGGATCCGTTGTGACGGATGGCAGGATTGAAATATTTGTTTCCCGGCGCATCGGCGCAGCTGCATTTGTACGCTTGGCCAATCCCACCGGCGCCATGGATGAACGCCTCATCAAACCCGCGCGTGTGCGGCTGGTACGGCTCCTCGTCGCCGAGGTGCCATTTGCCAAAAATGCCGCTGGTGTAGCCGGCTTGCTTGAGCACCTGCGGCAGGATGGTCGCCTTGAGCGTCATGCGTTCGCGCTCGAGAATGGTGTGTGTCACACCGTTTTTCATCGGATGCCGTCCCGTCATCAACGCACTCCGCGTCGGCGCGCAAGTGGGGCTCACAAAAAACCGCGTGAAGCGCGTGCTGGTGTCGTACAACTTGTCGAGATTCGGCGTGCGAATCCACGGATGCCCATGCCGGCCGACCGGTCCGTAGCCCTGGTCGTCGGTAATGACCAGAACGATGTTGGGCGGTTTGGCTTCGGCCTTGGCTTGGAAAAGGCAACCTCCGAGAAGGCAGAGCAGTACAGGCAGCTTTCGTAGAGAAAAGTGCATGACCAGTTGATAAAGGAATCATCGATGGCTGCCAAGCCTTTGGCTTGAGGACGGCGGTCGTTTTCGCAACGATGCGGCGCATGGCGGGAGAGACCAGTCAACAACCTCAGCTCAAGCGCGTCATCGGCCTGCCGGGGGCGATGATGATGGGGTTGGGTTCCATCATTGGCACAGGTGTGTTCGTGAGCCTCGGCATCGGCGCCGGTATTGCGGGGCCGTCGGTGTTGTTGGCTATTATATTGGCGGCGGTCGTGGCGATGTGCAATGGGCTTAGCAGCGCGCAGTTGGCGGCCAATCATCCGGTGAGTGGTGGCACCTACGAATACGGCCATCGCTGGCTGAACCCCTCGCTGGGTTTTACGGCGGGTTGGATGTTTCTCTGCGCCAAGTCCGCCTCCGCCGCCACGGCTGCGCTGGGTTTTGCCGGGTACATCGCGCATGCCACCGGCATGGTAGCTTCGTTGCCATTGGCAGTGGGCGTGGTGGTCTTGGTGGCGGTGATTGCCCTCAGCGGCATTGAGCGCAGCAACAGGGTGAACATTGTCATCGTGTCGATTGTGATCTTGGCGTTGATGGTTTTCGTGGGCACGGGCTTTTCAAGCGCCGTTAAAAACAAGGCCGCGTTTCAGCCACTCTTCGACGACGGAAAACTCACCGACCTGCTGCAGGCCACGGCGCTGATGTTCGTTGCCTTCACGGGCTATGGTCGCATCGCGACGCTGGGTGAGGAGGTGGCGGAGCCTCGGCGCACCATCCCGCTCGCGGTCATCGTCACGCTACTCATCTCGATGACCCTGTACTTGTTAGTGGCTTTTGTGGGGATTGGCGTGAATGGTTTTGAGAACCTCGACGGGTCGTTGGCATTGGTGGAAAAATCGGTGAGCAACGCCGCGTTGCCGACGGTGATGCTCGTTGGCGCGACGGTGGCGATGGTGAGTGTGCTGTTAAACCTCGTGCTTGGCTTATCGCGCGTTGTGCTGGCGATGGGTCGGCACGGCGATTTGCCAAAGGCGACCGCGCGCATCAGCGAATCAACCCGTGTGCCCGCGGTGGCCACGGTGGGGGTGGCGGTGTTGATTGCGGTGGGGGTGTGCGTCGACGACGTGAAACTGACTTGGAGCTTCAGCGCGTTCACGGTGCTGGTGTACTACGCGATCACCAACCTCTGCGCGATTCGGATGAAACCCGGGGAGAGGTTGTATCCGATTTGGCCGGCATACCTAGGCTTGGCCGCGTGCCTTACCCTGGCGTTCTTTGTGGACTGGGAAATATGGCTGACCGGCTTGGGCCTTATTATCATCGGGTTGGCTTGGAGAGCGTGCTTTAACCGCTAAGCGAGCAACTGCTTGACCTCGCCGGTGCTTTCGGCGAATCGGTTTAGTTTTAGGCCGAGGGCTTTTGCTTGGGTGAGCCAGAGGTTGGCGAGGGGGCGGCCTTGTTTGGGCTGTACGAATTTGCCGTTTTCCTTTGGCACGGGGCCGGAGGTTTCGGAGAGGTTGAGGTGCTTGCCGGTGATGAGTTTGCCGCCGCCGGAACCGGCCACCACGATGGGCAACGCGCTGTACTGATGCGTGGCGCCATCGCCGAGGCCGGAGCCGTAGGTGAAAATGGTGTTGTCCAACAGCGTGGTGCCGTTGGCTTCTTTTATTTTTTCCATCTTCTCAACGAGATAGGCGAATTGCGCGACGTGAAAGCGGTCGACCTTGAGCAGGTCTTTGATGTGCTTGCTTTGGTTGTGTGACATCCCGTGGTGACTGCGCGGTTTGTCGAAGAGGCTTTCGAAAAGGTAGGGCGTGTTCCAGCGCTCGGGGCCGACCATAAAGGTGGCTACGTTGGTGAGGCCGGTTTGCAGGGCGACGACCATGAGGTCGCCCATCACGCGGATGTATTCGCCGCGCGGCAAATGGGCCTCGGCCGGCTCGGCGAGGTTTACTTTTGTCAGCTCGCTTTTCATTCGCTCAAGGCGGTCGACCTGTTTTTCGATGGAACGAATGGAGTCAAAATATTCGCTTAGCTTCTGCTGATCCGCGTGGCCAAGCTGGCGTTTGAGTGAGCTGGCGTCTTCCAGCACGAGGTCGGTGATGTTACGATACGCCTGAAACTCGTGCGTGCCAAACAACTGTCGGTACGCCTTGCGCGGGTCGCGCATACTCGGCGCCACGTGGCCGGTGCCGAACCACGAGACGTTATCGAAATGAATTGATTCCTTATTGTCCTTATGGCTGTTGCTGCTAAATTCCAGCGTGCGGAAGGGCGTGTTCGTGCCTAGTTGCTCGGCGAGGATGTGGTCGAGCGTGCGCGCCTGCGGGTAAGGCGATTGCCTCACCGTGAACGTGCCGGCGCTGGTGAGGAAACACGAGGCGCATTGCGCGTGTACATCGGTGCCGGGCTGGAAAGTGCGATCCATCCCGGTGATGAGGGTGACTTTGTCCTTCACTTTTTCCAACGGCTGCAACGTGGGCGTGAGCGTGAGCGGATGCACGCCAACGGGAATGCGCGCGCTATTGCCGAGCGCTTTGCGGTCCGAGGTAAATTTTGGGATAGGGCCGTTGGCTTCGCCGGGGAAAAAGCCGCGCCGCACCACGCCGATGGGCACATAAAAAAACGCTGCGCGTTGGGCGGGCTTTTGATTGGCTGCCGCTAGCCCGAGACTTTCCAGCCACGGCAAGCTCAAGGCGGCTCCGCCGAGTCCGTGCAGAAATCCGCGTCGTGATGTGTGCGTCATCGTGTTGTTTTGATACTGCTTTTTGGTTGTTCTGCCGTGGCTTTTTCTTGACGCGACTTGTTGATGAATGGCGCGCTTTGCACCACCTCGTGCAGGAGCGTTTGCAGGCGGTACCCATCGGCGATCGTCTTGGCGGAGATGCGATCCAGCGCGGGCGAATCGGCGGGCGTGAGGCTGCGGCCCAGCGCGTAGGAAAGCATGTGGCCGGCAAAGGCGCGGGTGAAGCGGTCTTTCTCGGCGAGGATGGCGTCCTTAAATTCCACCACGTTTTTGAAAGAATGCCTGCGAAAGAGCACGCCCGAGGCGTCCACCGCGCTGCCGTTTTCGTAGCCATCGCGCCAGCGGCCGACGGGATCAAAATTCTCCAGCGCGAAGCCGAGCGGATCGAGCTTGGAATGGCAACCGGCGCAATCGGCACGTTCGCGATGCACGGCGAAGCGTTCGCGCATTGTCAGTTTTTTATCCGCCGCCTTGGGTTTCTCCAGTGGCGGCACATTGGCGGGTGGCGGCTCGGGTGGCGCGTTGAAAATCACGCCGGCAATCCACGCGCCGCGCGTGATGGGCTTGGTTTCATCCGGGCCCGAAGTCATCGTCATCACCGCCGCGGTCGTAATCACGCCGCCCTGTCGTCGATCGGTTACGGGCTGGCGCGTGAACTGCATCGTCACCGGCCCGCCGATTTTCCCCGCCGGCGTATCGCCATACCATTTGCGCAAACGGCCGGAACGATAGGCGTATTTCGAATCAATGAATTCCAAAATTGACCGGTTCTCGATGAGTACCGTTTCAAACAAGAGCAACGGCTCCATCATCATATCCATCGTGGTGCGATAGTTGGGTGCCGCGTAAAAGAAATCCTTGTATTTATTTTCATCCGGCACGGCGGACACAATGCGGTCGAGCTGCAGCCACTGTGACGGGAAGCTGTCGCAAAAGCGTTTGAGCTTCGGGCTGACAAGCATCCGATTCACCTGCGTCGCGCGCACCGCCGGCTTGGATAGTTCGCCGTTGCCCGCGAGCCGTAGCAATGCGTCATCCGGAATGCTGCTCCACAAAAAGAAAGACAACCGCGAGGCGAGATCGTAGTCATCCAGCGGCTCTGTTTTGCCCGCGACCGCTGGCCGGTCGTACAGATACAAAAACCGTGGTGAAGACAGGACTGCCGAGGTCGCTTCCTTCATTGCGTCGGTGAAGCCCACGCCCGAATCGATTTGCCGGTGCACGTGCTCCGTGTAGCGATTGAGCAACGCCTCCGTCACGGGTCGGCGAAAAGCTCGGGTCATAAATTTGCGCAACCGTGCACGCACCGCGTCCTTCACCTCATCCGCCGCGGGTGCGACAAAAAATTCCCGCCAAATCCCCACCGTACTCCCGTCGAAATTGGGGCTCTGCACAATCCGACGACTGAGCTTGAAAAATGCCTCCAACAAAAACGGCGACAACGAAAGATGATCGCCGCGATTGTCGAAGCCGTGCTCCGCGCGCGGATCCTGCGGGAACGGCCCCACCCCCGCCAGCCGAGGCTCGATGAGGCCGGATTTCCCCAAGGGACGGCTGCTCACCGTCACACTTTCAGGCATTCCCCCCCCCGACTCCAATGCCTTAGCAAAATAACCCGATCGATCGCGCATCATTTTTTCCGGCAGCGGAAAAACCGAAACCTTGAGCCCGAACAAATCCTGCACCGCATTATTATACTGCAAACGGTTCATACGTCGAATAGGCGTCGGCGCAAAGTCAGCCCCAGCCGTGCGCAGGAGTTTTTGGAGGTCAGCCACCGCCGCCACGCGCGTTTCAGGCTTTAGGGGCGGCTCCTTTTCCGGCGGCATCTCGCTTACGTCTAGCACCTCGAGAATAGTCTGTAACCGCTCCAAATCCCCACTGAGCTGCGCCGCCGTTTTAATTTCCAGCAGATTCAGCTTCCCCTTCACCTTGGCATCCTTGCCGTGGCACTTGACGCAGCGGCTTTTAAAAAGCGCGAGTGCAGCATCGCCGCTGGCGGCTTGTGTCGTGCCCGCCAGCAGCAAAGCCAAAATGCCAATACAATACCACACCCCGCACATCGTGGCATTACACGTGATTTATATCAACTGCTTCCGCACAAAATCGGGCAGGCGCGGGTTGAGATTAAAGCGCGGTCGGCCGTTGACGATTTGACGGCCCAACAACGCCACACAACCTCACCAGTGCACCGTACTCACCGCTTGGGCTAGTGGTGGGTTTCCGGATGCTAGTTGAAGCGAGCGACGATACTCACTGCCAACGACTCGTAGTCTTTGGGCTTCAGGTTGAGTATCGCTTTTCCCCTTGCTAGCGCTTGGGTAAGGTGTAGCGTTTGCTCATGTATGATTCTTCAAATGAGTGCTATCGAGTGGTTGAGAAGTTTTGCCTACGGGCGTTGCTGATCTCCATTGGTGTCCTGTTACTTTGGCTATTCGGAATTGTTATTGCTGTGGATCAGATGGTCATTATCCACGGTGCGATGTTTGGGATCGAGGAGGTGAGGATGGAGCAGTTCACCTATGACGCGAAGATGCTGAATTACCTCCTCATGGGTGCGTTCAAGTTGGCTGCGTTTCTATTGTTTGGTATCCCATGGCTGGTTCTGAGATTTGGGCGTGCCCCAAAGGTGGTGAGCTAGTTAACTCGCCGTCCCGCACGATGAGGGTCACATGGAACGCCCTCCTGTCCTAGTGCTTGAGACAACTGAATACCCGTTCGGCAGGGAAAAGCGGATTTGGAGTCTCGGCTTTGTTGAACAGGTCGCTCATCCCCTTTCCGGCTTCTCAAGCGGAGTGACGCTTCGGAAAACCGATGTGGGTTAACGGTATGGCGATGTCTTCTTGGCCAAGAGCTTGGCTACTTTGAGTCGCTGAGGATGCGGCCAATCAAGCGGTTCGCGTAGTTGCGCATTCGGGAATTGGCCTTCGGATCGATGCGCGCCATCTTGCCTATGGCTTCCCTGTGCGGGTTGACGTGTTCGCCGATGACATCCAACGCATTTAGCGCGTACATCGAAAGGCAGATACCGTTTTTCGCCGGGTCGGCGTATTGCATCAGCACCTTGGTCGCGCGCTTGGCCTCGATGTTTCTGCCGTAACGGCCCAGAGCTTCGGCAGCGATAATCCGGACGCTGGGCGACTTGTCCTCGAGCGCGGCGACCAATGATTCGCGGCCCTTGCGCACGCCGTTTTTGCCGCGGATAAGATAGCCCATTGCAGCCCAGTAACGCACGGCGCTGTCGTCGTTTTTTATGAGTCCCGGTAGTTGTTCGGTGGCTTTTTTGCCTTTGCGCGTGGCGATATCGGCGGCCTGGAAAATGGCGTTAAAATCGTAGCGGCTGTCGTCGTGGCCCATTTCGTATGGCGAATCATTTCCAGCGCGGGAATGGATTTCGGCTTCGGGTAGAAAGCCAACGTCGCGGACTTTGGCAGCCCAGCTGCGGTGGGCCCTGCGCATGCGCTTCATCACATCCGAGTGATCTTTTGAAGTGGCGAGATTGTTGACTTCGTCCGGGTCGGCCTCGAGGTCGTACAGTTCCTCCGACGGTTTGGTCTGCCAAAATATTGACTGCGCAGCGTTGAGTTTACCGGCGTGATAGAGGTCATGCCAAACACGCGTCGTGGGTGTTTGGAACATATAATCGAGGTATTGCCCGTACGGTTTGTGGGGCATGTAGTTGCGGATGTAAATGTGGCGTCCGTCAAACACCGTGCGCACCATGTCGTAGCGCTCGTCCATGCGGCCGCGAAAGCCAAAGCTGAACTTTTGCGCGGGCGCCGTCTGTTGCCCCATGAACGCATGGCCCTGCATGTGCGCCGGGGCTTTTGAGCCGGCGATGCTGAGAAGGGTGGGTGCGAGGTCAATGAAACCAACGAGCCGGTCGCTGGTGCCACCGGTTTTGTATTCCGGCGGGGCGAGGTGCTTGAACTTCTCCGGCACATGGATGATCAGCGGCACGTTCAGCCCGGAGAAATAAGGCCAGCGTTTACTGCGTGGCATGCCGGAACCATGGTCGCCGTAGTAAAAGACAATCGTGTCGTCGGCCAAGCCGGCTTCCTTCAATTCGCGAAGGTTTTTGCCGACGAGCTTGTCCATCATTGTGATCCGGTCGTGGTACTGCGCCCAGTCCTTGCGCACCTCCGGGGTGTCGGGGTGGTAGGTAGGGAGGCGTACCTTAGCTGGGTCGTGGATCCGGTCGGCGGGGTTGATCTTGTTCCGGATCTGGCTTTCGTGGCTGATCGTGTGGTTGAAGATGGCAAAGAACGGCTTGCCGTTGGGGCGGTTTTTCCAATGCGCCTTGCGACCGCTCTCGTCCCAGACGTTACCAACTTTCTCGAGGTTGTAATCCTCCTTGGAATTGTTGGTGCAGTAGTAGCCGAGTTCGCGCAGGTAAACTGGGTACATTTTGAAGTCAACAGGGAGTCGGGTCATGCTGCGCATGTGCTCGGCGCCGGTGGCGGGTGGGTAAATACCGGAGATGATCGTGGTGCGTGCGGGGGCACAGACCGGCGCTGTCGAGCTGGCCTTGGTGTAGCGAAGGCTGCGCTTGGCCAAGCGGTCAAGGTTCGGTGTGACCGCGAACGAGTCGCCATAACAGCCAAGGTGCGGCCCGTTGTCCTCGCTGGTAATCCAGAGGATGTTGGGCAGCGCCTGCTCCGCCCGCGCCTGGGCAAGCGAAGCCGCAGCGGCGACAGCCACAAATAGAATCCGGGAAACTTTGCTCACGATTGACATCGGAGGGATTGAAGCACCATCGGCCTTCGGGGGCAACCGCGCAGTACACTTGGTCAAGTGTGTTTTTGGCAATTACGGAACATTGATTGTGGTTGTTCTCCAAATCGTCTTTGTTTAAAAGCCCTTGGTGTCGATTTATTCAAGCAGGTGAAGCCCCGAAGTCATGTACTAGTTTGCAATGCCTCCCGTTCGTGGAGTTGGTTGGGTGTCTTTGTGGTTGGGTTGTTCGTCCTTCACTCGACTTTGGCGGCAGGGCTGTTGGAGATCGAGAGGGAGCCGATCAATTACAAAACGACTCCTGTTCACGACCGCGTTCAGCGCTTGATGCAAAAACTGGCGGACGGAACCGTTAGCCTCGAGTGGGATGAGAAACTTGGATGGCTGCCTTCGGTGCTCAGGCAGCTTGATGTTCCAGCTTCGTCGCAAACACTTGTTTTCTCCAAGACGAGCCTCCAAATTCGGCGTATTACGCCCGCGAGGCCAAGGGCAATTTATTTCAATGACGACACTTATGTGGGCTGGGTGCAGCATGGGGATGTGATTGAACTCTCGGCGGTCGATCCGGTGCAGGGCGGAATCTTTTACACGTTAAAACAGAGAAAAATAGGCCCCCCCCGGATTGTTCGCGATCAGGGCGACTGCCTGACGTGCCATGCATCCTCAAAGACCAAGGGGGTGCCGGGGTATTTGGTTCGGTCCGTGTTCGCGGCGGACGATGGGCGGCCGCATTTCGGATTTGGCACCACGACTACGGATCACTCGACGCCGTTCGAGCAGCGCTTTGGCGGATGGTACGTCTCTGGGACTCACGGCAAAATGCGGCATCGTGGCAACGCCATTTCCCGGGAGGACCGCACTAACCCGTTCGATCCGGACAAGGGCGCGAACATCACCGACTTGAGCCGACTGTTCCGGGTTGAACCGTACTTGGAACCGAACAGCGATCTTGTGGCCTTGATGGTACTGGAACACCAATCGCAGATGCACAACCTGATCACCAGCGGTTCGTACGATTGTCGGCATGCAGTCCACTATCAGAAGATCATGAATCGTGCGCTGGACCGACCGGTGGGTTATGAGACCGGAAGCACACGAAACCGGGTTGTTTCCGCCGGTGACAAGTTGCTTCGCTACCTTTTGTATTGCGACGAGTTTGAACTGAAATCTCCCATTAAGGGGGTATCCGGGTTTGCGCGGCATTTTTCGTCGCTTGGGCCGAGGGACAGCAAGGGTCGGTCGCTGCGGGATTTGGATCTTAAGCGACGAATCTTTCGCTACCCCTGCAGCTTCCTGATTTATTCCAAGTCGTTTGATAAACTGCCAGCACCGCTGTTGGCTCATGTCGAAACGCGATTGATTCGGGTGCTGCGTGGAGAGGACTTGAGTGGAGACTTTCATCACCTTTCCCCGGATGATCGTGAGGCGATTCTTGAAATCCTAATGGACACCAAGCCCGGTTTTCGGGCCAAGGTAAACGACTTGGAATAGTAGAAGGTTGAACGAGATCGGCTGAGTTTCGATGAAGGATACCAAAGTTGCTTCCGTACAATTCGAGCATGCGCCTGGCGACAAGCAGGCGAACCTCGAGAAGGTGCGCCGTTTCACCGTCGAGGCGGCAGAGCAGGGCGTCGAGCTGGTGGTGTTCCCGGAGATGTGCATCACCGGATACTGGTTTCTGCGTAACTTGGGCCGCGACGAGTTGCTCGAACTGTCCGAGTCGGTGCCAAACGGAGCGACGACCCAGGAGTTGTTGCGTTTGGCCAAACAGCACAACTTGAGCTTGGGCGCCGGTCTGCTCGAGATCAGCGACGAAGGTGAGATGTTCAACAGTTATGTCGTGGCGATGCCGAATGGGCGGACGGTGTGTCACCGGAAGCTGCACGCTTTCGTCAATGAACACGTCGCCAGCGGCAGTGAGTTCACGGTGTTCGATCTACCCAACGGCAGCCGTGCGGCGATCCTGATCTGCTACGACAACAACCTGTTTGAGAACACCCGGATCGTGGCGTTGAAGGGAGCGGAAATTTTGATAGCGCCGCACCAGACCGGCGGCTGTCGAACTCCGAGCCCCCGCTGCATGGGCGTCATCGACCAAGCGCTGTGGCATGCGCGGTACGAAAACCCAGAGGCGATTGAGGCAGAGTTTTACGGCTCAAAAGGCCGCGAGTGGCTGCTGCGATGGCTGCCGTCGCGAGCACATGACAACGGGATGTTTCTCATTTTCAGCAACGGCGTCGGCATCGACGGCAACGAAGTGCGAACCGGCAACGCGATGATTTTCAATCCTTACGGCGAAATCCTCGCGGAAACGTGGGTGTCCGCCGACAAAATGATTATCGCCGACCTTGAGGCGGAGCAGTTGACGATGAACGTCGGTATGCGCTGGATTCAGTCGCGGCGGCCGGACCTGTACGGGAGCTTAGCCAAGCCAACCGGCCGTGAGATGGACACGCGCACGGTGCGTTTCAAAGGCATCGACTGAACCGCTCAGCCCTTGGGCACGAGGCGGATCGATTTCAGATCGAACAGAAATCCATCCAGTTCGCCGGCGGGCCTGATGACGGCGCGTTGCCGGCCTTTCTCAAGCCGGATTGTGCCAAGGTTCCTTTCGCGATAGTCGTCCCAAGTGCCGGTGCCGCTGACCGGCGCAAGCAACTCGGCGGAGCCAATTTGCAGGCGCAAATGGTTCGCCGTGCTGTCGCCGTCTCGTGCCCAGTCGAAATGAACCTCGTACTCACCGGCCGATTTCGCGTTGAGCGTCCACGCCGCCTTGTCGTTGGCTGAGCGCCAAAAACCGAGATTGCCGTATCGCTCCTCGAACAAAAGTGTATCGCCGTAAATCTCCGCGCTGGCTGCTCCCAGCAGCAGCGCCCCGTCGTTACCGGTCTTGACGAGCACGGGAGTGTTGCCGGCTTGGCGCTTCGGCGGTGTGCCGGTCGTGGTGATGTGAGTGACCAAGTCGGCCAGATCCTGGTCACTCAAAACCAGTTCGAGTCCTTCCGGCATGAGTGAACGGCCAAGGCTCGAGAGAGTGGCGATGTTGGTACGGAGCAGTTGTCGTTGTTGCCCGGTCAAGTCCATCAGCGTGATGCTGTTGGCGCTCTCGTGGGTGATCATGCCGGCGAGCCCCGCTCCCTCCCTCGTGGTGACGGCGTAAATCACGAACTGATCCTCGACAGCCTTGTTGGGGTTGAGAATCGCGGTAAGCAGCGCGCGCGGCGTTTTGTCACCTAGCGAGGCGAGGTCGGGGCCGGCGGTGTTGCCGTTACCGCCCAGGTTGTGGCAGGTGGCGCAGTGCGTGGTGAAAAGCGTCTCACCGCTGGCGGTCGAGCCGGTGAGTTGGTTGACCTTGGACAAGTGCTCGGCGACGAGTCGGTCGCGCCCGTTGGCTTGGTGGCCAAGTAGCTGGAGCGCTTGGTTTTGAATTTTCGCATCCCGATGGGTGGTGAGAAACTGGCGGAATACCGGGCTGATTTCGTTGGCGAATATTTGTTTACTCTCGATGGCAGCGAGGAGGCTTTGAGTGGAACGATTAGCGCCGACCAATTGCTGGAGTACACGGTTTTTGCGGCTCGGCGAATAACTCTTCCAGTTGCCCAAAAGCACCGTTGCCGACGGGTCGCGCTTGGCCAATTCCTCCATGCCAATCTCGAACAACTCGCTTGGCGCGTTGGCACTAAGTTGCTCGGCGAGCAGCGAGTCGAGTCCTTCCCACTTGTTCGGCAAACTGCACAGCAGTTCGAGCGCGGTGGCCCGCTCGCCTGGTTTTGCGTCGGCATTGGCTACCATTGCTCGAACGGTTTTTGCAAGGTTCGCGTCGGCCATCAGTTCGTCCAGCGGCAGTTGCCGCTTTCGCGCGTGGGTCAGCAACCCGGACAACGCCTCCATGCGCCACGGCTCCAGTTGTGTCGCATCGCGAGTCAAGCGGTGAAGCAATTGTTTGAGGTCGTCGGCTTCGGCCTCAATGGCGGCCAAGCGCAGCATGGTTGTCGTCAGTTTGGTGGTTCTGCCGGTTTGCTGCTCTGCAAGCAACGGATCGAGTATTTGGGTGGAACGCCCGACGGCGGACGAGGCGATGGCGGCTTGCAAATCCGGTTGACCGGCGGAGGTTTTGCCCAAGCGAGCGAGTAAGTCGCCTGCGGTGGGGGAGTTCCATTCGCCGAGAGAGAAGGCAAGTTGGCGGCGGACGCGAATCTCTGGGTCGTCAACCAGGCGGCGCAGCACTTGGGCAAGCGCGTCGCCAGGATCGGAGCGCAGCAGTGGTTCGCTGACGCGGACGGCGTGTTCGCGGACGCCCGGATGCCGGTCACTCATAGCGGCAACGACGTGTTCTGCCCGTAACTGGCCAAGGCCCTCGAGTGTGCAGAGCGCGTGCAAACGAGCCTTCGGGTTGGCGCTGGATTGGAGCAACTTGTCCAGGTGTCCGGCTGCGGATTTGTCGTTTCGTTGTACGAGCAACTGCTGGGCGGTGTCGCGTTGCCAGCCGCTTTGGCTGTCGAGTGCGGCGACGAGTTGGGCGGTGGTTTTGTTGGCGAGATTGGGGATTGATCTTGGCGTCGTGCCGTCCGGATAAACCCGGTAAAGCCGGCCGCGATCCGAGCCGGAACGGAGGTCGATCCGTTGCTCCACGTCGTTGGGAATCCATTGTGGGTGCTCGAGCACGAGGCGGTAAAAGTCGGCGATCCAGAGCGCCCCATCCGGCCCGGTCCGGAGGGTGATCGGGCGGAACCACGCATCACTCGAGGCTAAAAATTCCGGCCCGTCGGCGCCCTCGGGACGGCTGCTGGTGAAGCTTATCCCGCTTGGCTGTAGTAGTTCGCGGCGCACAACGTTGTAGGCCGGCGCGCTGATGAACAGGTGCCGGGCAGACTGTTCGCCGAACAGGTTGTCGCGGTACGGCGTGGGGCTGTTAGCGGCCGTGATGTGCTGAAACGTGCCCACGCCATTGAAACGCTGCAACGGCCGGCTGATGCCGTTGACTTGGTGGGAGCGATCGTAGTTTCCAAGCGGCTTTCGCGGAGAGGGTGCGATAAAGTGCGGGTTGCGGCGCAGGTAATGCTCGGGGTGGGTGTAGTGCCAACCAAGACTGGGGTTATTGTTGCCGAACCAGTTGCCCCAGTCGTCGCGGCGACGTCCATACTGGGTCTGGCCGGTTTGAGTCTGGAACCGGAGCGTGTCAGGGTGGAACCGAAAATCCCGGCCACGAATGTTCACCGACAAGCCTGTGCCGGGCGAGGTGGCAATTCCACCGCTATCGCCGTTGGCGCAGTATACCCAATTGTCGAGTCCATACTCGAATCCGTTCATTCGGTGCTGTTGGTTTCCTTCGTGAAAACCGGTGAAGAGCACGCGGGTTTCGTCGGCCTTGCCGTCGCCGTTTGTGTCGCGTGCGAACAGAATGTCCGGGGTGGCGCTGATGAGAATGCCGTCGCGCCACGGCATGACACCGTTGGGGAAGGAAAGGCCATCGAGAAAAACAGTGGAGTGGTCGTAGCGGCCGTTATTATCACGATCCTCCAGCCAGCGGATGCGCCCCCCGTGTTGCCCGTTGCCGTCAAGGCCAAGCGGATAGTCGGCCATCTCGGCGACCCACAACCGCCCCTTCGCATCCCACTCGAACGCAACGGGATCAAGCACCAGCGGTTCGGAGGCCATCAGCTCTATCCGGTAACCGGGTAGCAGTTTCATGGACCGGAGTGATTCCTGTGGTGACTTCGGCAGAGGTAGGACACCCCGCAGCAGATTGTCGTACGAGCGGCGCTCAACGAGGTCTGGCAGATGAGCGGTGTCCTCGTTTTGGATCCAGAGATGGCGCGAGTGAAACCAGGCGCCGTTGTTATTGTGCGGGCCGCCGCGGACGATCATCGGGATGGCATTCGGGTCATTCCGCAGACCGGCCATGACTTCGCGCGGCCAGCCGATGTTCCAGCCGTCGATCGGTTGCGGGATGTAAATGTTCAGTGAGTAACGCAATTCGTTGGACTGGATGACGTCGAGAAAACCGTCCTCATTGATGTCAACAAAGCGGGTGCCGTTGTCGCTGCCGTCTTGCCGCACGATCGTGACCCCCGGCGGAAGGTTGAATGTTGCGGGTTGCCATTGCTTGCGTGCTGGCACCCATTTGAGAACGGCTTGGGTGTCCGGGTTGCCGACGATGATTTCGCAGAGGCCGTCGTTGTCCGTGTCGCGTAGGCGAACGCCGTTGTCGCGAGTGGTGTCGACGGTTTTCAGCGCTTGGCCAAGCCCTCGCAGCATCGCGGGATCCTCAATCCACGTTTCACCGTCGAAATGCCAGATGCCTTTCTCGTGATTGTTGCTGATGAAGAACGAGGCGTTGTCGCTTGGTTGCAGGATGCCGAATCGGATTCCGGCGTCAGTACGCGTTCCGTCGGTGGCGATCTGCACGAGTTGGGCCGGGAACGTTGTGGTTTTCCAGCGTTTGGCCTGTGGGTCCCAAACGCGGGTTTGCCGTAAGTTTTCATTGGCGATTACTGCGTCCATGAAACCGTCGTTATTGAGGTCTAGCAACCGGACGCCGTTGTCCTGTCCATTGTCGGCGCGAAGCGCTTGGCCGCCGAGAAGGTTGCTCGTCAGTCGCTCGCGGGCGTCGCGAAAACTGAGGAACTTCACTTTGCTGCCGTGCTTGGCGGTGATGTGATCGATCCACTCAATCATTTGCGTGGTTTTGACCCAACCGTGTGGGTGAAAGACAAAGTTGAAAATGCCCTGCTTGACGACGGTGGCGTCGATTGCGGCTTCCCAGTCCCTAACTGTCACCGGGTTGCTTGACCCGTGGAGGTGCTGTGCTTCCCAATCGCTGGGAACCATGCATGGCATTTCCCAAATCCTGCTGCCTATGGCGTACGGGTAGGGGTAGTTTTCGATCGTGACGACGTACGAGTCGAACGGAACGTATTTTTTGAACTTGGGTTTGCCGTCCGAATCGGTGACGAGGTTGGTTGGTAGCACCGGGTCGGCTTCGGTGAAAATATTGAACACAGAACTGTCCATCTCGAGAAATTGTCCGGCAGGGTTGTTGCGCATCAATAACTCGGAAAAAACGCGTGGGCTGGGCGTGTTTTGGGAGTCGCAACACGGTGTGCGGAAGGCGACCGGCAGGTTGTTTGGGATGTGGTTCATCAGGTCCACGCCGCCGTGGTAGGTGTTGGCTGCCGCCGTGAAGTTGCCCTTGGCCAACATTGGGCAGGGATGGGTCAGCGTGTGAACCTCGATACTAAGTCCGTCACTGAACCATTGCTGCAGAAGGGGCTCACTGGGCGTGATGGTGTTGCAAAAGATGCTCAAAGGAGCGCGGCCATCGATTTGCTTGAGCCGATTCAGGATGGGGCGGCAGAACGACTCGTAGATCTGAGGGTCGCGCATGTCGTCGATGCCAAGTGTCACAACGGCCTCGACGCCTTTTTCACCAACCCACTGCGGCGTAGTCAACCGCGGAAAGGTAAGTCCGACATGGAATGGGTCTTCCTCGTCAAGGTAAGCCAGGCGATTGGCCGGGGAATCCGGCTGCGCTTGGCCAAGCGCAGCCAGCAGAAGAACGGAGGCCGGGATCGCCTGGCCGAGGCGGCGCACTATGCGGTTGCAAAGCGTCATGAGTCAGCCGCTGACCATGCCCTTAGGCAAGTGCTGTGACAAGTTTTTGTCATGGGGTTTTGGTGTTCCTTAAAAAAGTTCTAAAGCTCACCTTCAGATGTCGGTGAAGGAAGCCGAGTTATTTATGAGGTTCAATTACGCAGGCATCTCGATGGGGGACCAACGGAATGGTATGCTGCTGCCAAGACTATCAAAATCGGTGTTACTGTCGGTGGCCTGAAGGCGGGCAGCTTTACGGGGTCCGCGTGCGGAACTGAGCGTCAGTCCAGTCCGTACTTCTCGATCCACGACTGCGGTAGCGTGCCGAAGCTTAGCAACCAGTCATTAAACCGGCGCAGCGACCAGTCGCGGCCCTTCACCAGTTTCAGGTAAAGTCGGGCGTTCTCCAGTCGTCCCAGCCAGTAGCTCATCGGCACGCCGGGACTGCCAGTGTACCAATTCACGTCCGCCTCGGCACGGGCCTTGGTAAAACCGAGATGTTCCTGCATGTGCTTCACCGCCTGGGTGTAACGGTACGCACCGGTTTGTAACCGGAGATCGACGAGGATGCGGTGGCAACGCCAAAGGGCGTCGTGCAATTGCTGGAGCTTCAATTCTGGTGACTTGATGATGCCGAGATCGACGCACATCTGTTCGCACCACAGTGTCCATCCCTCGTAGAAGATGGCGTGCTCATCGAAGACCCGCCGCCACCTCCGCGGGTGTGCGTTGGCGAAAATGAACTGTAGGTGGTGGCCGGGATATGCCTCGTGTGCGCAGGTCAGTTCGAGACCGAAGTGCTGCTGTCGCTCCGCCAACTTGGCGGC
>PVBE012539960.1_pt1 | contig 17429 bp, 12 predicted proteins | sample 1631181 | NCBI WGS metagenome assembly PVBE01 (sample SAMN08397723, study PRJNA350692) | Marine metagenome, whole genome shotgun sequencing project. | isolation source: water | place: Pacific Ocean | collected 2012-04 | reverse complement strand
CTGCCTTCACGGTCTGTACCTTGTCTGTGGGGGCAATGGCCCCGCGTCTGTGGGGGCAATGGCCCCGCGTCTGTGGGGGCAATGGCCCCGCACTGTGGTCTACCAGACCACTATTGTGCCCCGAGATCACCCCGCACCACAATTCTTACGACAACCCCTGCCCCTGCCTCTGCCCTCGCCCTTGCCCTCCCTCGCCCCAGCCCCTTGCCCTCTTGCCCCTGCCCCTGACCTGCCCCTGGCCTCCCCAACCCCTCATCCCCAACCCCACCTTTTTGCAAACCACCTGACTCCTTGGCATGATGGCTGCTTGGTACCCGACGGAAACCAGGAGGTCATGTGCGCAGGGCGCCCACCATTGTAGCCTCGGTCCTGGCCGCGCTCACGCTGGCCCCGGCCGGCTGCTGCCCGGACGTGCGCACCCTGGACGGCGGCGCGGCGGTGGGCGAGGCGGGGGCGTCAACGGCACAGGCCCGACTCACCGTGATCCAGCGGACCATCTTCGACCGGCACTGCGTCACCGACTGCCACGAGCTGGTCAGCGCCGCGGCCAACCTCACGCTCACTCCTGGCAAAAGCTACGAGGAGCTGGTTCAGCAGCCCTCGCAACAGATCTCTTCCCGGGTGCGCGTGGTGCCCGGAGACCCCGACCGCAGCTACCTGATGATAAAAATGGAGGGCCGCGCGGGCATGGTGGGCGATGCCATGCCCCGGCTGGCGCCCCGCCGGCCCAGGGCCGAGATCGACCTGGTCCGGGCCTGGATCACGCGCGGTGCGCCCAATGATTAGATCTCCTCACCCCCTCTCCCCTGCACCTCCTCACGTTCAGCGCCTCGTGGGCGTCGCGCTCGTTTGCCTCACCCTGCTAACCCTCCTCCCCACCGCCGCCACCGCCGAGCCCCACTTCTCCGCCCGCACCGGCCTGCGCTGCGCGCGGTGCCACACATCGCCTCTGGGCGGCGGCAAGCGGACCCCCTACGGCGTGCTCTTCTCCCAGACCAGCCTGCCGGCCTCATTCTCCGCGCCACGGGCCAGCGTGCCGGCTGGCGCAGCCGGCGGCGGCGAGAGCTGGATCACCTCCACCCTGGCCACCGGCGAGGTCACCGACTGGATGGCTGTGGGCGCCGATCTGCGGCTGGACAACCGCACCACCCTCGGCGACGAGACCGACAACACCTTCCGCACCTCCGCCGCCAACCTCTACCTCGAGCTGCGGCCGTGGCCGGGCCGGGTGACCCTCTACCTCGACCAGTCGTTCAACGCGGGCGGGGCCCAGGTGCGCGAGGCCTGGGGGCTGGTGCAGGGGCCCTGGGGCATCTACCTGCGAGGCGGGAGGATCCTGCCGCCCTTCGGGCTCAGGCTGCTGGACGACGACACCTACACCCGCCGGGCCACCGGCGCCAACTTCGCCAACCCCGACCTCGGCCTGGAGATCGGCCTGGATCGCGGCCCATTCTTTGCGGCAGTGGCGCTGACCAACGGCAGCTTCTCCGGCGATGACACCGACACGCTCAAGGCGCTCTTTGCCGTGGCCGAGCTGAACCTGGGCCGCCTGCGCCTGGGCCTCTCCGGTGCCCACAACCCCACCGAAGACGGCTGCCGCTCCATGGCCGGCCTCTTCGCCTCGGTGGGCCTGGGTCGGCTGGTGCTCATGGGCGAGGCGGACTATATCGCCCAGCGCCCGGCGGACAGCGCCCGCTGGGCCCACCAGCTGGCGGCCATGGCCGAGCTGGACCTGCTCGTGACCAAGGGGCTGAGCGTTCGGATGGGCTGGGACTTCCACGACGCGGACCTGGAGCTGACCCAGGACCGGCGGCAACGCTTCCGCTTCGGCGTGGACCTCCACCCCCTGCGCATGGTCGAGGTCAAGCTCTACTACATCCACAAGCAGGCCGAGACCACCCGGCCCGCCGACAACGCCGACCGACTGGAGGTGACCCTGCATGTCTACCTCTAGGATGGTCGCGCTGCTACCGCTGCTGCTGGCCGCCTGTCAGGGGGCCAAGGCTCCCGTGCCCTCGTCCGGCGCCGGCCCCTTCGCCGCGTCTCAACCCGCGGCCCGCGTCGCCTCGCCCGAGACCGGGCGCCGGCTGTACGCCGCCCTCTGTAGCTCCTGCCACGGCGCCGACGGCAGGGGCGACACCGCCCTGGGCCGGGAGCTGGATCCCCCGGCCGCGGATCTGACCGCCTGCAACTTCAAGTACCGCTCCACCCCCTCGGGCTCGCTGCCCACCGACGCGGACCTGCTGCGCGCGCTGTATGTCGGCCTGCCCGGCACGTCCATGCCGTCCCTGGCGGACCGCGTCTCGCTGCCGGCGCTGCGCGCCCTGGTGGCGCAGGTCAAGGCGCGCTGCCGCCGCTTCGCCGAGGAGCGCCCCGAGCCCGCCCTGCCGCGGCCGAAAAACCCCGTGGCCTACAGCGCCGCCTCCGTGGCCCGGGGCCGGGTCATCTACCGCGAGCAGAAATGCGCCAATTGCCACGGCGAGGAGGGCCGCGGCGACGGCCCGGCGGCCGCCACGCTCAAGGACCTGCAAGGCAAGCCGGCGCGACCGCGGGTGCACGCCGACGGTGTCTTCCGCAGCGGCTTCCGTCGCCGCGACATCTACCGCGCCTTCTCCACCGGGCTGGACGGCACGCCCATGCCGGCGCTGACCGCCACGGGCCTGGACGAGGCCAGCCGCTGGGACCTGGCCAACTTCATCGTCTCATTGAGCCACGGTCGGAGCCGCGTCTGGCGCTTCCTCGGCCAGCGACCGACCTGGTACGAGCCGGCCGCCTCATGGGGGCTGCAGACACGTTAGCCGCTTATTTGGGCCAGCGAGTGCTATGCTCCCGGGTATGGAGCACCGCCGGCTGGGACGTACGGATCTGCGCGTGAGCGCCCTGGGGCTGGGCTGCTTGACCTTCGGCCCCGGGGTCGGCTTCATGAATGGCATCAGCGCCCCGGAGGCCGAGGCCCACGGCATCCTGGACCGCGCCGTGGAGCGTGGGATCAACCTGCTCGACGTGGCGAACATCTACCAGGGCGGCGCGTCGGAGCAGATCCTCGGCCGTTGGCTGGCCCGCGGCGGCCGGCGCCACGACCTGGTGCTGGCCACCAAGGTGGGCGGCCCCGCCGGCCCAAAGCCCACGGACCGGGGCCTGTCCCGAGAACACGTGGTGGCTTCCTGCGAGGCCAGCCTGCGGCGCCTGCAGGTGGACGTCATCGACCTGTACCAGGTGCACTGGCCCGACGTGGACACGCCCCTGCAGGAAACCCTCGAGGCCCTGGCCGAGCTGCGCCGGGCGGGCAAGATCCGGTTCGCCGGCTGCTCCAACTACCCTGCCTGGCTGCTGGCCCGCGCGCTGTGGATCGCGGACACGGACGGGCTGCCCCGCTTCGAGAGCCTGCAGCCGCAGTACAGCCTGGCCGTGCGCCACGTGGAGCGCGAGCTGCTGCCGCTGTGCCGGGACCAGGAGCTGGGGGTCATCACCTGGGGCTCCCTGGCCAGCGGTCTGCTGGGAGGGGGCCATCAGCCCGGGGCGCTGCCTGATGACCACCAACGGCTGGCCATGTGGCAGCGGCGCTACGGCGAGGACGGCCGCATCTGGGCCATCGTGGAGGCGGCGCGCCAGGTGGCCCATGGCCGAGGGTGCCCGCCCGCGGCGGTGGCCATGGCCTGGGTCGCCGCCCAACCCGGAGTCACCTCCTGCCTGCTCGGGGTGCGCACCACAGCGCAGCTGGAAGAGGGCCTGGCCGCAGCGGAGCTGTCGCTCACCGACGAGGAGCGGCAAACCCTGGACCACGCCAGCGCCATGCCCACGGACTACCCCACCACCATGATGAACCGCCTGGCGGCCGGCGGCGACTTCTGGGATTAGGGGGACGGTCCTACGATCTTGCGCTTTTTAAGGGCGGTGTTACGATTCGAAATATAGTCCTTTGTCATCAGCATGATATGGCTGTGAACACCCCGATTTCGCCTCTGTCGAGTTGTGCACTGCAGCAAAATGTTGCACTACACATGGGCAAAAATAACAGCACCGCCCTCAAAATAACAACATAACAGCACCGTCCCCGAACGGCTTACTTGGCTTCTAGTTTCACGGACCAGTTGCCGCCCAGGCCCATGGCGGTGATCGCCAGGCCCAGGCGCGCGGGGCCCGCAGCTGAAACAGGCAGGGAGAGCGCCAGCTTCTTTTTGTGCCGGCCCGAGCGGTGGATCTGGATGATCTGATTGCCGGCGTCCCGCTCCTCCACGTTGAAGGCGAAGCCGTTGCCGGCGTCCCCCTGCGCGAGCAGGTCCACCGACTTCACCGACGGGTCAAGCGCGACCATCAGGTAGTCCGAGCCGTAGGGGGAGACCTTGCCCGGCACCTGCACCGGCTGCCCCGGCTTGAGCGCGATGACCTTGGTCCACTTGATCCCGGGCACCGGCCCGTAGACCTTGCTGTCGCAGCGGCGCACCATGCCCTGCTCCTGGTAGGTCTGGGTCTGCGAGGCGTTGGCCGCGTCCTTGGTCAGGTTGGCCAGGCTCCACTGCTCGATGAGCCACTCGTGGTCCACGTTACGCCCCACGAGGGTCTGGACGGTGGCGTCCAGGGAGGGCGCCAGGGCGTAGCGGTATTTCTTGTGGTTGGCCTTGAAGTTCTTCCACAGCAAGGCGACCCCGGCGCGCTCGTCGCCGGTCCAGCGGCCCAGATGCAGCCAGAGGGTGATGGCGTCGTACTTGCGGGTGAACAGCGCCTTGTCGGGGGAGGCCATGGCCGAGCCGAAGCGCGAGAGGTAGTCGCCGATGTGAGGGGCCAGATACTTCTGGCTCCAGGCCGCTGTGCCCTCCACGGCCCAGTACTTTTCCGACGCGCCGGAGACATAGCCCGAGGCGTACTGCACCCGATGGAACAGCTCATGCACCGGCGTGGACTCGCGCTTGCAGCGGAAGCTCGCCACCCGCCGCGAGCTGATCCTGATGTAGTTGGAGGCCGAGCTGGTGGAGCCGTAGAGCGTGCCGCCGAGCTCGTAGATCCGCACCTGCACCCGCCCCTGCCCGCCGATGGTCTTGTGCTTCGGCGTGGTGAAGTGTTTGACGTAGTCGGCCCAGGCCCGCTCCATCACCACCGCCGTGGCCTTGACCTCGGACAGGGTGACGTTTTGCTTCGAGTCCCCGTCCGTGCTGGTGTAGTAGAAGCGGAAGTGGGGGGTGTCGTGGACCCGAGGAAACGGCGGGATCGGCGCGGCCATCAGCTGGTCGACCTTCTTGCGCGTGCTGTCGGCCAGCTGCGGGTTTGACAGCGCGCCGAGCACCGTGCCCTCCCAGAACTCGCCGCAGGTGTCGCCGCTGTGCAGCGCGAGCAGCTCCGGCGCCACGAACACCTTGTGGGCCAGCTTGATCACGGCGTCGTCGGTGCGCGGCACGTGGGGGTTGTCCTCGAAGCGGCGCAGGAAGACGTCCCGCCGCAGCACCGGGATGGTGACCCCCGGGTTGCGCTGGAACTGGTACTGGCGGAGAAGCTCCGGTTCCTCAGGCGCCCGCGCGTCCTGCCGCGGTCCGCCGCAGCCCACCAGCATGGTCAAGCCCAGGATCAGGGCCGCACGAGCGCTCATCTCGTCCTCCTCTTGCGGCGCCGCGCAGCCAGAAGCAGCGCCGCCAGCAGCGTCCAGGTGCCCGCGCCGTGGAGCCCCGAGCCCACCACACAGCCGCACCCCTCGTCCTCCTCGTCGGGAGGAGGTGCCGTCGCGTCGACCGCGACGTCGGGGGTCAGATCGGGCCCCTTGTCGAGGCTCACGTCCGCGGCCACGTCCGGCGTCAAATCAGCCGTGGACAGGTCGGGCGCTGGCATGTCGGGCCCCACGTCGGGGGGGCCGAGGTCCGTCGCCGGCGGGCTGCCGCCCGGCAGCAGGCCCTTGCACGACCTGGGGAACTTGCCGCCCGGCTCCGCCGTGCCCTTGGTGCCGCAGATGTACCACTTGGCCCAGGCGTTCCAGCCGCACTTGGGCTGGCCCGCGCAGCTGTAGTGCTGGGCCTTGCCCGCGCTGCAGTACCACACCGTCTCGCCGTCGCAGCAGCCCTCCATGGTGAGCTTGCCGCAGCCGAGGCCGGCGTCGCCGCCGCCGGTCAGGTCGGTCACCTTGGCGTCGCTGGCCGGGACGCCGCCGTCATGCTTTTTGGAGCAGGCCAGGGGGTGCTTGCCAGAGGGCGCGGCCGCGCCGGCGGTGCCGCAGTCGTAGACCGAGGCCTTGGCGTCCCAGCCGCATTTGAGGTTGTGGGCACAGTGGATGGACCTGGTCTTGCCTCCAGCGCAGTACCAGAGGGTGTTGCCGTCGCAGCACCCCTGAGCCGTCACCGCGCCGCAGCTGCCGGCGTCCGGCAGGGGCATGTCGAAGGGCTTGGCGTCCAGCATCGGGGTGGCGTCGGTGGCCGATCCGTCGGCGGCGGGGCCGTCACCCAAAAGCCCCGCGTCGCCGAGGGCGCAGGGCATGGCGTGCTTGCCCGAGGGATCGGCCGCGCCGGCAGTGCCGCAGTCGTAGACGTTGTAGGTGGTGCTCCAGCCGCACTTGGGGCTGGCCGCGCAGCTGATCTTCTGCAGCTTCTTGGATTTGCAGAACCACACAGTGTTGCCCTGGCAGCAGCCCTGGAAGGTCACCTGTCCGCAGCCGGCCAGGGCCTGGCCCGTGGTGCGGGGCCGGGCGGGGGCGCCGGGCTCCTGGCAGCCAGCGACGGTTGCCACCGCGGCCAGGACGATGACCAGGGCAGGGGAGGATGCTTTGGCAGGGAAATACAGGGTGGTCACCGTCGCTGTTGCTGTCAGGATCATAACAGGATTTTGAGCGCAGGTCGTGGCCCGCACCGCTCTATTGACGCTCCTGTAACCGAGGCCCTATGCTACCATTCGTGTTGAAGTATCTACTGATAGCCGGGATGCTCCTCGGCGGCGGCGGCGTGGCCAGCGCCCAGGCCGGCCCGTCCGCCCTGGAGAAGCAGGCAGCGGCGCACTTCGAGCGCGGGCGAAAGCTGTACCAGGAGGGGCGGTTCCCGGCGGCCATCCAGGCATACACCGCGGCACACCGCCTGGCGCCCCACCCGGACGCGCTCTTCAACATCGCCCGCTGCCACGAGAACCTTGGCAAGTACGGCGACGCGCTCAAGTTCTACAAGCAGGCCCTCCAGGAGACCAAGGACGCGACCAGCCGGGCCGACATCACGCGCCGCATCGACATGCTCTCCAGGCGGCCGGTAAAGGTCTTCGTCACCTCGCAGCCCTCCGGGGCCCAGGTCACGGTGGACGGCAACGCCCGGCCGAGCCCCGGCGTGACGCCGCTGGTGCTACTGCTGAAGCCGGGCCAGCACGTGCTGCTGGTGCGCAAGGGCGGCCACCGCCTCGCCGCCCGGCGCGTTGAGGTGCAGGTGGCCCGGGAGCAGACCGTGGAGGAGGTGCTGGCGCCCCTGCCCGGTTCCTGCCCGCCAAGCCCACCGCCCTGCCCCAAGCCGAAAAAGTGCCCGCGCCTGTCGCTGACCGACGCCGAGAAGCTGCACCTACAGCTGGCGGTCATCGGCGGCTTCGGCTTCACCCAGGAGCGGCCCTCGTCGGGCGGCCCGGGCTTTCAGCTCAACTTCACCTACAAGCGGCTCATCGTCGGGGCCCACTTCCTCTGGCTGCCCATCGGCGAGCAGGCGGTGACCCTGGACAAGACCAACCTCGCCGGCAAGCTGATGCGCTACCACGAGATCCAGCAGCGCTGGCTGCTGATGCAGCTCGAGGGCGGCTACGTCTGGCCCTGGGAGAGCTTTTACCTCTACGCCACCGGCGGCCTCGGCATCAGCATGGACCGCGTGAGCTACATCGGCCGCGAGCTGGAGGAGGACAAGGAGGCCAACACAACCCCGCCGACCTACAAGCTCAAGACCAAGACGGACAAGGACTCGGGCAAGGTCTCCTACTTCGAGGACTCAGACTTCATCGAGGAGACCGCGTTCGCCTGGAGCATCGGCGGCGGCATCCAGGCCATGGCCACCAGCTGGATGTCCCTCGGCGCGGCCGCGCGCTTCGGCATGATCCACGGCAGCCGCGCGGAGAAGGAGAACCCGGGGAACTCCGAGACCGCCAACGTGCCCTTCGGCATCATCTGGGGCTCCATCACCTTCCACTTGTGACCATGGCTGATCCTCCCGAAAGAGACCGCGAAGAGCAGCCGGAGGGGGACACCCCCGAGGTGCTGGACAGCGAGGCCCTGGAGCGGCCCCAGGGTGGGGTCGTGTCGGAACTGGCTCTGGACCAGACGCTGGACCCCACCGCGCCGACGCTCCCCTCGGGGCCCCACGAAGCCCCGACTGACATGACCGGCCCCCAGCTGCCGCCCATGGCTGACGACGACCTGGCGGGCAAGAGCCTGGTGGGGCGGACCATCTCCGAGCGCTACACGATCCTCGACGAGATCGGCCGCGGCGGCATGAGCATCGTCTACCGCGCCCGCCACGAGCTGCTCAAGAAGACCGTGGCGGTCAAGGTGCTCAAGCAGAGCCTGGCCACGGACAAGATCTCGTTGTCGCGCTTCCACCGCGAGGCCATGGCCGCTGCCAGCCTGGGCGATCCACACATCGTCGACATCACCGACTACGGTTTCACCTCCTCGCGCGAGGCGTTCATCGTCATGGAGCACCTCGACGGCAACGGGCTGCGCGAGGTGCTCAAGGAGGAGGGCCCGCTGGAAGGCGGCCGCTGCGTGTCCATCGTGCGGCAGATCCTCAAGGCCCTCTCCGCGGCCCACGACCAGGGGATCATCCACCGCGACCTCAAGTGCGACAACGTCTTCCTCGTGCAGCGAGAGCGGCGCGAGTTTGTCAAGCTGCTGGACTTCGGCATCAGCAAGATCAAGAAGACCGAGGGCGTCGAGGACACCGGGCTGACGGCCACGGGCGTTGTCATGGGCACGCCCCAATACATCGCCCCCGAGCAGGCCCACGGCGTGGAGGACGTGGACCACCGCGTCGACATCTACAGCCTCGGCGTGATCCTCTACGAGATGAGCTGCGGGCGCCTGCCGTTCACCGGCAGCTCGGCCATCGACATCCTGATGAAGCACATCCAGCAGGACCCGATCCCGCCGCGGCAGTGCCGCCCGGACCTCGGCATCTCGGTCGAACTGGAGCGCGTGATCCTCAAGGCCATGGAGAAGGAGCCCGACGATCGCTACGCCTCGGCCCGGGAGATGCTGGAGGACCTGCCCGATCCGCGTGAGCTCCCCGGCGGGTACACCTCCGGGGCGCTGTCGCCGGTGCCGGTGCCCAGCGGTCGCGGCACCCTCGGGCTGCTGTTCGCCCTGGGGGCCATCGTGCTGCTGGCAGGCGGCGCGCTGATGTTGGCCCTCCACGCCGGCGGCCCCTCCCTGGACCCCGACGGTGGCCTGACAACAGACCTGGTGCCCGCGCGCCCGGACGCGGCGCCGGCCAAGGTGGCCAGGCGGCCTGATGCGGCGCGGCCCGACACCAGGGAGGCGCCGGCCACGGTGACCATCGAGCTGAAGGTCACGCCGACCAACGCGCGCCTCTACCGCGACGGCAAGCTGGTAGGGCTGGCCAACGCCAGGCACACGCTGCCCCGCGGCGCGGCCGAGTTGATCTTCGAGGTCCGCGCAGCGGGCGGCTACCGGCGGCAGACGATAAAGGTCGTGCCGGACCAGGACAGGACGCGCACCGTGAAGCTGACGAAGGCCAAGCGCCCCACCACCCCGACCAAGGTGGACGACCAGCGCGACAACCCCTACAAGAAGAAGCGCGGCGGCGACCAGCGGAAGAACCCGTACAAGAAGCGATAGCGCGCTATGCCGCCAGATCGATATGGTTCTGTGCAGGGGGTGATGCCCAAGCACGCCATGGCGACGCGCCGGGAGCGCACCTGATAATGGAGATCCTGTCGGCGCTGGCGGTGGTGGCCCTGCTCTCCAGCGGCATCGGGGCTTATCTGTCTCGAGGGCGGAGGCAGGGCCTGAAGCGGACATTAAAGCGATACCGCGAGTACAGCCGCGGCGACAGCGGCCTGCTCCACCTCACCGGCCACCTGCGGCTAGATGGCGATCCGCTCGAGGCGCCGGTCTCCGGTGACGAGGTGGCCTGCTACCACGTCATGGTCGGCCACCAGCAGCACCAGGCCATTGGCGTTCGCTCTGCGGAGATGGTCTGGATGATGAGCCGTGTGAGGTCGCGCGTCGCCGACATCCGGCTGGTGCTGGACGAGGAGGAGGCCGTCATCGAGGACCCCGCAATGCTCGGCGTCGTGCTGATCGTCGAGCGGTTCACCAGCGTCGTGGGCACGACCGTCAACTCGCCGGAGTTGATGCGGTTGCTGAGACATAAGACGAAAAGAGCTCGTGGCAAGGACAGCGTCCTGCCCTCGGACCTGTACTACTCCGAGGAGGTCCTCCAACAGGGAGACGCAGTGACCGTCTTCGGTGAGGTCGTCCAGGAACCGGATCCCGACGGGGCCTTCGCCGGCTACCGGAACACGGCCTCGCGGCCGAGGATCGTGCCGCCCGCCGACGCGCCGTTCTTCATCAGCGACTCACGGCCGAACCTCCTGATGCTACAGATCGGCAATCTCGGTAACGACGTAAGGAAACTGTATGAGCGGCTGATCTTCAGCAGCGGCAAACAAAGCCTCAAGTCTTCACCAACACAATAGCCGCGTTGACCCCGCCGAAGCCCGACGACGTGGAGACCACGCAGCGATAGTCGCCGCCGAGCGGCCGGCCCCGCACCACGTTTAACGCAATATCCGGATCCGGCTCGTCGAGGCCCGCCGTGGGTGGCACCTGACCGCGCTCCAGGGTCAGGGCGGCGGCCACCGCCTCGATGGCGCCGGCCGCGCCCATGGTGTGGCCGATGGTGCCCTTGAGGGAGGTCACCGGCACCGCGGCGGCCCGCGTCCCCAGGGCCAGGTGCAGGGCCCTGGACTCCATCAGGTCGTTGAACACAGTGCCCGTGCCGTGGGCGTTGACGTGGTCCACGTCGTCGGGGCCGAGGCCAGCGTCGGCCAGGGCCGCGGTGATGGCCCGGGCCAGGCCGCCGCCGGTGGGATCGGGTCCGGTGAGGTGGTTGGCGTCGGCGCTGGCCCCCCAGCCTGCCACCAACGGCCCCGTCGCCGGCCCGCGCTGGAGCAGCAACAGCGCGGCCCCCTCGCCGAGGCCGAGGCCGGCCCGGTCGCGGTGGAACGGGCGCGGCGCCAGAGGATCCAGGGCCCGGAGCGCGGCGAATCCGCCGTGGACCAAGGGGGCGAAGGCGTCCACGCCGCCGGCGACCACCGCGTCGCAGTGGCCGGCGCGGATCCAGTCCAGGCCGAGGCCCACGGCGGCGGTGCCCGAGGCACAGGCCATGGACACACACTCCACGGGCCCGCCGGCGCCCAGCAGTCGCGCCGTCTCCATGGCGGGATCGCTGAGGCGCGGCGGAGGGGGGACGTGGGACGATGCACCGGCCAGCAATGCCTGATGCTCGAGCCAGGTCTGGATCGTGCCCTGGGTGGTGCCGAGGCAGACCCCCAGCCGGGCCGGCTCCACCCGGGACCAGGCCTCGTTGGAGGTGATGGGCGCGGCGGCCGCCCGGCAGAGGGCCAGGCTGCGGTCGATGTCCGGGGCCAGCAGCGCGTCGTCCACTCGCGCGGCCCGCAGGTCGGCGCCGGGGCCCCGCCCGCCGGCCCGCAGCTGGCAGCGACCGCCCAGCAGGCCGCGCCAGAGGGCGTCCTCGGTGCAGCCCAGGGCGCAGACCGCCCCCTGCGCGGACAGGTGCACCGCGAGGTCGCCCGGGCTCACGTCTCGGCCCAGAAGTCGTAGAAGTTGAACCACTGGTCGGAGTGTCGTTGCACCAACCTGCCGTAGACCGTGGCCAGGCGCGTGGTCAGCTCCAGCATGTCGGCGTCGCGGTCCGCGGTGCGCCGGGCCCACAGCGGCGGCTCGATGAGGATCTGCAGCTTTCCTCGCACCAGGGGGAAGAACACCGGCACCACCGGCACCTGGCAGACCCGGGAGAACAACGCCGGCCCCGGGGCGAAGGTGGCCATCCCCCCGGCGCAGGGCACGCGCAGGCCGCGGTCGTCCAGGGCCCGGTCCATCTGGAAGCCGATGAGCTCACCTCGCCGCAGCGCCGTACGCAGCTCCAGGCTCAGCAGCGGCGACTCTCGCGGATACACCACCCGCATCTTCCGGTCTCGTGAAGCCTGCTCCATGCGCTGCACGCCGGCGTTGGGCTCGGCCTCCATGACCACGGTCACCGGCGGGAAGCCGTGCTGCGACAGAAAGTGCGGGCCGAGCTGCCAGTTGCCGATGTGGCCCGTCGCCACCACCGCCCCCTCGCCGCCGCCCAGGGCGCGCTCCATGTTCTCCAGGCCCACCACCTCCACCTCGATGTTCGGATCTGCGCCGAGGTAGAAGCGGTACGCCTGGGCGACGCATCCGCAGTAGTTGGTGAAGGTGCGGAAGGCCATGACGTCCCGCCGCGGCGACCGCAGCCCGTGCAGCCGCCTCAGGTTGGCGTGGATCGCGCGCCGTATGTGGGGTACCTGCAGGTAGAAGAGGCCGGACCACAGCGGCAGGCTGGCCCGCTCCACCCGCGGCGGAATGGTCCGCAACCCCCAGCGCAGGGTCTTGCGCCAGAAGACCGACTCCAGGTGAGACTTGCGCGCCTCGGCCGGGGTGTGCGGGATGTCGCTCATGACGGTAACTGTGGGCGAAGGATCCGGTGGGGGTCAAGCAAACGGTGTTAGCGCCAGGCTAGCTCTTCCCCGGCACCAGCAGCAGATAGTCCACCGCCAGCAGCTCCGCCCGGCTGCCCTCCACGTGGGCCCCGCCGGGCAGGTCGAGGCGCAACGCCAGCCGGTTGCGGCCGCGGCGCCAGGTCCCGGCCTTTGTGGGCAGCCGTAGCACCTGCCAGCCACGGGCCAGGGCAGCCGGCGCCAGGGCCTGGCCGTTGACTGACACCCGCAGCGTACGCCGCTCCAGCCAGCTGGCCAGGGGGCGCACGCGCAGCTCCAGCGTGGCCGCGCCGGGCCGCCGCGGCAGGTTCAGCGTCAGCGTCGCCGCTGGGCCGCTGACCGCACACCAGGTCTGGCCCAGGTAGTTTTGCGCCGCGCCGGAGCGGTTACGGCGGCAGGCGCCCCAGCCGGTGCCCTGTCCCTTGCGCCGGTCGGAGATGTCCAGCCCCGGCGAGCCGCGGGCGCCCAGCGCGTCCAGTCGTGTCAGCGTCTCGGGCAGCCAGAACAGGCCGGCGCGCTGGGGCAGCAGCTGCTGCAGCGGCCTCACCGCGCGGCGGTCGCCCAGGTAGCCGACGCCGGCCAGGGCCCGCTGCCTTACGTCCTGGTGGCGGTCGCCGCGGGCCATGCCCAGCAGAAAGGGCAGGATGCGCGGGTCCGGGTGCCGGCGGCCCAGCCGCCCCAGGGCGAGGCAGGTCCGGCTGCGCAGATGGGAGTGGCTCGACATGGCCAGCAAGGGCTCGATGGCGCGGACGTCGCCCACGAAGCCGAGGTAGTGGGCCGCCCGGTTCTGCAGCTCCCAGCTGTCGCCGAGCAGCCCCTCCACCAGCGCCGGCGTGGCCTCGGGGCGGTCCACCCGGGCCAGGGCGATGGCGGCCCGCGCGCGCAGGCGTCCCCGGCTGGTGGCCACCACGTGGGGCAGCACGAGCCGCGCCCGGCGGTCCTTGAGCTCCCCCAGGGCGGTGGCCGCCTCGGCCGCCACCAGCGCGTCGTCGTCGGCCGCGGCGCCCCACAACGCGTCGGCCGCGCGCCGGTCACGCAGCTGGCCCAGCAGCCGCGCCGCCTCCCGCCGCCAGCGAGAGCGCGCGCCGCGGGCGTTGACCAGCCGGGCCAGCAGCGGCACCGCCCGCCGGTCGCCGATGCGCCCCAGGTCGATGGCCCGGGGCCTGTCCCGGCCCACGCGGCCCAGCCCCCGTAGCCGCTCGAACCACCCGTGCAACAGACCTCGCAGGCGCGCCGCCGCGGCCGGCCTCCGCCCGGCGAGGTTGACGCGCTCCCGGGGATCGGTGCGCAGATCGTACAGTTCGTAGGTGCTGCGCCGGTAGTCGTGGATCAGCTTCCAGTCCCTGTGGCGCACCATCTTCTTGGTGTGCACCTCGGCGAAGGCCGCGGGTGACGGCCCGTGCCGCCCCAGCAGCTCCGGCACGAGGGAGCGGCCACGCATGGAGGGAGGCACGCGGACGCCGAGCAGCGACAGCACGGTGGGGGCGACGTCCACCAGCTGCGCCGGCGTGCGCACGGTGCGCGCCTTGACGCCCGGCACGCCGAACACCAGCGGCACCCGGATCTGCTCCTCGTAGAGGCTGCTGCCGTGGTAGGTGCCGCCGTGCTCCCTGAACTCCTCGCCGTGGTCCGCGGTGAGCACGAAGATCGTGGGCCCCTGCAGGATGGAGAGCGCCGCAACAAGCCGCCCGATCTCCCGGTCCACCAGGGCGATCTCGGCGTCGTAGCGGTCGATGTCCCGATCGCCGAAGTCGAAGGATGGGTGGCGATGATAGGGCTCGTGCACGTCGAAGTAGTGCACCCAGAGGAAGAGCCGCGACCGCCCGCGCCGGCGGTGCTCCTTGAGGTAGGCCAGCACCCGATCGGTGAGCGCCGGCGCCTGCAGATGGCGGGTCTCGGCGTGGGCGAAACCGAACCTGCGCGCTCCGTAACCGGTGGCCTTTTTGTCGTCGCAAAAGAAGATGCTGGCGTTGTAGAAGGCGGCTGTGGTGTACCCGCGAGCGCCGAGCACCGAGGCCAGAGTGGGCGGCGGCCTCGACAGCAGGGGCAGGGTCGACTTGAGGTAGTCGCCGGTGTGCAGCGAGGGGATGGAGTAGCAGGTCAGCGGCGTCTGGCAATAGGCCCACTGGAAGCGGGTGGAGCGAGCGGCCAGGGCGTCGAGGTTCGGGCTGGTGGGCCGGTGGTAACCGTAGGATCCCAGATGGTCGGGGCGCAGGGCGTCCACCGTCACCAGCACCACGTTGGCGTCGGCCACCGTGAAGGTCTGACCGCCATGGCCCCGACGCGGGCCAGCGTCCAAAAAGCCCGGCGCCTCCACCACCCGCGGCAGGGGGGCCAGGGCCAGCAGCTTCTTGGTGGTGGTGGTCTGCTCCAGGGCCACGAAGCGGAGCCGCTGGTCCGCCAGCACCGCGCCCCGCGCCCAGACCAGGGTGACCAGGGCCAGCAGCGGCAGGGCAACGGGCGCGCTTTGGCGCAGCCAGCCCGGCGGGCGTGTCGGCCGCCTGCCTGCCAGCCCAAACCAGAGGCAGCAGAATCCCAGGGTCCCCGCGCCGATGTAGGCCACGGCCAGCGCCCCGTGGATGAAGCCGTAGAGCCGGCGGTAGAGCAGGGCGTCGGCGCAGAACAGGCCCACGGTCAGAGCCAGCAGGCCGAGCCCCAGGGCCAGCCCCGGCCCCCGGGAGTGGGTCCGCAGCAGCCGCCGCCAGAGCCGCAGCCCGGCCCAGCAGAGCGCCGCTACCAGGGCCGCCGCCGCCAGGGCGCCAGCCACCCGCGCCGGCAGCGAGCCGAGCACCCTGGCCGCCTTGCGCCCGGCCCCGAGCTGGGTGACGAACCAGAACGCCGGCGCCAGGGAGGCCACCGCCGCCACCAGCGCCGCCCGGGCGTCGCCGCGAGAATCGGGACCGCCCAGGGCCCGTCCCGCCCCGGTCAGCGCCGCCAGGGCCAGGGCGCCGACCGCGCCGGCCAGCACCTGCAGCGGCACGATGACGCCGGCGAGGGCCAGCCCCAGTCCCGAATCCACCGGGCGCTCCAACTGCGCCAGCGCCAGCAGCTCCAGGGTGGTGGTCAACAGGCCAGCGCCGAGGCCGCCCAGGGCGCCGGCGTGGATGTGGCGCGCGATGCTCACCCGGGGATTATCGGGTATGCTGCGTGCGTTAGAAACGGAAAGATAGTAGGATATGAATGCCTACTTATATAAGGAGCGGCTGATGAAAATAAAGGTGTCCCGCCAGGTCCTGGTGCGTTTTCTCCTGGGGGTCCTGGCGTTGGTGGTATCCACGGCGTGCGGCTCGTCCAGCGGCTGCAGCGGCTGCAACATGCAGAAGATCCCCGGCGGCTTCCCCCTGCAGAAGAAGTACGACAACGTGGTCCAGGTGCGCCTGTCCCAGGCCGGCATCAACTTCGTCGAGAACAACTTCGAGAAGCTCATCTCCGGCCTCGTGCCGGGCGGGCTCAACTTCGATATCCCCAAGTCCTGCGGCAGCAGCCAGAAGATCTGCTGCACGGGCGCCAAGTGCAAGGCCACCCTCTCCCTGAGCAAGACCGGCTGCTCCACCTGCGGCGTGACCATGACCCCCACGCCCAAGAGCTCGCTGGCCCTCAAGCTCAAGGCCAAGGTCAAGACGACCAAGCTCAAGGTTGAGATGAAGCTCACCTGGCCCCTGAATTGGGTCGGCTGCGACATGACCTTCGACTCGGCCAAGACCAGCCCGCCGCACATCGGCCTCAACTCCAATGTCGACTTCGTGGTCCAGGCCTCCAACTCCAACAAGCTGGCGATCAAGATGACCAGCTCATCGCTGTCGGACTTCCAGGTCAAGGACGCCAAGCTCTCGGGCAAGTGGTACTGCACCGCCGGCGACTTCATCAAGAACCTGCCGCTGATCTCCGACCTGGTGAAAAAGGAGATTGAAAAGCAGCTCAAGAGCACGCTGTCCGACACGATGAACGGCATGCTGAAGAACTTCCCCATGGGCCAGGAGGGCCGCATGGATCTGGCCTCGTTCATGTCCAGCTTCTCCCCCACCACCACCGGCAAGCTGGACATGTTCATGTGGGCCGGCGGCCACGCCAAGGCCGAAAACTCCGGCATGTCCATCGGCGTCATGGGCGGCTTCCAGCCCGCGGCCCACAGCAGCTGCGTGCTGTACCGCAACCCGCCGGCCAAGGTGGCCAGCCCCTGGTCCAAGACCTTCACCGGCAACATGCGCCCGGACGGCAAGCCGTTCCACGTCGGCATCGGCGTCAACCGCCTGGCCCTGGACGCCGCCGCCTGGGCGATGTACAGCAGCGGCGCGCTCTGCCTCGACGTGGGCACCGACACGGTGCCACAGATCTCCAGCAGCATGTTCGCCCTGCTGCTGAGCTCGGTCAACGACATCACCAACGGCAGGAATGTGCCGATGCTGCTCTCCATCCGGCCGCGCTACGCCCCGACGGTTGAGCTCGGCAAGGGCACCTACACCATCGGCACGGACAAAAAGCCGGTGATCAAGGAGCCCCTGCTCAACATCATGGCCAAGGACTTCGCCATCGACCTGATGCTGCTGGTGGACGACCGCTACGTTCGCCTGTTCACCATCGTCACCGACCTCAAGGTGCCCGCGCTGCTCTTCGCCACCCAGAAGGGTGAGCTGCAGCCGATCCTGGGCGACCTCAAGTCGGCGCTGAAGAACATCCGCCTGGAGAACTACGAGCTCATCGCCGAGGACCCG
>PVBE012336535.1_pt1 | contig 17437 bp, 18 predicted proteins | sample 1631181 | NCBI WGS metagenome assembly PVBE01 (sample SAMN08397723, study PRJNA350692) | Marine metagenome, whole genome shotgun sequencing project. | isolation source: water | place: Pacific Ocean | collected 2012-04 | reverse complement strand
GGCTTCGTTACGAGATTCGTTAAACTCACTTGGTTCAATTTCCGGCAACGTAACACCTGATGATGTTATCGGTGAAGTGTTTGCATCATTCTGTATTGGAAAATAAATTACCGTTCGATGCGAACTCGAATTTGTCTCAATGTTCCACTACATCTTTTTTGTAGTTGACGAAGTAAGCCAGAGCGAATGAGGCGATTCACTTGAAATGCGGTCGGTGAACCGTCAACCGAAACTTCTAACACTCCACCCCGCAATGCAATCGGAACTGCAGAGTGGTGCAACCGCTTGGGCACAAATTCTTTCCATGCTTCTTGTATTTGCATAAGTTGTTTATTTGTTTTTTTCAGTGAGCGGCAAAAAATTTGCAACGCGCCATCGATAGAGACATCTTTTTTTCTCTTTGATCTCCATCTCCTTAACTGCTCCAATTTTATTGACGCATCATCCATCGATACATCCTACCGTGAAGATTAACATCGACAAGAAAAAATTCTTTAGAAAAGTTTTCTGCACCAATGGTGAAGGGATGCTATTGTTCGGGCTATGACAGCAATTCATCTTAAGGACCTTGTGAAGAAATTCGACCAAACAACTGCAGTTGCTGGAATAGATCTTGATATTCAAGCAGGTGAACTCTTTTTCTTGCTCGGCCCATCTGGGTGTGGAAAAACAACGTTATTACGCATGCTTGCTGGTTTTATTGATCCAACTTCTGGCATTGTGATGTTTGGAGATAAGGAAGTCACTCATACGCCACCAAATAAGCGAAATACGGGGATGGTTTTTCAAAGTTACGCTCTCTGGCCACACATGACAGTTGCAGAAAATGTTGCGTATGGACTCTTAATTCGCAAATTTTCAACAGATGATCGTCGAGTTAAATCTCTTGATGCGCTGAGTAAGGTTCACATGGAACATCTTGCAGATCGTCGTCCTAACCAGTTATCGGGTGGGCAACAGCAGCGAGTCGCTTTAGCACGCGCTATTGTGGTTGAACCAGATGTCCTCCTTTTGGATGAACCCCTCTCTAATCTTGACGCTAAATTACGATTAGAAATGAGGAGTGAAATTCGGAGAATATGCACATCTCTTGGAATCACAACGGTTTACGTCACCCATGATCAAAAGGAAGCCCTTTCAATTGCTGACAGAATGGCAATTTTAAAAGATGGAGTAGTGCAACAAGTTGGCACTCCAAGCGAAATTTATCAACGCCCCTGTTCTCAATTTGTCGCAGAGTTTATCGGTGAAACGAATTTTATTCCAGCTTCAGTAACGAGTGACGGTCTAAACACCCCTGCTGGCTTACTTTCGTCCTCAATTCAAACATCGGAGACGAATGTGATTTGTTCCATCCGACCAGAAGCGATCAGTGTCTGTGGCGTCCCTGCAGCAGAAAATGGTTTTACTGGAACCTGTATTGAAACGATTTACCTTGGTGAGGTTGCCCAGCATCAAGTAAAAATCCATGACGAGTATATCCTTCGTGTCACTGAGGTGAACCCGAGCCATCTAGGAAAAGTTGGCGATACGATGAATCTCAGTGTTTCCCCAGAGGACGTTGTCCCTCTTTCATACTAAATCTCATTTGTGACAAAAGTCGTAAATGTTCCGTTTTAACGTTAATTGTTGTTAACTTTCGCTATCTGCACCGATTAATTAACTCAGAGGTAATCAATGGTTTTGTTATAGGACATTGTCGTGGTTTTATTTTCTGTAACGGAGTGCGTGTTTTGGGTTGACGTTCCACGTGGAACATGGGATAACATGTATTCATCGTCGAACTGTTGTTCCACGTGGAACATCACAACACAATCGTGGTAGAAGGAGTGACCTTATGGCATCGCAAGCAAGGAAGCGGAAGAAGCGACTCGGGAAGGGGCTCAATAGTTTATTGACGAAGGCCGTAGACGTCAGCCCCCCAGAATTGGGGGCAACTAAACCGGCTAGAGCTCCGGCAACCGTCACTGGCAAAGTTCCGGATCCCAAAAAAGCGATTAGTGCTCACGTTGAATCTCCTGAGGGCCTTGTCTATGTTCTTACAGAACAAATTATCCCAAACCCTCGGCAGCCACGGCAAGTATTTGATGATGAGGGATTATCTGCACTAGCGGACTCGATAAGGACTGCGGGGCTCATGCAGCCAATCATGGTACGAAAGTCCTCGGACCCAAATCAGTTTGAAATCATTGCTGGTGAACGGAGGTGGAGAGCAGCGCAACTCGCTGGCTTACAACAACTCCCTGCCATTATTCGAGAACTTGATGATAAAACATCTGCTGAGTGGGCGCTGATAGAAAACCTTCAAAGGGAAGATCTCAATCCTATTGACAAGGCCGAGGCGTTCGATCGGCTTGTCGTCGATTTCAATGCAACGCAAAAAGAGATTTCAATGCAACTTGGAATTGATCGGTCAAGTGTCGCTAACTTCTTGCGCCTCAACGATTTAGAGTCGTTCTCAAAAGATGCTGTGCGTGATGGAAGGCTTACAATGGGCCACGCGAAGGTTCTTCTTGGAATCCCCGATGTCACGACGTGCGCAGCGATTGCCAGAAGCTGTGCCACCCAACAGTGGTCGGTTCGAGAACTTGAACGGCAACTGAAGAAACGCCCAAAGAAGAATGACGACCAGGTCGAACAAAATCCGTTGGGGATGTTGATGGACAACCTCAGTAGCCAACTTGGTGAACATTTAGGAACTCAGGTTTCGATTTCTCTTGGCAATAAGAAGGGGACTGGAAAACTAAACATTTCTTTTTATAGCAATGAACAATTTGAAGGCATACTTGACGCATTCAACTTCAAACCAAAATCATAAAATCCATACCTTTACAAAACTAGGGCTCTTATTGCGACGATGGGGGAGTCATGCCTTCTCAGCAGTTCTGTCATTATCTTCTGGAAATTCCTAGTAGTAGGGAGTCGGCGGCAGCACTTTCGTTCTCGCAAAAAAGTTATCGTCGCATTCTTGCAAACTGGGCATCTGATCTCTTCTATGCACAAAAAGAAAAACGCGCCGAACTGCAACTCTTTTTACCACCATATAAAAACAGCGTCGCTGCTTAAGTTATCGGACGTTCCAGTTTGTGCCGTCTCGTATGACCTTGCGGTACAACGTATCTCGTTCCACGGGTTCCAAGCCAGCATCTCGAATCGCTCTGCATAAATCGCTCACGGCACATTCTTGGTCTGTAGAGTCAGCATTAACTTTTGTAATGTCATACCACATGACTGTTCCATCGATATCATCAGCACCGCACTGCAACATATGTTGCGCCATTTGCAACGTTTGCATAATCCAGAATGCTTTCACGTGCGGGATGTTATCGAGCATAAGCCGAGCAATTGCAATTGTTCGTAGATTTTCAACTCCACTTGGTCCAGGCAAATGAGAAAGGTCACTCGCGCCAGGAATAAACGGCAGCGGAATAAATGCCTGAAATTTTCCAGAGGACCAACTTTCAACTGCACGCGATTGTTCTTCGCGAATTGTCAGTAAATGTTGAATTCGATCTTGACGTGTTTCGACATGACCATACAACATAGTTGCGTTTGAATTCAAACCCAATGTATGTGCTTCGCGGTGTACATCCATCCATTGTTGCCCGCGTATTTTTCCTTTAAATGCTTTATCGTGTACCCGATCGTCAAACACTTCAGCACCACCGCCTGGCAAGGAACCCAGGCCGCAATCCATTAATTCACTTAATACTGAGGAAATACCAGCATTTCCATCACGGCCGCGTTTTGAAATTTTTGTAAAATGCACAATTTCTACTGCTGTAAATGCTTTAAGGTGAATATTAGGCGCAATTTCTTTCATTGCTATCAACATTTCTGTGTAATAAGAAAATGGTAACCATGGATGCAGCCCGCCAACAATATGAATTTCGGTTGCACCAACTTCAACTGCTAGTCTTGCCTCATTTCGAATTTCTTCGAGGGAGTGTTCGTATGCGCCTTCTTGATCTTTCTTCCTATAAAAATCGCAAAACCTACAACTCAATGCGCACACGTTCGAATAGTTCACATGTCTATTAATATTGTAATACGTTGTATTGCCGTGTAATTTTTTCCGAACCTTATCGGCAAGTGTGCAAACGGTCCATAAATCTTCCGTTTCATATAACAACATTCCATCTTCAAGAGTAAGGCCTTGCTCATTCATAACCTTATCAACAATAGGGTGGAGTTTTTGGTCCGAGGGAGTCCAAGTAATTGAGGGCATTTGTGAAGCCGTACTCATTGAACCCACTATTTTACAACACTTTTGCACCGTTAATGTAGGTAGTTTGTGCGGGCTACACATTCACTGATTACTAAGTTGTGCATCCGCATGCAAAACTTGGTGTTCACAAGAACCGATTTACATTCCTGTCATGTTCTTCGATCAAGCAATCTCGCAATACTCTACTCATTCAACGGCTGACTCCACCGTTGATCCAATCCGATTATCTAATCGTCTATCACTTCCATTCCCAGCTCATGGAGCATCGCGACTAGGAGCCCAGCGTAGCAAACGATATGACGATTTCTTTTTTACTCTTGACGAAGCAGAAATGCGATTGCGAGAACTCGCCTCAATTATGGGAATGTGGTCGATTGATGATGATACGCCAACCGCGGCATAATTAGTGTAACAGCACAATATCTAACACAAAAGAAGTCAGTCGCTGCCTCCGATACGTTTCGTTTTCTAAAAACTCTATCGAGTATCGATGAGTCTTATTTTTCGTTAACGGGGTTTTTAGTAACAGGGTCCCTGCTTTGGGGATTGCCATTTCAGCAATGATTGACGTTGATGATGTTTCCAACGGTTCTTGCAACTCCTCAAGTTGTTGAACCAATTGGGGAGGAATTTCTCCGATGTAATACACGGTTCCAGCGGGCACAATCGGTATGTCGCCCCGAGGAGTTTGCACGTACGCAGAGCTTCTAAATACTGCTGAGAGCCCACCAGATTTACGAACGTAGACGTCATCACTTCCAGCAATTTTGTACAGTTTCTCAAACGCATAATCCTGTCGCATGGTTTTTTGTTCCACGTGCAATGAATCGCTCAATGCACCCCGATCTTCAACCCCAGCATCAATTGGAATCAACTGGATTGGATCTGCGAGGAATACGAACAAAAAACTGGTGAAAGATGTTACGAAGACGTGAACAATCATGACGGGTTGAGTATAGTCCACTTCATGGCAAAAATACTATCCGTCAACATATCAAAGGGTGGAATTCCAAAACTTCCCGTGGGTTCGTGTCGCCTCACTGTCGACGGACTTGATGGGGATGGGCGAGATCACGAGAAACACGTCTCAAAAGACCGGGCTGTGAGTTTGATTGATCAGGAAATTCTCAATCAACTCCAATTGGAGGGATATGAAGTTTGTCCCGGCGCGGTTGGTGAAAACCTCACCGTTGAAGAGTTAGATGTCCAATCACTTCAACCCGGAGACCGTCTTTCGTTCTCTGGTGGTGTAGAACTGGAACTCGTTGAAGCTCGAAAACCGTGCTTTATCCTTGATCCACTTGGTGAAAATTTGAAGAAAGATATTGTCGGTCGCTCAGGATTCTTAGCGAGGGTCATTGTTGAGGGAACCCTCGAGCCAAACGAAACCATTTCGGTGAACCAGTCTCAGTAACATGTGGTCACATACGGTTGCCATTTTAATTGGTGGGCAGAGCCGGCGAATGGGAACACCAAAACACGAGGTTGTTCTTCCCAATGGGAAAACCATGTTCGACATAATGCTGACATTCGCCAATGCCACCGCAAAAAAAGTAGTCATAGTTGGTGGCGGTGTTCGTGGCTACCAATCTGTAGAGGATCTTCGACATCAAGAAGGCCCAGTCGCGGGTATTGAAGCGCTGCTACATTCAAACATTGATTCTCAGTATCTCGTTGTTGGATGCGACATGCCAAACATACAACCAAGCGATGTTGAACCATTGTTACACTGTGATGGAACTGTCGCTTTTTCTTTTGGGGGATGCATACTCGGACTCCCGCTAAAAGTTTCGAAGGACATGTTGCCAACGTGCAACAAATATTTAGATGCAGGAAAACGTTCAATTCAGGGGTTTGTTTCCAAATGTGCACACACCTCTATCGAAATTGATTCTAAACAATTCGATACATTGGCAAGCGTTAATACACCCAAAGATATACTTCGAATGTTTGAAACGACATGAAACAGTATTACCGAACAGTTGCAGAAGAATTATACGGAGATGAACCTAACATCAAGGTGCGTGAAGAACTCGCGGAACAATATCTTGTACGGCAATTTCTTGGAATGGAAGATGGCGGGTTCTTTGTAGAAGTTGGTGCAAACAACCCGTTCAATCTATCGCAAACATGGCATTTAGCGCAAGAGGGATGGCGGGGAATTCTCGTTGAACCTATTCCGGAATTGTGCAACGAGCTGCGAGCGACCTGAATCTGTCGTTGTCGAAGCGGCTTGTGGTGCTCCGGAAGCTCCCGCAAGTGCAACATTTACCGTTGCAAAAGATAGTGGAAAATCTACACTTTCTTCAGAATTTCTTGACAAGCGTTCGGCTGTTGCTTCGCACATTACCGTCAGTGTAAAAACCCTCAATGACATCCTTAATGAACATTCCGTGAAACACATTGATTTTATTTCTATTGATGTTGAAGGAACGCAATTTGATGTTCTTCGGGGGTTTGACCTACAGCGATGGAAACCCGCGTTGCTTCTCGTAGAAGATCACTTGCTCGATTCAAAAACGCACACGTTACTTCTCCAACAACAATACCAACTCGTGAAAAGAACTCTTTTTAATAGTTGGTACATCCCATCTGGGTCAACTAAACCCGCCACGGGGAAAAAAGAAGATCAAATCCTTCGGGGAAAATTGCGGAGAATATCAATTCGAAATATTCGTTTTCATCTGCGGCGAATATTGGGTAAGGGAATTTAAACTTTTTCGATGGTGATGACTGCACCCTTAAATAATGGAGTACGAGATTCAACGTCGACTTCATGGGAAAGCAAAATGTTCGCTTCGGGAAAGTACATCGCACAATTGGTACGAGCGATATCCATATACCGAACGACGACGAGTAATTCTCCGGCGTTCCCTTTAACGCGAACTGTGTCATCCTGCTTTAATCCCATTGCAATTGCGTCTTCCTTGCACATCATGATGATGTCACGCCTTTTTTGTTTACGATAGATATCTTTTTCTTCATAAACGACCGTGTTAAATTGACCTTCTGAGCGAATGGTCATCAACCGAAGTTGAGAACCTACAATTTCGGTAGGGGATTTAAGATTAACTCGGTGCGATTTGATTTTCTTTGTATCGGTGTTAAATATTGGTGAATGAAAGTGCCTGTCTGGCAAAGTGTGTTCGTGGCTTGGATCAAATCCAGAAATACATTCTGCTAAAAGTTTACGGATGTTGTCATGGTTCTTATATCGTTCCCAATCAATTGTGCCAATACCACGCGTAGCAAGATCAACAATCACATCTACTTCGCTTCGGGGACCTTCATGTCTACATAGCCCTCCTTCGCTTCGACGCACGTAACTAAACATTGATTCTTGCGTTGTTATTTGCGATTCTTCGTCGCGAGCACGTACTGGGAAAATCACCGTCTCGACTCCGCGACCTAAAAAATGCCCTTGGTTCAACGTTGTTGACATATATGAAACAAGTGCAATGTTCGACATCGCCTTCATCGCAAATTTCGTGTCTGGATTTGATCCAAGCAAATTCCCCCCAAGACATATTGCATAATCAATCAAACCATCAAACGATGCCTCCATACACGCCATCGTGTCGCCCCCACGAAAGTTAGCGTCGCGACTGGGTAATGTAATGTTTAGCGCCTTTTCAATTGCTGTTTCCATTTCAGGATACAGTTTTGGCGCAACACCAATCGTTCCCATGCCCTGCACGTTGGAGTGCCCACGAAGTGGTAGCAAGCCAGCACCAACCTTTCCAACCATCCCACGTGAAATGGCTACATTTGCAATCATGCGAACGCTGTCAACGCCGCCTTTGACGTGTGTAATGCCCATCGCCCAGCAGAAAATTGCAGACGTTGCGTTGCTGTACATCTCTGATGCTTGATTGATGTCGCTTAACGCAACCCCACTATGAGTAACAATCCAATCCCACTCCGTTTCACGCGCTTGCGATGCAACTTCGTCAAATCCTTCAGCAAACTGTTCAACGAAGTCGTTGTTGATGCTGTCATGTTCGAGTAACCACTTGATGATTCCGAGCATGAATACACTGTCGCCACCGATATTTGGTTGCACATAAAGATCGGAAATCGTTGAACCAAACAACAAGCTTTTTGTGTCGCTGGGCACGTGAAACGTACACAGCCCTTCCTCGCGAAGTGGATTCACTACGACTACTTTTCCGCCTCGACGACGAAGATCGATAATTGATTTTAATAGTCTGGGGTGATTTGACGCGGGATTACACCCTATTAAAAAAAGGAAATTGCTTTGTGCAATGTCATCTAAATCAACTGTCGCGGTTCCAGAACCCACTACGCTTTTTAATCCTACCCCACTCGCTTGGTGACAATAATACGAGCAGTTGTTGATATTATTTGTGCCTCGAATGCGCGCCGCAAGTTGTAATAAAAAACCCGCTTCATTGCTTGAGCGACCGCTGCAATAATAAAAGGAACGGTTTGGATCCGTTTCTTTAATTTGTGTAGAAACTTTCTCTAGTGCATCGTTCCACGTTATTGGTTTGTAATGCATGTCGAGTGGACCTGCGTAAAGGGGAAATGTGATTCTTCCGCACGATTCTAGTTCTCGTGGCGACATCGCAGAAAGTTGCGAAATGGTATATCGCTCAAAAAAATCCGCCGTAATCCCACCTTGCATATCTGCTGCCATTGCTTGTACGGATTTTTTGCAAAACTCAGGAAATTTCCCAGCCTCATTGACCATTCCACCAAGTTGCCCGCCCATTCCAAGTGCGCACGTCTTGCATGCGTTCGGAGAACGCATTGCTCTCCACATGGCGATGACACCACCGGAAGCCCATGCTTTTTTCAGCACATACGCGATTGAATGAAAACCGCCGAGTGCCACTGTTATGCGTTGTTATCCAACTCGATTTCAACTGTTTTCATCAGTTCGCCCACCATCTCTGCAGAAAAATCGAATTTCAAACCTGAAGTTTCAAAAAGTTCGGGAAGTGGTCTGCTTGCGCCAAGTGCTAATCCCTTTTTATATGGAGCAATCGCTGCCATTGGGTCATTGCGGTACTGCAACCACATTTGCAGTGCGCCAAGCTGGGCAATGCCGTACTCGACATAATAGAAGGGGACTTCAAAGGGATGCAATTGACGGTGCCAAGCTGCTTCATGTTCTGCATCTAATCCTGACCAATCAACTCCGCCGCCGAATCGCTCACCAAGTTCTAGCCAATATGCTGTTCGTTCTTCTTGGGTGTGGTCTGGATTCAAATAAATCCAGTGTTGGAAAGCGTCAATGGTTGCAATCCAAGGCAAAGCACTCACAATTCCCTCAAGATGTTTTCGAATTGCTCGCTTACATTCTTCCTCTGTATAAAACTCATCAAGGAACGGATATGCAATCAATTCCATACTCATAGAAGCTACTTCCGCAAATTCTATGGGTGCTCCTCGATACCACTCTAAGTCGTCGTGCCTACAGAGCATGTAATGAAACGCGTGGCCTGCTTCGTGAACCATTGTGTCAAGATCGCGAGGAAGACTCGCAGCATTCATAAAGATAAACGGCTTACGTTGCCGATCGCGACTTGATTGATAGCCACCGGGAGCTTTTCCTTTCCGAGAATCTAAATCAAGAGAGTACCCACCATCTCGCATGGTATCGAACATCTCCCCAAGTTCACCATCCATGCGGTGAAAGAGTTTTGACGTTTTCTCAATCAATTCATCGGCGGTGTCAAAAGGTTTAAGTGGAGCGAGCCCGTGCGGGTCAACTGCTGAGTCCCAAGGACGAAGCGTGTCAACTCCAAGTGCAGCCTTTCGTTCTTCAGCAAGTTTTCGAACAATTGGCATACATGTTTGTTCAATTGCTTCGTGGAATGCAATGCAATCTTCGGGTGTGTAGTCGAAACGATGTTTGGCTGCGAACATATACCCGCGGTATTCTTCAAAACCAGCATTCTTTGCGGTTTGATTTCGATTGACAACCATCTTGTCAAAAATGCCATCAATCACGGCTCTGTCTTGTAATCGCCGAGATGCAACCCCTCGCCATGCCGCTTCTCGTACGCTACGATCTAGGTCTTGTTGATAAACACCCATTTGAGGCATCGTTCTTTCTTCACCATCAAAGTCAACCATCATCGAGCCGCACAATTCTGCGTACTCTTGCCCTAATTTTATATCTTCTGTTTGCAACGGAACATTTTCATCTCTGAAAAGTGAAACGTCTTCAGTCCAATTTCGGATTAATACCTCGTATCGATTGTTCTCTAAATCTTGAACATAAGGAGATTGCACCACTTTTTTATTGAGTTCAAATGCAACTTTTTCCAGTTCTGGCAAGACGTTTTCAATGAATGCTAAAAATGCGGTCTTTGCATCTTCGTCTTCTGTATTGCATGTCATCGTGATATACAAATTTGAACCTGCTTCACTAGCTGCTGCGTCGAGTTCGCTTCTTTCTAGAAGAAAGTGCTCGATACATCCTGAACACTTGAATTCTCGATCAATTAATTGTTGGTAATAGGGTTGCAGGTTATCCCATGTCGTCGCATCAATATCTGCAGGGACAAAGTCAGTTATCATCAGTGTAGTCATGTTCTCTCCAGTGCCTCTTGGCACGTTTGCGTTGCGATTGCAACAAGTTCTGTGTGTTCTTCAATCTTCCTCGCAAGTTCGGTTGCGTATTTCGTAGTATCGCAGATTGCGAACATTGTTGAGCCACTTCCAGAAAGGTGGATTTCTTGATCCAAAAGGGCACTCAACGTCTCGATATCTTGAGCAAGCCTCGGTTCAACCAAGCAAGCAGGGGCAAGAAGGTCATTGCTCCCACCCACATCGTGGGCTTCTATGGTGTCAAATGCGCGAAATACCGTTGCTGTTGAACAAGAATACGGGGGAATAATTAAGACGACGTCCATTGGCTCATACTCGATAGGAGTAATGACTTCACCAATTCCACCCACCAAACATGTTCCACCATGGAGAAGATATGGCACATCGGAACCCAATGATGTGGCGATTTCTTGTAGGTCTATATCCAAGTGGAATAGGTGAGAAACTGCGAGTAACATCGCAGCGGCATCCGCGCTACCGCCACCTAGGCCGCCCCCAACGGGGATTCGCTTTTGAAGTTTCATTTGGATTGGAAGAACGCGGTCTACCGCCGTTTCGAGAAGGCGGTGTGCGCGAACGGAAAGATCAACTGTTACTGGCCAATCAATTTCCGTTTTTCGAGGGGCATCTTCGTGCCAAAAAATGGCGTATCTTGAGAGTGAGTGGTCATCGAGCCTTTGCACCTCAAGATCGTCAAAAAATGTAATCCTCGCCATTTTCGATTCAATTGGATGTAGCCCGCTCTCTAAAGCTTTACCAACGGATAACGATAAATTGACCTTTCCGTTCGCTTTAATATGAACCTGCGCTGTATTCATCTCGCTTCAGGATACCAGAGAGGTATCATGTGCATTGTATGAAGAAGATTCTTATCATCATCGTTGTTGTTTTCGCAATTGTGGGTATCGGTGCATATTTCGCTGTTCCAATCATTGCTTCCAATATCATTCGAGGGAAGATTACGGAAAACCCAAAGAATTCGGTTCGATCAATCATGGTGTCTTGGGGTGGACCCCAAATCATTACTGGTCTTCATGTGGAAGATGATTTTTACAGTGCGGATGTACATGTTGTCCTTACGGATTCTTTGTTTGATTTCATCAATCCAAATGCCATCATTCATATCAACGTTCGGGGGGATGTTGTGATTCACACAGCCGATTCTACTGATGAGCCAAAACCTAAAACAATTAAATTATCGACAGATGTATTACCGACAGAATCAACTGATACAGATTTTACAATTCCCAATATTTCGATAATAACAACACTCGACACGCTCACAATTGAAGGTGAAGAACGCATGGTGCTCCATGAAATTCATGGAGAGTTACTCATCGATCCCGGACGACATTTTGGTGGAAAGTTCACAGCCTCTTCTGATACAGGTGGGACAATCGAATGTGTGGGAAACGCACCAGATCTTCTTACAAAAAGCGGAGATTTTAATTGGGATGCGAGCGGAGAATGTGTTGTTTCAATTGAAAATGTAGCACTTCCTACAATTAATGCTCAAGGTGGCTGGTCTATCGTCAAAATGGCGGCGCAAATTTCATCGCCAAAATTCAGTGATGCCATCAATGTGTCAGGAACGGGATCATTCGCTGAATACGATACCCCAAAGGGGTTCTTCGTCATTAAAACCCAACTCATTTCCACAGAGAAGGGGCGTGGAGCGTTCGTTTTTGATGACAAAGAAATTGTTGGAACCATCAAATTAGCGCAAGTACCGACCACAATTCTTGCACCACTTCTTAACAAATACAACATCGATCCAGTACGAGACCTTGGAAAAACCATGAGTGTGAATCTTGAACGAACTTCTGGTGGACCTCCCATGCGAGCGAATTTTTCTTCAGATCAAATACAGGCGTCTGCCATTGTTGATTCGGACAATGGAATCATTTCTGACATTGATGTTTCTGCTGTTGTACACACAGAACTTGTGCAAGCGTATACTGAAAACCAAATTCAAGGAAATGCAACTGTAATCATTCAACTAAATCAATTGGTTCCTTATGGTTATAGTTCAAGTGACATTGCTGAATGTGTTGGAAATATTGAAATATCGGGCAGATTGAAGCATGTTTCCTCAAATACCACAATTCGGAATGTGCTCTCAGATTTTTCTGTAGATTTAGGCGAGAGACAGATTACTGCAAATGGTTCGGCTTCGATTAATGGGGTTGATTCAAGTTTTCAAACATCACTCCACTCAAATAACAAAAATAAACTCAACAGCATTTTTGATCTCTTTGTGACAATTGCGAATCAACTTCCACAAGGAACGGGAACAATCGACCTCGATAATGTTCCAACAAGTGTTGTGCGATCTTTCATTCCGAAAGAGAATGACCAAATTCTTCAATATGTTGGTCCCGTTTTCTCATCCACTATTGCCTTTGTCCCTGATGGTTTTCATGTTGAAGTTTCGAGTAAAGTAAGTGAACTTTTTGGTACGATCCAATTAAAGGGTGGTGACATTGACTCCTTAAAAGATGCACGGTTAAAGATGAACCTCAGTAAGGTGCTCACGGCCAAGTTGCTTGGAACCCCTATTAATGCTGAGTCTACACTTCTTTCAAATATTAAAACCATTGATCTTCATGGAAACGGCGAGTTTGATATTTCCTTTGATATTGGAAAACAACACACGTTTGTCCAAGGAACAACAACAAGGAAATCCGATGGAAAACTTGATGCAAATCTAGCCGTCACTGGCATCGATACTCAACTCCTCGATGCCATTTGGAAGTGCGATGGATTACTTGCCGATTCCCTTGGCTCACCGATAGCGATTGAAACAGAAGTAAAAAATATTTTAAATGCTCCGATTATTGTTGCTGGAGGAACCTCACCAAATGCTACATTTGAAACCTCCATTCGTTTGTTCGATGGCAAACTTGTTACCCTTTCAGACGTCGCGACGCGAGCCCAGTTGCAACTTTCCTCTTCACTTACTCAACATCTATTAAAAGACCTAGGCCCCGTTCTTTCAGATATTCGATCGGTGAAACGGCCCATTCAAATGGAGGTTTCTCGGGTTCAAGTTACTTTGGACGGCGATATTTCCACACTCAATGCAGATGTATATATTGATATTGGTGAGGTTGCACTCGATAGTGGGTCTGTCACAATGGATTTACTACCCATGTTCAACACAAAACATGTTAAGGTAATCCCCGCATTTTTTGAACCTATTTTTATTGAAATCCGAAACGGCATCGCAACGTATAAAAAGTTTAAACTTACCCTTGCCAATAAATATTCCATCCCATATTCCGGAACGGTAAACTTAGTAAACCGTCGATTGAATTTACACACCGCTATTCCGCTGACTGGTTTGGGGTATTCCATTAAGGAACTCAGGGGCCTCGCAACAGATATCGATGTACCAATATTAATTACGGGAACAATAGATCGTCCCATCACAGAAGTTGATCCAAATTTCGACCTCAGTAAAATATTGCAAAGCGTTGCCATCACAACGATAGGGGATGTGATTGAGGACGCTCTTGGTGGTCAAAACAAGGAAGCGCCAAACCCGCTCGATCTTTTAGAAGAATTGTTTGGTGATCATTAATGACCCGGTGTTCATGGTGCGGGGATGATCCCATCTATATTGCCTATCACGATGATGAATGGGGCGTACCCGAACATGATGATCGTGCATTGTATGAAAAACTGTGCCTTGATGGTTTTCAGGCAGGGCTTTCGTGGATTATTGTGTTAAAGAAACGGGAGAACTTCCGAAACGCTTTTGACAATTTCGACCCTGAAAAAGTTGCACGCTATGGCAAAAGACAAGTCAATCATCTATTAAAAGATGCGGGAATCATTCGAAGCCAAGCGAAAATTAATGGCGCAATTGCAAATGCAAAAGCATGGCTTGAGGTTATGGAGGGCGGCAAAGGTTCGTTCGATGATTTCTTGTGGAAACATGTCAACTATAAAACTATCAAGAACAGGTGGAAAACGGATTCACAAATCCCCGCTTCTACTCCAATCAGTGAGGCTATGGCAAAAGATTTAAAGAAGCGCGACTTTAAGTTTGTCGGACCAACAATTTGTTACGCGTTCATGCAAGCTGTTGGCATGGTGAATGACCATGTTGTGACTTGCCCTCAATATTAATTACCCACCCCCGGTTAATTAAAAGTACGTCCAAAGTGGGGCGTCTGCTTTACTTATTGTGATGTTTGCTTTGGGTAACAAGGCTACAAGTTGTTCCTTAAGTTTTGGTAAATATCCTCTTTCACTATTGGTGTGCCCAGTCAACATCACCGTGCAACCCCGAGCCGTTGCAGCAACAACTTGGTGGTGTGTCATTTCCCCAGTGATAAACACATCACACCCATCATCAATTGCAAGTTCGCAAACAGTACCGCCAGCCCCTGCACATAGCCCTACTGTTTGCACTTGCACGCGATCATCTTTTCCTGCAGCAGGGGCAACCCGAACATACCCAATCCCTAAATGTTTCTTTAACTTGCGTGCAAGTTCATCGAGTTGAACTGGTTTATCCAAATGGATGCGTCGTCCAATACCCATTTCTCTTCGTGGCCGTTCCCCAAGTTCATGTACTTCAAGCGCAGGTTCTTCATAGGGATGGAACTGCCGTAGTGCCTGAATAGCGAGTGAAAGCGAGTCTTTAGAAACAACCATTTCAAATTTACATTCAATCGCTTGTTGCAATTCGCCTGCTTTACCGTGTGTTGGATTCGTGCCTTCGTTCCCAATAAAAGTTCCTGTTCCAGTCGTCATAAATGAGCATTGTTCGTATTGACCAATACGTCCGCAACCAACACTTGAAAGTGACTGTCGTAATTCTTCTACTTTATCCTCTGGGCAAAACGTAATAAGTTTGCACTCTTCATCTGGTGGTAGGTTCCCAAATGGACGTAGCGCGCGAATATCTCCAACGCCAATACCTTCAACAATCCAGTCGTTCACTCCGTTTTTTGCGATATCAAGTGAAGTGTGTGGTGAATAAATTGCAATCTTGTGAAGGATTGCATCAAGGACAACGCGCTCTTTAAATGTACGGTTGGTAACTGATTTAAGGGGATTAAAAATGGGAGGGTGGTACGAAACAATCGTGTTTGTTTTCATTGAAATCGCTTCTTGCATCACCACTTCAGTTAAATCAATCGTAAGTAGGATGTTCTTCGCAGACCAATCTGTTGCCCCAACCAATAGTCCAACATTGTCCCAGTCGTTTGCAAGGTAGGAGGGGGCAAATGTTTCAAAAGCTGATATGAGTTCTTCTGTTTTCATGATTGAATATGAGTAGAATACACGAGTATAAACAATGGAGGATATATGATGAGGCTCGGAAAAAACATTCTAGAAACAAGTAATCCTGCACTGAAAAACCACGAAGTATGGCGGGATGCTGTTGTAACGGGTAGCGTTGAAACTGCCACGATTTCTGGGACTGTAAACAAAACAGGCATGTTAACTTCGGTTGCTGTTGCTGGTGGAATGTTTGGAATCTGGCTGACACAAAATCAACCGGGGCTTGCTTGGCCACTAGGAATTGCTGGGTTTATCGCAACAATCGTCGTCTATTTCATGATTATGCGAAATCCGTTAAGGGCAAAACAAACTGCGTGGATTTACGCTGTCATTCAGGGTGCGTTTCTTGGGGTTATCACCCACGCGCTCGACAGTACGCTTGTAAACATGGGGTACGCTGCAATGGGTGGTCTCGCGTTGCAAGCATTTGTCATCACAATTAGTGTACTCATTTCGATGCTTGCGTTGTACTACTTTCGAATTTTACAACCAACCAAAAAATTTACCGCAACGGTAAGTGTTCTCACACTTGGAATTTTTATCACATACATGATTTCATTTGTGATGTCGTTGTTTGGTGAGCAAATGCCATTTCTCTCAATTGGATCTGCTTTTGAGGGTGGAAATACGGCGCTCATTGGCATCGGAATCAACGTACTCATTCTTGGCGTTGCCTCGCTCTGGCTCATTATTGATTTTGGAATGATTGAAAAACAAGTGCAATCTGGGGCACCAAAACGGATGGAGTGGTTCTGTGCTTTCATTTTGATGGTGACGCTCGTTTGGATTTATCTTGAAGCAGTAAAGCTTTGTTTCCGATTGGCAATCTTGTTTGGAAATCGCGATTAACGAGTTCCGTCAACACTAATTGGTATTTGCTCTTCAATATCGATCCCAAATCCGTGCAGTGCTGTGAGGTGTTTTGGGTGATTTGTCAAAAGTTTTAATTTTTTCAATCCAAGGTCGCGGATGATTTGCACGCCTGTTCCATAATCACGACGGTCCATCGGCTTTTCCGAAAGTGTTAAATCTGGCACATTGACATCTGATTCCGGTCGCTGAATTTTTTGAAGTCGGTCAATAAACTCATCACCATATTGTTCTGGACGTAGATAAATAAGGGCGCCACTTCCTGCCTCTGCAATCATCCGCAGTGATGCGCGGAGTTCCTTTCCAGAGGGATGATTGTTTGAATCAAAAATATCACCCAATAAATTACGCCGATGAACACGGACAAGCGTTGGTTCATGAATAGTATGCGCAGCACCATACTCATCAAGTTCGCCAACCCCACCTACAGTAAGTGCGAGATGCGGGACCGCATCGATT
>PVBE011707730.1_pt1 | contig 17437 bp, 15 predicted proteins | sample 1631181 | NCBI WGS metagenome assembly PVBE01 (sample SAMN08397723, study PRJNA350692) | Marine metagenome, whole genome shotgun sequencing project. | isolation source: water | place: Pacific Ocean | collected 2012-04 | reverse complement strand
CTTTGCCCATTTCACGAAAGAACCTGGCCGGACTATCTCGGAAAAATTCTGTCCCCTCGGCGAACCTGTTAAACTACCGGGTGTAAGAACGCTCTTGACTGGTACACCGATCCCCGATGTTGGATTCCAAGCCCGCTCCGAAATAAAAGCATCCTCTTTTCACCGTGCGCCAGTACGTACGATTAGTATTTCCGTTGCTGACCTCGCTGGCTGTCGTGGCACTGGTCGCCGCGGCCTGCGGCGATGGAGTGGTGGACACGACCCCGGAACCCACGGCACGCCCTGTGGCCACCTCCACGACCTCTCCGGCCGCGACTACGACTCTTGCGCCCACTCCTGTTTCAACCCTCACGCCGGGAGTTATCTCGACGCCCACACCTACCTACACGATAAACGTGAAGGAAACCCTGAGCGCAACCACTGGTTCCGTCACTCCACCTACCGCCACCCCAACACCAGAGCCGACGCCAACCCCTCGACCGACGTCCACGCCCCAACAGATGGCTACCGCTACCCCCTTGCCGACAACCCAACCTGCGGCCACCGCTACCGCCTCGCCGACGCCCCAACCTGCGGCCACCGCTACCCCCTTGCCGACACCCCAACCTACGGCCACCACACTGCCCACACCGAGCCCAATCCCAGCACCGTCGTCAACTCCGGTCCCGTTGCCAACACCTGAGCCCACCGGTCCGGCGACGGCAACCATGCAAGCCTCGCTGGTCTTCATAATAACCAGGGCATCTTCACCGACACCGACCCCCGTGCCCACGGTCACGCCGGCCCCGACGCCGGTGCAGGCCGTCGGTCCCAACGTAGTGATCTCCTGCATCTTCTACGATGGCACGGTCAACAGGTACGAGCCTGACGAGTACGTCGAGATAACAAATCTGGGCGACGCCGATCAGGACCTCGCGGACTGGAAACACCAGGACATCTCCGACACGACACCCGTGTTCGAGTTTCCGTCCCACCAACTGGCCCCGGGCGATGTGGTGAAGGTCTACACCAACGAGGTGCACAGCCAGTGGGGCGGCTTCAGCTTTGGACGCGGTTCGGCTGTTTGGAGCAATAATGACCCGGACCGGGCGGGGCTCATCGATGCGGTGGGGAATCAGGTATCGTCCAGGTCTTACCCGCCCGGCTGTGAATAGCCTGGGCAACAGGTCCGTCCGGCGCTGGCGTACTCGCCACCCATCTGGTATTTTGACCTGGCACGAAACGATGCGGGTGTCTGCCGTCACGGGGATTTCCAGCGGGCCGGACGGCGCTAAGGATCTATCTTGAACAAAACAATGAGAGTCCACATAGACGGACTGCTCCAGGCGGCGTTGGACGACGCCCAGCACAGCGGTGTCCTGCCGCCCGGCGAGATCGATGCGCCGGCAGTCGAGCGTCCTCAGAACCCTGACCACGGCGATTTTGCCTCCAGCCTGCCTCTGAAGCTGGCCCGTCCCATGCGGATGAACCCCATGGAGATAGCCGAGAAACTGGTGCCGCTGGTCCCGATCGAGGGAGCGCTCGAAAGAGTCTGGGCGGCTCCCCCCGGATTCATCAACTTCTCTTTGAGCCCCCACTGGTTGGCGCAACAAGTGAACCGTATCCTGGATGCAGGGGACCGGTTCGGCAGCGTGGATGCGGGAAAGGGCGAACGCGTCCAGGTGGAGTTCGTCAGCGTGAACCCTACCGGACCGTTGCACATCGGACACGCCAGGGGCGCGGTGATCGGCAGCGCCCTGGCCAACGTCCTGGAGGCCACGGGATACGACGTGGAGCGGGAGTACTATATCAACGACGCCGGCAATCAGATGGACCGCTTCAACGAGAGCCTCCTCGCCCGTTACCGCCAGCTTCACGGCTTGGACGCAGATGTATCCCCCGACGGCTACCTGGGGGAGTACATGGTGGACCTCGCCCGAGAGATTCGAGAAGAAGTGGCGACCGTTTTCTGTTCATGTCCACTGACCGGGCCATGGAAGAGGTCGGCGAGATAGGTCTAAAAAAAATGGTGGAGGCAATTCAGGTCGACCTGGAGACACTGGGCGTCCGGTTCGACGTCTGGTTCAGCGAGCAAAGCCTCTATTCCGACGGGCAATACGACGAAGCCATGCAGCTTTTGGAACAAAACAGCCATATCGTCCGGCGGGAAGGAGCATCCTGGTTTGCCTCCTCCGCCCTGGGCGAGGACAAAGACGCCGTGCTGGTTCGCAGCACCGGCGTTCCTACCTATTTTGCCACCGACGTGGCCTACCACTACAACAAGTTTGTCCAGCGCGGGTTCGACCATGTCATCGACATCTGGGGGGCTGACCACCAGGGCCATGTTTCCCGGATGAAGGCGGTGGTCGCCGCCCTGGGAATCCCGCCCGAGAAACTGACCCTCATGATCTCCCAGATGGTCTCCCTGAAACGGCGCGACGAGCTGGTGAAGGTATCCAAGCGTGCGGGCGAAATCGTCACCCTGCGGGAGCTGGTGGAAGAGGTGGGCGCCGATGCCTGCCGCTACTTCTTCCTGTCCCGCTCGCCCGAGAGCCAGATGGAGTTCGATCTGGACCTGGCTAAAAAGGAGTCATCGGAGAACCCGGTCTACTACGTCCAGTACGCCCACGCTCGGATCACCAGTATTTTGGGACTCGCCCGGGAGCGGGGAATCGACTACTCAGACGGCGATGTTGCGCTCCTGACCCACGATGCCGAGCTGGCGCTTATCCGCAAGATGGTGAGCCTGCCCGAGCTAATTGAGATGATGGCCGCCAACCTGGAGCCGCACCACCTTCCCCACTACTCACTGGAACTAGCCACGGCCTTTCACTGGTTCTACCAGCAGTGTCGGGTGGTCTCCAGCGAGCCCGCGGACGCAGCGCTGACGAAGGCCCGCCTCAAGCTGGTGGACGCCGCTCGCACGGTCCTGGCCCGCTGCCTCGGCCTGATGCAGATGGCGGCCCCGGACCAGATGTAAACGGGACAGCGGCCGCCATAGGGTCCCTAACGGGCCGATTCCAGGTTCCCCTGCCCCTTGTACCGCTTGGCCTTCTCGATGTACTGGTCGTTGAACCCCTTTGAGAGGGCGATGTGGCGCTCCTCGACCTGGCCTCGGATGCGTCCGGGGAGCCCGGTCACGATGGAGCGCGGTGGGATAACCATGTTATCGACCACCATGGTACCGGATGCCAGCAGACAGTCCTCGCCGATCTCCACGCCGTCGTTGACGGTGGCGCCGTTCCCCACCAGCACGCGGTCGCCGACTGTCTTGGCGTGGCACAGTACCCTGTGGCCTATCACGACGTTGTCTCCTATGGTCACGTCGGCGTCGCCGTGTACCACTGAGTTGTCCTGGATGCACGTCTGGCGGCCGATTGTGATCTTGCCGGTATCACCCCTGACAATGGCGCCGGGCCAGATGCTGGAACCCTCGCCGATCTCCACATCGCCGATGACGTACGCGAACTCGCTGACGAAGGCATCGGGGTGAATCTTCGGTCTAATGCCGTCTAGGCTGCGTATCAATTCTCCTCCTTTGGCGTCACTCATCCTGGCGCCGAGCGCACAATACCCGTATGGTCGGTCATTGAGCGGGCATGGGGCAGACAGGCGGGACGCTTTTTCAGGACTTTTCTAAAGGAATTTTTGGACCACGTCAAGTAGACCCTGGACGTTGAATGGCTTGGCGACGATACCATCCACGCCCTTGTTGAGGACATCAGCGGGGTCGATAGCCGCACCCCACCCCGTAATCATGATTACAGGGACCTCGCTGTTGTGGTCCTTGATAGCCCTGGCAACGTCCCAGCCGGACATACCCGGCATCCCCAGGTCGGTGAAGACCATGTCGTACCGGCCCTTTTCAAACAGGGAGATACCCTCTTCACCGTTGGGTGCCAGCGCCACCGTATGGCCCTGCGTTCCCAGAATCCGGGCCATGATATCAAGGATCAAGGGTTCGTCCTCGATCACCAGTATGTGGGCGGGCCCGGTCGGCGTCTCCGAGGCCGGGACCTCCGTTTTGCCGGCCCCGGGGCCTGTAGTGGCCATGGGCAGGGAGATCCTCATGGTGGTGCCGGCCCCTTCTTCGGTGTCCACGTCGATGGTCCCATTGTGCCTTGAGATGATCCCGAAGGCGACGCTGAGCCCAAGTCCGGTTCCTGTCTCGAGATTGGTGGTAAAGAAAGGGTCAAAGATCCTTTTGCTAACCTCCGGGGTCATACCCGAGCCGTTGTCCGACACAGAGACATGGACCTTTCCCTGAGAGCTCTCGGCGCTGATCTCGATCAGGCCGTCGCCGGTGATAGCCTGGTAGGCGTTGATGATTATATTCGCCAGGACCTCCCGAAGCTCCGAGTAGTTTCCAAGGGCCATCGGTACCCGGCCTCGACGGATTCGCACTTGAATGTTCTGGCCCTTGCTTTGGGCCTCGTCTGACCACTTGTGTCGGGTAAGCTCGACGACATCGGCCATCAGTTGATCGAGATCCACGGGTGTGGGCTCGGCTACGGAATCGACCCGTGCGAATTCCAGGATTCGCATGACCAACTGTGCGGAATCTTGTGCCGATTGCTCGATGACGCGGAGGGATTTAAGGGCTGCGTCGTCGGTAGTCTGGTCGATTAGCAACTGGGTCCGGCCCAGGATGGCGGTGAGTGCGTTGTTGAAGTCGTGGGCCACGCCACTGGCCAGCTCCCCCATAGCCCTTAGGCGCTCGACGCGGACCAACTGTTCCTGAGTCGAGCGGAGTGTCTCCAGTCTACGCTGGGTCTCGCTGTGTATCCGAGCGTTCTCGACCGCCGGGGCTATCTGTTCGGCCAACCGTTCCAGGATCCGTTGTTCTCGAGGCCCGTACGAGTCAACCTCGAGGCTCCACAGCGCGATGATGCCGATGACCTTGTCGTTTACGACCATCGGTACCCTGATGCCCGACCGGAACCCGGACTCAAACAGCGTCTCGTTGTCGATGAACCTCCGCGCTTGAGGGTCAGAGAGGTCCCGTTCGATCACACTCTCCCTTCGCCGGGCAACCCACTGTATGCCCGTGTTCTCCAGGGACCAGTGCCGCCATGGTCTGAGGCTGTCCGGGTCCAGTCCGGCGCTGTAGAGACGGTCGAGCGTTTGAGACTCTTCGTTAACCACGATAGCCGAAATCCGGTCGAATCCCACCAGCGGCTTCACCTCGGACGCAAACCGTTCATACACGTCCTCGATGTTTAGACTGGAACTCAACGTGCCGGCGATCTCGGCGATGGGGGCGCTCTCCGCTTCCAGGACCAGCAACTCTTCGCGAATGACGTCCGAAGTCGGGAGACGTCGCTCAACGCACACGATCGACTGGACATCGCCTGCCGAGTCCATGACTGGAAAAATGCTGGTCTGAATCTGCGATGTCTGTCCGGCCACCGTTGTCCTGGAGACGAAGTGGGAGGACTCTTTTGTCTCAACGGAACGTTGCCAGGCCGTGGTCTGAACGCCGGACCGGCCGGTGAACAACTCGGACGCGGTCCGTCCCACGATGCGGCCGGCGTCCAAACCCAGGAGCGCCTCCCCGAATTGGTTGACCCATCTGCAAACACCATTCGCATCGTAGACAAAAAGAGGGTCGTCGGGGGGCCTGATAACCTCCGGTGCGACCGGCTCGGCGTCAGCTGGCGATTCTCCACTGGATTCGGGACCGGATATACTCATGGTCTCGTTGAAACGTGACTTTTCCGGCGGTCGAAACTAGGACTCGGGCGGGCAGTCTATTTCAGTGGTCGTCTCCAGATTGATCGCCGGTAGCCCGACTGTCAACTGTGCAGGTACTCAGATTCCGGATCATCGGCGCTGAGAACCGGTTCATCGTGAGGTGGAGTAAGTATATGCTATCCTTGTTTAAATCTCGGTGTGAGAAGCGATTGAGTATGGTGGTCGGGGAGGACTAAATGGGCCTTGCTGTACGTCTTTCGGTGTTGTTGTTGGTGGGCACGGTGCTGGTCGCCGCCTGCTCGGACTCGGAGACCGCCAGCGTCCCGACTCCAACAGCGGCGCCCCCTCCCGCCCCAACCTCCACGGTGGTGCCGACCCCCAGTCCGGTACCCTCACCCTCGGCCACGCCCAGCCCGGAGCCGACGCCCGAGCCGACACCCGAGGTACAGGCACTATTCGAGTATAGCCGTGCCGTCAATCTGCTCAGGGCGGCGCAATACGAGGACGCCATTCCCGCCTATGGGCTGGTGATCCGCCTCCTCCCAGACTTCGCCTTGGCCTACAACGGCAGAGGGATCGCCTACTACAACGAAGAACGGTTGGCCCTGGCGCTGGACGATTTCAACCGGTCCATCGAGCTAAAGCTGGAGTTCGCGGACGCCTACGTGAACAGGGCGTTGGTCTACAGAGATCAGGGGGATATGGAGAACGCAATCGCGGACCTCGAAGAGGCGCTGTCGATCTACGAGGAGGACCGCGACCTGGTGAAGAGTATCGAAGTAAGCTTGCTTTTGGAGGATCTGAAGCCCTAGCGGTACCGGCAGGCTGTTCTGGCCTATCCGGCTAGAACTCATCCCAAAATACTCGAAGTGGAGAGTCCAGAGGTGGTATTCCTCCTCTGGTGGGGGCCTGTTGGAACCCTCAGATATAAAAACTCTTGAGGGTGGGCGAGAAGAAGCCACCCTGGTTTATGGGATGGCCCCTAGAGAGTTCGGGGCCGCCGAAACCTATTTGAAACGGTAGGTGATTCTGCCACGGGTGAGGTCGTAGGGAGATAGTTCGACCAGTACCCGGTCGCCCGGCAATATCCGGATGAAGTGGCGGCGCATCCTGCCGGACGCATACGCCAGAACCTTATGCCCGTTTGCCAGCTCGACCCTGAAATTGGCGCTGGGTAGAGCTTCGGTGACGGTGCCCTCGACCTCTATTGCTTCCTTTTTCGCCATCGATCTCCTTACGGTTACGGCCGATTGTCCCGGCCTTTTTACGTCGACATTGTAGTCTAGTCCGCCCTCAATGGCTACCTCAAGGTGTTCTGGCAGGTGTTCTGGCAGGTATTCTGGGCAAAGTTTGGGATTTATCTTGGAGTTTTCGGTCTCCCAGACGACCGCCAGGACTAGCGCAGGACCTCTTACCTATCGCCACGGCCTGCCGGGGGTTGAAACAGCCGGGCCGCGGGCGTATCCTACCGGCACCTTAGATCGGCCCCTCATTCGTCGCCGTCCGGTATCCCGCGGCCCAGCCGCGTTTCAGAGAGGTAGCAGCTTGGCAATAGAAATAGAGACCCTTAAGGCGATGGTCCGCGACTACGGTGGATTCAAATTCTCGGACGAAGAGCTTGAGAGGATGGCTCCCGCGCTGGAGCAATACCTGGAAGAAATGGATAAGCTCCGGGAGCTGGACCTCTCCGATGTCATGTCGGTTCGGCTACTGAAGGCCAGGGAGCAGGTGGAGCAGTGATGCCCGACCAAGATATCCTAAAACTCACCATTTCTGAGCTGGCCCCGCTGATCAGGGACAAAAAAGTCTCGGTGGTGGAGGTCACGGAGGCCGCCCTGGAACAGGCAGACAGGCTTCAGCCCACCCTCAACTCCTTCATCACGATCCTTCCCGACCAGGCCAGGGCGGATGCCAGGGAGAGTGATGCCTTGTTAAACAAGGGCCGGTACCTGGGCCCGCTACACGGCGTCCCCATCGGCATCAAGGACAACCTGGCCACCGCCGGTATCAGGACCACGGTGGGCTCCAAAGTGTTGAAAGACAACGTTACCGGGGAGGATGCCCGCGTTGTGACCCTGTGCAAGAACGCCGGGGCCATCGTTCTCGGAAAGGAGAACCTGGAGGAGTTCGCCATGGGCGTCACCTCCAATAACCCTCATTACGGCGCGGTGCACAACCCCTGGGCTGTGGACCACGTTCCCGGTGGATCCAGCGGGGGCGGCGGCGCCAACGTGGCCGCGGGAGTCACTTACGCCTCCCTGGGCACCGACCTGGGCGGCTCGGTGCGGGTCCCGGCCAGCTTCTGCGGTGTCGTCGGCGTCAAGCAGACCTACGGCAGGGTTAGCCAGCGGGGCCTGATGGTGACAAGCTTCAACGGGGACCACATCGGCCCCCTGACCCGGTCCGTGAGAGACGCCGCCCTGGTCCTCCAGGCCATCGCGGGTTACGACCCGCTGGACCCCAGCACCGTACCGGTGCCGGTCCCCGACTACTCGGCCGACCTGGAGACAGACCTACGCGGGCTGAAAATGGGAGTGCCGGCCGACCATTACTTCGACATGCTGGATACCGAGGTCCAGGCGGCGGTCCAAAGGGCCATTGGGGACCTCGAAGTCCTGGGGGTCGAGACGAAAGAGGTTTCCCTCCCAAGCATGAGGTACATAGGCGCCATCAGGGCGGCGGCCATGGCGGACACCCTGGTGGTACACGAGCCCTTCATCGCGAAGAGTCGTGAGGACTATGGGCCCGACCCCCTCTATCTCGCGCTGAGCGGACAGTTCGTGCTGGGCCGCGACTACTCCAAGGCAATGAAAGCCCAGAGGCTCATCAAGGAGGAGCACGTCCATGTGTTGCAGGAAGTGGACTTCCTGGTGACGCCAACCGTGCCCATACCCGCACCCCGAATCGACGCTCGAATCATCACGATCGGCGGCATCGAGCATGTTGTCAGGGGGCCCGGCTCGGGCGCCATAGCCAGGAACACAAGCCCGTCCAACGCCACAGGTCTCCCTGCCATCAGCATTCCTTGCGGGTTCACCGAGAGCGGCCTGCCCATCGGATTGCAGCTCATCTGCCGCCCCTTCGAGGAGGCGCTGATGCTTCGGGTGGCCCACTGCTATGAGGCCGTCTCCCCCGCCAGGGGAAATCGGCCACCGATAGTTGATGGGGTATAGGGTATGGGGTATTGGTGTACACCTCGTACCCTCCCCGTGCCGCTTAAGATAGTCCCCAGCGCGTGGATCAGTAGGAGAGGCCAGTGTACCGAATAGGAATCGACGTCGGCGGCACCTTCACCGATTTCGTGGTCACCAGGGACGACGAGGCGCCGCGCTATTTCAAGACACCTTCCACGCCACACGATCCCTCCGAAGGGGTCGTTGCCGGACTTGACGAGGTGGCCGAAGCATACGGTGTATCCACACATGACCTGCTGGCCTCGACCGATCTGATCATTCATGGAACCACGGTGGCGACCAACGCCCTGGTGGAACGTAAAGGCGCCAGGGTGGGCCTGCTAACCACCGAGGGATTCCGTGACCTGCTGGAGATGCGGGAGGGCTTGAAGGAGGACCGCTACAACCTGCGGATGACCCCGGTGGAGCCGCTGGTCCCCCGCTATCTGCGCCTGGGAATCCCGGAGCGCGTCCGCTGGGACGGCTCGGTGGAGACGCCGCTGGACGATGACGCCCTGGACAGGGCCTTGGACCATATGGGGGAAGAGGGCGTGGAGTCTCTGGCCGTCTGCTTTCTCTTTTCCTTTCAAAACCCGGACCACGAGCGTCGGGCGCTGGAAAAAATCCGGGCCAGGTTCCCTGGCATCTACACATCACTCTCCCACCAGGTGCTCCCACAGATAAAAGAGTACGACCGCTTGAGTACCACCGTGGTCAACTCCTACGTGGGCCCGGTGCTGGGAGACTACCTGCTCCGGCTCAAGGAACGGTTCGCGTCGACAGACCGGGCCGGCGGCGTACTGATAATGCAGTCCAACGGTGGGGTGGCCGCCATCGACGACTCGGTGCGACTGGCGGTACGGGCCGTCCTGTCCGGCCCGGCCGGAGGCGTTGCCGGTGCGGGCCACTATGGTCAACTTACGGGCGAGCCCAGAGTAATCGGTTTCGACATGGGCGGGACGAGCACGGACATCTCTCTTGTGGAAAATGGGACCCCTCATCTCACCACCGAGCGGTTCGAGGGCGGCTGGAAACTGGCCGTACCGATGATAGACATCCAGACCCTGGGTGCGGGAGGAGGGAGCATAGCACGGGTCGACCCCGGGGGCATCCTCCACGTCGGCCCCGAGAGCGCCGGCGCCGACCCTGGCCCTGCCTGTTACGGTCGTGGAGGCTCATCGCCGACGGTCACCGACGCCAACCTGCTGCTTGGCTATCTGGACCCCAAAAACTTCCTGGGCGGCAAGGCGGAACTGGACCCCCAGGCCGCCGAGGAGGCTCTCGGCAAGCACGTGTCAGAGCCGCTGGGCCTGTCCGCCATCGAGGGGGCGTTCGGGGTACACCGGGTGGTATCCACAGCCATGGCCGAGGGCATACGCCTGATGTCGGTCAAACGAGGCGTCGATCCCAGGGGATTCGCGCTGCTCGCTTTCGGTGGAGCGTCGGGTCTCCACGCCACCAGGGTCGCCCGCCAGCTGCAGATCGAGAGGGTATACATTCCAGCGGCTGCTCCGGTGCTCTCGGCCTTCGGCATGCTGGCCACCGACCTCCAGTACGACTTCTCCAGGTCCTACCCGGCCGGTCTCGACGGCATCGACCTGGATACGGTGCGTTCCATCGTGGACGACCTGGAGGCCCAGGGCCGGGAGCGGCTGAGTGCTCAGGGGCTCTCCGATGAGCGCATCCTGGTCCGGATATCCGCCGACATGCGGTACCTGGACCAGATTTACGAGGTCAACGTTCCCCTGCCCGACCTGTCCCAGGAAGCAAGTGAGCTCGTATCCCAGTGGGCGTCGAACTTTCACCGCCGCTACGAGGAACTCTTCTCCTATCATCAGGTGGACCAGGAGGTCCGGTTGGTCACCCTTCGCGTCTCGGTGTTCGGGAAGCTGGACAGGATCGTCCTGCCCGACCGGAAGACCGGCGGCGAACCGGCGGACGCGCGCAAAGGAGACCGCCGGGTCTACACGGGCCAATGGCGGCGGGTCCCGGTGTACGCGCTGGACCGGCTGTCTCCCGGGTCCGAGGTCCGAGGTCCCGCAGTCCTGGAGTCGGACTTCACCACGGTCCTGGTGGAGGAGTGGGACTCGGCCACGGTCGATCGGTACGGTGGCATCAGTCTCACGGTGGGCCTGCAGACCGATGCCGTAGACGCCGGGAAGGACGCCGCCGGGACAGAGAAACCCGACCCCATCACCCTGGCCGTGGTCGAAAACCGTCTGGAGTCCATCGCTCTGGAGATGACCGAGGTGATGATTCGTACGGCCATGTCGCAGATCCTCAACTCCACCCGCGACTTCTCTACCGCCATCCTTGACGCCGACTGCCAGCTGGTGGCCCAGGGCGAGGGCATCCCCGTTCACATCAGCGCCCTGGCGCCGGCCGGCGCCGCGATCAAAGAGTACTTCGGCGATGAGATCGCCGAGGGAGACCTTTTCGCATTAAACGATCCCTACTTCGGCGGCAGCCACCTGCCCGACATCACTGTCATACGGCCTATCTTCAGTGACGGCAAGCCGCTGTTCTACGCGGTGAACCGAGCACACCACAGCGACATCGGCGGGGCGACCCACGGCGGCTATAACGCAGCGGCGACAGAGATCTACCAGGAGGGGCTGCGCATCCCTCCGCTCAGGATTTACAAGCGGGGGAAGCCCATACGCGACCTGCTCCATATGCTGTCGGCCAACGTACGCCACCCGGAGAACTTTCTCGGCGACCTCAACGCGCAGATCGGCTCGGTAAGCATCGCGGCCAAGCGCATTGATGCCCTGCTGGACAGCTATGGCCCCGACCGGCTGATGGCGTGCGTCTCTGATATCCTGGCCGCCACCGAGACGCAAGTCAGGCAGTTCATTTCCGACTGGCCTGACGGGGTTTACAAAGGCGAGTCGCTGATCGACGACGATGGGTTCGACAGCGTAATGATACCCATCCGGGCCGCGGTGACAATCGACGGCGACACGATGACCATCGACCTGAGCGAATCCAGCCTCCAGGTCACGGGTTTCCTAAACAGTGCCTACGCCAACACCCGCTCACTGGCCCACGCGGCCACCATGTACCTTGCGCCGGCCGATGTGCCCAAGAATGAGGGGTCCATGCGGCCGGTCCGGGTGATAGCCCCCAGGGGGACCATAGTCAACGCCAGTCCTCCGGCGCCGGTGGCCATGAGCACCAACCACTGCGACGAGGAGGTGATCGAGGCCATATTCAAGGCCCTGGCCCCCGCCGTGCCTCACGCGGTCAACGCCGGATTTTCCCGTCGTCTGCGATTCGCCATAACCGGCACCGATCCGCGCACCGGGCGACAGTTCATCTGGCACTTCTTCCGTGCCCGGGGAGGCGGCGGTGCCTCACAGGGTCACGACGGCTGGTCGAATGTCGGAGAGATACAAGCCGTGGGCGGCATCAGGAGCCCCAGCATCGAGGTGACCGAGGAGCGTTTCCCGTTCCTGGTCCGGCGGGACGAGTTTCGCCCTGACTCGGGCGGCGACGGTACCTGGCGTGGCGGGCTGGGCGCCGTCTGCGAGATGGTGTACGAGGGAGGCGAAGCCCGGCTCAACACGGCCGGCGACGGGGTGATTGTTCCTCCGTACGGCCTGTTTGGCGGTGGCCCGGGACTGCCCCACTTGTACAAGATAATTTCTGATGGCAAAGAGAGGGTCTTACGGTCCAAAGAGACTGGAGTCCTGGTGAAGCCCGGCGACCTGATCGTCTGCCTCTCGTCGGGCGGAGGAGGGTTCGGCGCACCAGAGGAGCGGCCCGAGGAGAGGCGCCGCTGGGACCGTCTGAACGACTATTGCACCTGATCCGGCTGGCGGCCACGACAACTTCCCCTCCGCTGGTGGTGAGCCCGTCGGACAAGCGCGGATAGGTTATCCGGCTTACACGTATCGACGGCTGCCGCTGCACTCCCGCCCTGGTATAATCCACGTCGGGCCCGACGGCAGGAAACAGGTGGTTCAACAAAGGACAAGGGATGCCTAAGCTGCGCCTATCGACCATCGTCGATGCACCTATTGAAGAGTTCTACCGGCACGTCACCGGCTATGGTGCGGACGGTCCCATCGACGAAGATGCGTTCCAGAAAGAGTACGGCAAGGTCCTGGAGAAAGATGGCGATACGCTGGTCACCCAGGAAGAGATAGTCCGTTACGCCGATGAGGAGCCGGAGCGGATCACCTGGCGGTGCACGTTCAGGTATCCGGCGGGCAGGACAAAGGAGGCATTGGACTCCGCGTGGGCGCACAGGACCGACACCCTCCGAGCGGTCAACGGCGAGATCCTGTGGTCCATCCAATGGGACACCCGGACCGGTGGGATAAGAGGAATCCTCCAGTGGCTCTTTTTCCGATTTCGAGGGCGCAAAAAAGCACACATTGAGCTGCTGGAGCCGGTTGTGGCAGCGTTCCGGGAGGAGCACGACACCGGGTCTTAGGGCCATCATCTGCCAATGGCCAGGGAGAAAACGGCAGGTCTAGCTAGTCCGATGTGCTAGTTGTGCCAGATCGAATCTGCAAGATGCCGCCTCCTACGCAAAGGGCCCCGATACCGGGATGGGGACATACCTAGTTCCAGACGTGTCCGGAGTCGGGCCGGGTTGGATAAACAGGTATAGAGGTGGAGTCAATAGGGCCACTGACACTCCTCACTCTCCCGGAGTGAGGAACTGCATCCGCCCAGGGGTCAGTTTTCCGCCAAGGACGGACCATCCCCACCCCGGACAAATCTCTTGTAAAAGTGGATAAGCCCCTGCTGTCGTCGGGCGCCGGTCACGGTCTTTCGAGAGTGGCCCTGGTCCAGCAGCCTGGCCATCTCACGGGTAATCTCGTTGTCCTGGAGTCTTGGGAAAGAACGGTAGAGTCCGACGCAACTTGCGTCGAGGTCTGGGGCCTTTTGGACACCGGCGCAGGCGTGCAGGAAAGGAAGCACCACGTTGACCGCCATGTCGGAGGCCCGTCCTCCGCCGATGAACGGCGGTGCAGACAGCTGGCCCACCAACGAGCGGACGTCGCCGTTCTGGGTCTCGTCCTCCAGGCCACGGACCAGGCCGGAGTCCAGGTAGCGGTCCAGTAACTCGGCGGCTCCCTTCAGCCGTCTGAGCGGATGGTTTGAAGGCCGTACCCGGAACAGCCGCCAACGGTCCGCGGGCATGGCCCCACTGACACCCAGCCTCGCGAACAGGCGGTTCAACTCCAGCGCCTCTTGAGGATGCTTGACGTACGGAAGCAGTCCGCCGCCGCCGATCAACGCAGCCTTCAGCGCCAGGAGCCTTGTACCCGCGGGCTCTCTCCTCAGGCGCGTCAGCGACGCCACGGGCACCCGCCGCGCCAGCTCCCTGAAGGGCCGCCGATTGGATGCGTATCCCAGAGCCTCCATCAGGGCGCCGTATAGCACTTGATCGGGTTCCGTTGCCTTTAACTCCAGAGAAAAACCCCGACTCCTGGCGAAAAACCTCTCGTCGCCGGCACGGTCCAGGAACTCGCCCAGTTTTTCCTCGTCCATCTGGATCAAGGGCGCCAGACCCGTAGCGGTTGCGGGCGTCCCCGGGCCTGTGAGGGTCCGGCGGTCTTGGTTGAGCGCCACAATGGGGACAAAAATCCCCGATCGCTGTCGCGAGCCCGCTTCCTTGCCGGGCCGGAGCACCACGTGGAGTATCACACCGTTGTAGTTGGGGTCGGTGTGGTGCTTGTGCCCGTACCAGTCGGGGGCTTTCAGGTGGAGTTCGACGTCTCCGGTGACGATGTCGCCGTTTTCGTCGGCGATCGCGGCGTCGTGGAAGTCCGGTCCTGCGCCGGCGTTTGGCCTTCCCGGATACAAGACCCGGAGGCGGCGACCGTTCTCGGTGACCAGCCCGGACGTTAGCGTATGGGCCCGTTGCCACAGCACGGCCAGTGACCGCTCCGTGATCTTGTCACCCTCGGCTGGGGGGTTTTCTCTTAGGGCAAGAAAAGTCGGCATCTGACGTCCTGCCGGAACAGAGATCAGCCGTCATCATAGCGTAATCCCCACAAGAACACCAGAGCTATTTTCTGGCCTAACGCCGACGCTGTTGCTCCAACATGACATACCTAAGAACACTGCCCGGATTATTAGAGACGGCGTAGGGGCGGGTTTCAAACCCGCCCCTACGGTCAGACATAGCGGCAAAGTCCTCTGGAGAGTATGTTGCAGTGCGCGTGGTGTAACGGCTGACGCTTTCGAGGCTTGCGCTAGAAGGGGATGAGAGCGGTGTCCAACGCCAGGTCGGACATGAGGGCGAATCCAAACAGGAGACTGGCGGTTCCGGCGACACGGGAGACCGCGCCGTTTACCCGCTGGTAGCCGCCAGATAGGGCAAATGGCACTCCCAGTACCAGGGTTATGATCGCCATGGACAGCATGGTCCCGACGCCGAACAGCAGGAGGTAACCGATCCCGACCCAGAACGAGGAGAGGATCGGCAGCAGCACCAGCATGACGGCCGCGCTGCCGGCCAGGCCGTGGACTACACCAATGGTGTATGACTTCAGCCTGAAGAAAGGCTTGCCGGGCCTGAAGAACCCGTGCGGCTTTTCAACATCGACGTTGGCGCTCGGGTCGTGGGTGGCGTGTATATGGACGTGGGGCCCCTCGTTGTGAGAGTGCTCGTGTAGATGGAGACGTCCGCGACGAAGGTTCCAGAACACCTGCGCTCCCAGGAAAACCAGCATGATCGCGACACCGAACTCTAATGCCGGGGCCACCGAATCGTACCGGTCCAGCACAACGTCCTTGAAAATGAGGATGACGATGCCCAGTGCCAGCAGAGGCGTGGTGTGCCCCAGGCCCCAGGAGCCGCCCACCCAGATGCCTCGCCATGCGTTGCGGTACTCGCCTGCGATGGTGGACACAGCCACCACGTGATCGGCGTCGGTCGCGTGCTTGAGGCCCAGCAAGAAGCCCAGTGTCAGGGCAGCCAGCGCACCGGATTCCATGTCCATTTTCTTTAGTTCTCTGTAGCGGCTCTCGGCTTTTCAGGTTGCCTGGCTCGTTCAGGATGCCTCGTCTCCAGCGGAGACCACCGTTGCCTTCCTCTCGGCCCTGTTCCCATCGGTGTCGGGAGACTTTCGGCGGCACCGAGCGCAGATGCCGAAAACAGCGAAGTGGCTTATCTCGGCCTGGAAACCGTACTCGTCGAGTATCTGCGTCCCCAGGGTGTTGAGGCACCCGTTGTCCAGCAAGGTCACTCGCTCGCAGCTACGACAGATGAGATGGTGATGCCCCTGGCGCTCGATCCACTCGTAACGGAACTCACCGCCGCCCATCTCTGTCTCGGAGATTAGCTGCATCTCCTTGAGCACGCCCAGCGTCCGGTAAACGGTCGACACGTCCATGTAGGGGTAGGACTCTTTGACCTGGTCCAGGATCTCCGCCGCCGTGACGTGGCCGTCGGAGTGTCTCACCGCCGACAGGATCATGAGACGTTGGGGTGTCGGTCGGTGGCCCGATCCCTTGAGAATCTCGGCTGTGGTCTGCTCGCAGCTCATATTGGCTCCTGCAACTATTGGTAAGTGCCATGATACTCGTGTAATATGGAGTTGTCAATGCCATCGATGGATGGGCTTCCCCCATGGTCATCGCCGGCGTACCCAGGTTTCTCCGTCGTTGCCGGGGCTGGTGTTGACAGGGTATGGGTGGTTGATTGTAGACTGGACGGTCGGGTCGTGGATTCCGCAGCCCGGTGAATGTCAGAGGGTCCTATACGGTCTTGAGGAGGTAACAAATGCCCAAGTATCTGCTACAGGCTTCATACACCACCGAGGGTTTGAAAGGTCTACTGAAAGAGGGAGGCTCGTCACGGCGGGCCACCGTGGAGCAGCTCGCAAGGGGTCTGGGTGGGGAGATCGAGGCTTTTTACTACGCCTTCGGTGAGCACGATGTGTACGCCATCGCGGAAATGCCGGATGAGACCACCGCCACCGCTGTCGCCCTGACCATCGGCGCCACCGGATTGGTCGCCATAAAGACCACCGTGCTTATCACTCCCGAGGCCGTGGACGAGGCCGTCAAGAAGACCATCCCCTACCGTCCGCCGGGAACATAAGTCTCGACTACGGGCGTCCCACTCACAAGAGGGTACCGACCGCACTGACACAGACAGAAAAAACCCGGCCGTGTCCTGGTTTCCTGTTTTCGGAAGCCGGGAAGCCACTGGGCCAGGTCAATCGTGCCAGAGACGAGACGTTCTCATCTCAGGGCGTAGTGCTGACAGGTTCCGGCGACTGGAAAAAAGCCGAGATCGCAGACTCGACCGAGCTTCTAGCCGCCTACGACCTCAGGAGATTCCGCGTCCCCCTGCGGGTAATTTTCTGAGGGCCAGCGACCGTCCGTGACACACAGGATCGCCAGGTGTCACACCATCGATCTGCGTTTGGGCACGCACCTCGCGAAGCCGATAGCTCTGCAGAGGGGTCACCACAGCTCGAAGGGCAGGCGGTCCAGGTCCACCACGGTCACCGTGGACACGTATCCTCTGGCCCGGGAGCGCGTGTAGGCGTCTCGGACCATCTCCTGCGAGGAGGCGTAGTCCACGACCAGCACCAGCTTCCCTGCAGCGAGAAATATGT
>PVBE011125140.1_pt1 | contig 17437 bp, 10 predicted proteins | sample 1631181 | NCBI WGS metagenome assembly PVBE01 (sample SAMN08397723, study PRJNA350692) | Marine metagenome, whole genome shotgun sequencing project. | isolation source: water | place: Pacific Ocean | collected 2012-04 | reverse complement strand
GTATCCTCCAGCAGCCAGACTTCGCTGACCAAGGCGTTGGCTCCGCGCTCCCGCTCGATCGTGACTCGCATCCGAGCAGAGTTCTCGGATCGAATCGATGAGAATCCGCCCGCGCTGGAGCACGCCATCGAGCGGAGTGCCGGCCAGGACGAACAGGATGAGGGATCTTGACGAGACGAGTGCGGACATGTGGATCCTCCGGAGGCATCGCCCGAGAGACCGGAGACCGACCCAACGCCGACGCCGACGATCGCATCGTACTACATCGCCGCCGCGAGATCGTGACCCGATCGCTTACTCGACTTCGCGACCGCGCTCCGATGTCTTTCCTTCACGTGATGATCAGAGGACGCCGTGATCACCAGTCGGCGAGCGGTGCGACGGTGGGGATCTTCGTCTTAGTTGCTCCCGGGTGAGTTCGGGGCGCGGGCATCCAAGCTGTACGCCCTCCTCGAGAAGGGCCACCACGGCGTGAAGCTCCCGAAGGAAGCCATGCGCCGCATCACGGTCTGGTTGGATTCCTGTTCGCCATTCTACGGCGTCTACGAGAAGGGCGGCGGCGAGGCGCAGCTTTGTGGGGGAGCGGCGAAACCGACTCTGCGGTAGGCCCTTTGGCAGCGTCGTCTTCCCAGCTGCGGGGTTTCTGCCGCGACGGATGGCATCGACACGCCAGTCTGCGACACTCTCGTCGTGGACGTGTTCAAGGAGTACCGGTTCGAGGCGGCTCATCGACTGCCCGAAGTTCCCGAGGGCCATCCCTGTGGACGTCTCCACGGTCATGGTTACCGCGTTGTCGTCACCGTGTCGGGTCCTGATGACGACACGACTGGCTGGGTCATCGACTTCGCTGTCATCGACAACGCCTTCCTTCCGCTGCGCGAGCAACTCGATCACCACATGCTCAACGAGATCGTTGGGCTCGAGAACCCGACGGCTGAGCGCCTCGCCCAGTGGATCTGGGAGCGCCTCGCTCCCGAGTTGTCCGGATTGTCGGAGATTACGGTGTGGGAAACTGCGGACGCGGGTTGCCGGGTGCGCGCCGAGGACTTCCAGAGCCCTATCTCGAGCTGACGCGAGCGATCGAGTCGCGCCAGCTTCTTGGCTGAGACGTGGAGTCGTGCTCAGGCTACACTGGGCGTAGCTGCGCGTGGCGCGTTCGTCGCCGACGCGGCGACTCCGGTCAGTCACAGAGAATCGCACCATGATCGAATCGCTCAAGGCGACGTGTCTCTTGGTCTCGCTCGCCGTCTGCTGTGTTGCTCAGGACGCGGCGGTGCCCAAGGCTGCGGCCTGGGTAGTCGGTGAAACCCGCGCCGAGGTGGGAGCTTCCAGAGTTCTCGTCATGACGCTGCCGGAGAAGGCGGCGAAGGACAAGACCTTCGCGGTCGACGTCGTACCCCCAAGGGCGCTGAAGGTCCTGGCGCCGTTGCGAGTGCTGGCCGGCCACCGTGTTGCCTATATGCGCGTGCGGCCCGAGGTCGTGGGCGACGCGACGCTCTCGGTGCGAGGCTTGGGCAAGTCGGGCCGGCTGCAGTTGCACGTAGGCGCCGCATCGACGGAGTACGCGACGCCGCAGTTCGTCAGCCCCAAGGCCCGGGCATACCTGTGGGGTGACGTGCTCGTCGGTGGTCGGATCGCCGGCCGTCGACCAAGCAAGGCCCGGCTTCTGCTCGGCACCAAAGTCGTCGCCGAGAACGCGAACTACGAAGCCATCGATGGCATCTGGCGGTTGCGCTTCGCGCTTTCGGTGGCGTCGCTGCCGGCGGGAGCCGCGCAGTTCACGATCCAGACCACCTACTCGGACGGCAGCCAGCGGAGCAGTCGTTCCCTCGGTGTGACCCTGGTCCATCCGGCGAAGGGCCGGGTCTCGATCTACGAGACCGAGGATCTGGCGCGAGCACCGCTCGCCAAGGGTGTGCGCGATCGGCGGCGGTCGCGGGTCGGCAACGATCGCAAGGCCAGCGGTGGGCGCTACACCTTGCACATCGCCCCCGACCCGTACACCTCTGTGCGAGTCGGCAAGCCTGTCGCGAAGGCGACCAAGAACAAGAAGGCTGCCGGCAAGAAGACTGCCGAGAAGGGGAGCGGTCGAGCGCAGTGGTACCAACTAGCCACCATCGCCAGGGGCAGCTATGCCGGCGGAGCCTGGCCCACGGTCGGTGTGATCGTCGACAACGACCGCAACCGTCCGCGGACCAACACGCCGCTGCTCGATGAGGACTGGCATCGCGTGATCGTCGGCAGGCCGTTCCGGATCCCGGCGGGCGAGCACATGGTCGGGCTACGGTTCCTGAACGATGCCTACGTGGCCGGGATCCTCGATCGCAACCTCTCTCTCGATCGCATCGAGTTCCTGCCCTTGGATCTAGGGGTGGAAGAATTCGCTGCGGTTCATCTGAACCGTCAGGCCTTTGGGCGAACCGTTCCGGGGACGTTCTTCGTCCGGGGTTACGTGACCCGTCCGGCCGCCGAGCGGACCCGTCCGCTGCGGACGCGGTTGGTGCTCAACGGCAAGACCCTGGCGAGTCAATGCAGCGATCGGCTGCGGTTCATCGTCGGCACCCAGGCCATGACCGCCGGTGAGAATCATCTGCAGCTCGTCACGGTGCTGCCGTCGGGTCGCGAAGTCTCTTGCGACCCGGTGTCCTTCCGATGGCAGGGGAAAGGTAGTCGGGTGGACAACCTGCTGCGGTACACCGCCGCCGACAAGAAGTTCAAGGCGGCGAGTCCCAAGGTGCTCCGCTTCGAGAAGAACGCACCTGACGGGTACGTGTTCCGCTTCACCTCCAATGGCAGCGCGGTGCTCGACCTTCCCGAGGATCTCGTCGGGAGCTTCGATCTATCGCTCTACATGCATGGCAAGGGCTACAAGGGGGCCGCGAAGGCGCGGGTCACCCTCGGCGACAAGGAGCTCAAGGTGTTGGACGCGAACACGTCGTGGCGGAGCCATCCCGCCGGTCGCATCCAACTCGTGAAGGGTCCCAAGCGACTCACCGTCGCGTTCGTCAACGACCTCAACGAGAAGGGCAAGGGTGATCGCAATCTGTCGTTTGGTGCCTTCGAGCTGCGGGCGGTCGACCTGCGACCGGACAAGGTCGGCCCCGCGATCTCCCTTCAATACCCGAGACCCGGCGCCAAGATCGGTTCGGTGGATGCTGTGGTCGTCGACGTCAGCGATGCCTCCGGCGTGCGCGATGTCGCCGTGCTGATCGATGGCAAGGTCGTGCCCGGCGTCTACGAGCGGATGGGGGGGCGGATCGACTCCCGGGTATGCCTGCCCTTCACCGATCGGCGGTTGCAGCCCGGGATGCACAAGCTCTCGGTGGTCGCCTCTGATCGCTTCGGCAGGAAAACGACCAGCAAGGCGTTCGATGTCGAGATGGTGGACTCGCCGGATGCGTCGCCCTTTGCGCGGGCCGTTCACTTCCTCAATCGATTCGGCTACGGACCCGAGCCGCGGTTGCTCGCTGAGATCCTGCTCTCGTCGCCAGTGCAGATGCTGCGTCGGGCCCTGGCCAAGGGACCCGACCGCCAGGCTCTGCGCGGGTCCGAGGTGCGGTTCCCGACGGGAACGAGTACCTATCACATCAGCCGCCGCGTCGTCGACATGGCGCGCCGCAACGACAACCCGATCCGTACCCGTCTGCTGTTGTTCTGGGAGAATCACTTCACCACCTGGATTCGCAAGGTCGGTGCCCAGTCGGAGTGGGAAGAGCACCTTCGCTTCCAGGACGTGGCCAGCGCCGACTTCGGCAAGCTGCTGCGCACCTCCGCGCACAGCCCGGCGATGATGCTCTACCTGGACAACACGCGCAGTTTTGCCGGGCGGATCAACGAGAACTACGCCCGCGAGATCATGGAGTTGCACACCCTTGGCGTGACCGGGGGATACACCCAAAAGGACGTCGAGGCGCTCAGCCGGGTATTGACCGGTTGGTCCGCCACGTCCGACTCGGGGCGACAGGAGTTCGCCTTCCTCGCCGGACTTCACGATCGCTCGGCGCAGACGGTCGTCGGCTATCGGGTCCCGGCCGTAGCCAGGGAAGCATCCGGCGCGAAGGCCTGGGCGTTGTCGCAGGACCGCGGCGAGACCATGTTGGAAGTGCTCCTCGCCCATCCGTCCACGGCGCGGTTCCTGGCGAGCAAGCTCGTCGCGCACTACGTGGCAGATCCTGCACCGACCGAGCTGGTCGACGACGTGACCGAGACCTACCTGCAGACCAGCGGTGATGTTGGTGCGATGTTGCGGACCATTCTGGGGTCAAAGGCATTCGCGACGGCAACGCCGGGGGGCAAGGGAACGGATCCGTTCGAGTTTGCCCTGCGCCTCTCCCGTCTCGGTCGGTGGGACAATCCCTGGGACATCGGCACGCTGCTGGATGCGGTACAGCGACTGCCGATGGAGCGTTCGACACCCGACGGTTACCCCGAAGAAGCCGCGGCGTGGTTCGACTCGAGCAGCACACTGCAGCGTTGGCGTTTCGTCGAGCGGGCAGCGGGTTCGATCCGCTGGCAGTTGTTCCACGGCCCGGCCCGCACCAGTGGTGCCCTGCGCGACCCTAACTGGAACCAGGCCGTGATCGACTGGTTGGCGGTGCGGTTCTTCGGTCGACGCCTCACAGCCAAATCCAATGCGGCTGCCCTGAAGATTCTCGCGGATGGCAAGGGAGACGTGAGCACGCGTATCGGCCTGGCGGTCTCCATCCTCGGCCAACTTCCTGAAGCTCACATGCACTGACGGAGTCAACCATGACCATTTCCAGACGCTCTTTCCTCGAACTCTCCGGCTACGCATCGGCATTGGGTGCCGTCGGACCGGTGTCGCTCACCGATTCCGTCGTCGGGATCCCGGGCTTCGATTGTCCAGTGGCCAAGAAGAACAAGACGCTGGTCGTGCTGTTCTTGCGCGGTGGCGCTGATTGTCTCAGCTTGGTCACGCCGTACGGTGACAAGGCCTACTACGATCATCGGCGCAGCATCGCCCTGCCAGCTCCGAAGAGCGAGGCGCCGGCGGGGACCAGACTGCTCGACCTCGACGGCTTCTACGGTCTGCACCCGCGGCTGGGTGCTCTGCTCCCGTTCTGGAAGGCGAAGGAGTTCTCCATCGTGCACGCGGTTGGCAACCCGAAGAACAACCGCTCGCATTTCGTGCAGCAGGACATCTGGGAGACCGCCGACCCGGGCGTCGACGTCAGGTCGGAGGGGTGGTTGAATCGGCACCTGCAGACCTGCACCGGCGACGGACCGCTCCGGGCCGTGGGCGTGGGGGGGCGGTTACCTCGAGCTCTGCGCGGCAAGGCGTCTGCGGTCTCTATCCGCTCGGTCAAAGATCTCGCCTACCAGAACCGCTACGGCAGCGCGGACAAGATCGCCGACGTCCTCGATGATCTCTACGACACGAAGGGTGCCAAGGACATGAAGGGTGCCAAGGACACGAAGGGTGCCAAGGACATGAAGGGTGCCAAGGACATGAAGGCCAGGGCCGGTGGCGTGGTCCACGCCGCAGGTCGTGACACCATGTCGGGCCTGCGCGCGTTGGAAGACGTTGGGCGTGCGGCGTACAAGCCGGACGCCAAGGCCAAATACCCGGCCAACAACCGCATCGCCACTGCACTGAGCAACGTGGCGCAGTTGATCAAGACGAACGTCGGCCTGGAGATCGCTCAGATCGACTACGGCGGTTGGGATACCCACCGCAACCAGGGCGCGCTATCAGCGGGCACGTTCGGCACCCTGGCCGGCAACCTCGGCGGTGCCATCGCGGCATTCGCCCGCGACCTCGGCGACCGGATGGAGGACGTGATCGTAGTGACGATGACCGAGTTTGGCCGCACCGCCCGGGAGAACGGCACCGCGGGCACCGATCACGGCCACGGCACGGCGATGCTGGTACTCGGCGGCGGCGTGCATGCGGCCCACAGTGGCGGCAAGGTGCTCGGCAGTTGGCCCGGCCTGGCCCCGGAGAAACTCCACCAACGCCGTGACCTGCAGGTGACCACCGACTTCCGGGACGTCTACGCGGAACTCCTCGGCGAACACCTGGGCAACATGGCCGTGGCCAAGATCCTCCGTGGGCACAAGGCCAAGTCGGTGGGGCTGCTGTCGCGGACGATCTAGCCCGCAGTTCTCAGCAGATCTCTGCTGCGATGGCACAACGACTCGTGTCTACTTCTTGGGACTCGGTCGGCTATCCTCCTCGTGTTCACACGCACTCGCACTGTCTCGCTACGAGACTGGTGAGAAGTGTGGGCTAGCCGACAACCGTTGAAGTAACCACATGGGCGAAGTTACCAAGAGGGACGATGCACACGACGTGGTCGTCATCGGTGGGGGGCCGGCGGGTGCCGCCACGGCTACGTTCTTGCAGCGCCAGGGGCACCGGTGTGTGGTTCTGGAGCGTGCGGAGTTTCCGCGTTACTCGATCGGTGAGTCACTGATCCCGCACTCGTACGGGACGCTGGCGAGACTCGGGTTGCTCGAGAAGCTCCAGGCTTCGCACTTCACGCCGAAGTTCAGCGTGCGCTTCGTGTCTCCCGGCGGCGCCGAGTCCCGGCCGTTCTTCTTCTCGGAGACGATCGAAGGCGAGGCCTCCCAGACCTGGCAGGTGGAGCGCTCCGAGTTCGACCAGATGTGTCTCGAGCATGCCGCCGCCGAGGGCGTGGAGATCCGCTCGGATACGATGGTCGACCGGGTGGTCTTCGACGGTGATCGCGCCGTCGGTGTGCGCGTTCGTACCGGTGGCGTTACCGGCGAGATCGGGGCACGGGTGGTCGTCGACGCTTCGGGCCGCGCCACCAAGATCGGCAATCAGCTCGAACTCAGGCAGCCCATCCCGACGCTGCGCAAGACGTCGATCTGGTCGTACTACAAGGGCGGTGCGCGTGGCGAGGGGTTGGACGCGGGAGAGACGACGATTCTGCTCCTTCCCGAGAAGTCCTGGGCGTGGTACATCCCGCTGCCCGATGACATTGTCAGCGTTGGGATCGTCGGCGCCCCTGACGTGGTGTTCGCCGACACATCGTCGCCGGAGGATGCGTTCGCGAACGCGATCGCTGCCAGTGACCCGCTCTCCGCCCGGCTCGCCGACGCCTCGATGGTCGCTCCGGTGCGCGGTGGATCCGGTGTCCTGGCCTACCGGAACACCCAGACCGTTGGCGATGGTTGGGCCATGGTGGGTGATGCCCGCGCGTTCCTCGATCCAATCTACTCGTCCGGGGTGTTCTTGGCTCTGGAGTCTGCGGAACAGGCTGCGGCGTCCATACACGATGGCCTGTTAGCCGGCGACGTCTCTGCAGCCGCGCTCGGCACCTTCGAGAATCGGCTGAACGATGGCGTTGGCGTGATCAGCAAGCTCATCCACGCGTTCTACGATCCGCAGTTCAGCTTCGAGGGGTTCCTCGCCCGTCACCCGGATCAGCGCCGGGCGCTCATCGATTGCCTGGTGGGCGACGTGTTCAAGGACATGAGGTCATTCGTCTCCGCGCTCGAGACAATGACGGCGTAGGCTGTCATTGCGGTACGAGTCCCAGGGTGCATGTGTCCCACTCCGGGATACCTACCGCAACAACCGCTCGCCGTTCTACCTGGTCGCCCTGATACGCCGCCAGGAGATGAAACCCATCGCGCCGGAGCCCCCGGCCACGACCTGTCGTGGTCGTGGTCGTGGTCGTGGTCGTGAGCGGCGCGGCGTCGGGTTAGTTTCCCCGATTCACCACGGTGACATCTCGCCGTCGTCGCTCCGGGGTGACGCGGAGCGACTGCACCTCGCCGTCGCGAACCTCGCACTCGATCACCGTCTTGTACGGGGCGTGGAGTTTGAACGACGCGTCCCAATCCTCGGGCCAGGCAGGTAGCAGGTAGACCTTCTCGCCGTCGGTCTGCAGCAACATGGACTGCAGGGCCTTGAGCAGGATGCCGCCGTGGTCCTGGTCCGGGATCCAGTCGTAGTTCGGCCCCCAGAATGCGTCAAACCTGGAGCCCTTGTGCTTGCTGCGCGCTCGCCGCACCAGGTTGTCGCGGGCCTGGTCGGCGAGACCGAGGTAGGCCATGAAGATGTCATCCTGGCGCCATCCGGAGTTGCCCTTGTCGAGGCGGTGGTCGAGGGCGTGAATGCCGAGTTCTACCCCTGGCTTTTCGAAGGCGATCCGGCGGAACGGGAAGACGGCGTACAGCTCGGGGTTCTCGATGTTGCGCTTGTCGGCGAACCGCGCCGCCGGTGCCAGCATCTGCTGGCCGTCGACGGCGTGCAGTGGCAGCGGCGGTAACTTCGCCTGGAACGCCAGCAGGAAGCGACGCTGGGTGCCTGGCGGCGGATCGTCTGGGAGCGCTGCGGTCGGCAGCGCCAGGAGTCGATCCACGATGGCCTGGAGGCCGGCGATCTCGGGCATCGGGTTGGTGCAATCCCAGAACGTCTCCAGCGCCTGCGATGGGTGCATCACCAACTTGCCCTGGGCATCGACGGTGTAGTGCTGGTCGAAGAACGTCAGGACGGCATCGGCGGCGGGCAGCAGCATCTCCTGCAAGAACGCACGATCCTGCGTGTGCTCGAAGTAGTCGAGCATCATGAAGACGAGCTCGGGGCCCGAGACCCATTCCCACTTGTGCCAACCACTCGTCTGTAGCTTGTCCTTGCGTTCTGCAAAGGGCACCGGGCCGTAGGTCTTGGTGAAGACGTCACCCCAGAAGTAGATGCACTCGGGAATGAACGCGCCGTCGTGACCGAAGTACCGTCGTGTCCGGTGACGAAACAGCGGCATGAGTTTCTGGCCGTACATCTGAAACAGCGGAGACATCATGTCGAAGTCCCCGGAAGTGCACATGCTGATGTAGGGTAGCCGCGTGTTCTGCCACCAATACCCCGGTCCCCAGCGGCGGTAGTCGGCGTCGCCCGGGCGACCCTCGTGTGGCACCGTCAGGATCGACCCGTTGAACTTGATCGGGTAGCGCCCGCGTCCGGCGCAGGCGTTGACGAATCTCTGCAGCGCGTAGGCACTGCTGACGATCTCCGCATCGCGTCGGTGGTTCGCCACTCCCGTGGGCTCGGTCGCATCCATGCGCGCCACCGGCTTGCCCTGGTGATAGAGAACGATCTCGTCGGCATCGACGACGACGGCGACGTGGCTCCACTCGCCCTTCTTCAGCGGCGGTGTCCCGGGAGTCAGGGCCGCGGTGGTCACGGTGCGTCGGCCGATGATCGCGCGGAGGTGTCCCGCAGGGTGGATGTCGAACAACACGCCGTCGTCGCCACCCGGCCTGATCTTGTCGAAGATCCGGCCGCCGTGTCCGTTCGGCTTGATCCATGCCTCGACGGTGAGCGCGTCACGGGTCGCGGTGTTCTCCACCGATGGCAGGAGTGTTCCCGCCGTTGGGATGCCGCTGTAGAGCGCGACCTGTGGCCTCGCTTCTGGCTCGTGATGCCCGGCGAGCCTGCGCAACTGAGCCTCCTCCAGGGCGATCCCGACGATGCTGACCCGACCGAACTCGCCGCCAAACCGACTGCCGCCATCCTGGTCGACGCCGATGCGCGCTGGATGGGCGTTGCGCGGGATGGCGGCGGACGGCCTGGCCGGGTGCGGTCTCGAGACGTGGATCCAGCTGCGATTCCAGAACGTTTGCCACCAGCGCTCGTGGGCCTCGCGCCGCGTGGCGAACGGTATGCCCGCGGTGTGGTCGGCGAGTGCGTCGACCCGCCGCAGCCACTCGTTCGGCGTCGCCGCGGGCTCGGTGTGCACGAAGATACTGAAGCGGTGCCGTTGCGATGCCGGGGACCGCAGCCGTCGATCATCGACGCACTCGCCGCCGTCCGCCGTGACCAGCGCACCGAACGTGCGGTGCAGCAATGGATCGACGCGGGCGAAGCCGTCGAGACCTTGGGTCTTCGCCGTCAGGGCTGGCCCGATCGATTTTGTGTTGTGGTGATACCAGCCGATACGCTCGACTTGCTGGCGCAGGATCGTGTCCGGCTCGACGATGATTGGCGTCTTTGATCCGAGCAGCACGTCGCTCACCTCCGCCGAGGCCAACGTCTGTCGCTCAGTTCGCCATGGCTCGAGGGTGACGGTCACATCGACGGCCTTCGAACTCTCGGCCTCGACGTGAACCACCGGGTGATTGGCGTCGACCCACACCCGGAAGGCCATCGAGTTGCCCGGTTCCCCAAATACGATGCGCACCGTGCCGTCCTGCAGACTCAGACGCTGGACGAAAGCTGTGCTCGGGTCGATCGCGGGGGCATCGGTCGCCGGCGATCCGACGAACGAGAACCGCAGACGCCCCAGCTTGAGGAGCCGTCCGTTGTCCCCCCAGCTATCCGTCTTGCCGATATAGAAGAGCACGTCGCCGTTCGGCTCGGACCAGACGTTGAGGCTGATGTCGCCATTGCCGAGAGGCATGGAGTCCAGCGGCGAGGTCCCGGGGGAGGTCCACACCACGTCGAACTGGTCCGCAGCTCCGCGTGCTGTCGACGACGTCGGCACGCAGGAACCGAGCAGGAGACCCAGGGCGACACCGACTGGAGTACACTGGCGCGTATTCCGCCTGAGATCCTGAGCTGTCATGCGGCCTTGTCTTGGTTCAGAGCGATCGCAGGTACGCGACGAGGTCGTCGATCTGCTGTGGCGTCAGGTGCGAAGTCCGGCCGTGCTTGTCGTTCGGGTTGTATTCGACCACGACCGCCCGCAGCGTCGCTGCGAAGCCGTTGTGGAGGTAGGGGCCGGTGCGGTAGATCTCGACCAGGCTCGGCGTGTCGAACTTGGCCGAGCGGTCGAGGTCACCTCTCGTTCCGACGTTGTGCACTCGCATGTCGGTGAGATAGGCTCCGTCGTGGCAACGCGAGCAGCGCGCCTTCTTGCTGGTGAAAATCTCGCGTCCGCGCTTGGCCGCGTCGGTGAGTTTCAGATCGGCGTCGCGGTAGGGGCTCGGCAGCGGCTCCAACGAACGGATGTAGGCTTGGACCGCTTCCTCTTCTCCCGGCTCGGGTTGCCGCATAAGGAAGTGGAAGCTGGTCAGCACACCTTCTCCCACGTCCTTGCGGACGGCGCGCCAATCCATCGGTGGCGTGTGCTGTGCCTGGAGCAGCGACTTGTTGTTCTTCGGGTTGCCGACGCCGTCATGGGTCTGGTCCCAGTTGAGTCCGTCGACCCGACCGTTGTTGGGATGACACGTCGCGCAGCTCAGCCAGTGTTGGAAGCACTTGGTCGCGTCGTGGAAGATCATCTCGCCGAGCCGCGCCCGGTCTGGTTCGACGGCCTTGCCAAGTTGTGCGGAGCCCGCGGCCTTGTCATTCTTCGCGTCCAGGAACAGGAGCTTGCCGGAGTAGTAGGCGGCGGTCGCCAGAACGCTGCCGTCCGGTGACACCGCGAGACCGCGCGGGCCGAGCCCAGTGACGGGAATGCGTTCGATCAGGCCGGCGCTGGTCAGCGCGGCGAGGTCATTCGCCAGTGCGAAGCGGAGCTTCTCGTCCCGCCTGATCCGCAGCCAGACACTCTCGGTGCCGGGGTTGCGCTTGTCCCTGCGAGCCAGGCGATGCTCGTCGGGAAGTCCTCCGGCGAGGTAGGACTCGAGCCGCGCGAGATCGAGCTTGGCGATCTCGTGGACGCCGCTGAGCGAAACCCACAGGTGCTTGCCGTCTGGCGCCAGGGCGATCCCCCACGGATCCGCCGCACCGCGCACCGGGTTGTCCAGCAGCACCGTCGCGTAGCGGGTGCGGGTCTGCAGGTCGAGGATGGTCAGGGCATTGGTGTTGACCCAACCGCGCTCGAGCTGGGTCGAAGGAACGTTGTTGCGGCCCAGGACGTGGGCCACGTAGGCGCGCTTGCTGTCACGGCTGATCGCGACCTGTCGTATCGCGGTAGAGCCGGGAGGCAGTCGCACGTCGCCGAGGTGTGCGGCCTTCTCCAGGCCGATGATGCTGACGACGGCCGCGGCGTCGGGGTCGCTGCCGCGTCCGGCGGGCAGCAGATTGCCGACGACCGCGACACTCTCGTCCGGCGCGATGGCGATGTGGTGGGGCTCCCGCGGGACCGGGATGCGCGCGTTCTCGGTGCCCTTCTCCAGATCGACGAGGGACACGCAGTGGGTGGTGGCGTTGGCGACCAGCAGGAGGTTGTGCTTACCGGCGAGAGCCAGGCCCTCGGGGTGTCGATCGACGGTGAAGCGGCGCAGGACTTCGCCCTTGACCGGGTCCACGACCGCCACGGTGCCGGCGCCAAACTCGCTCACGTAGACGCGTCGGCCGTCGGCAGCCCAGGCGACGCCGGTCGGCTCGCCGTGCAAGGCGACCCGGCGTTCGACCTGCTTTTCGGTTGCGTTGACCAACCACAGGGACGCCGCGGTCCGGTCGCTGGTGGCGACGAGAGAACCGTCGGGGGAGAAGGCGACTTCGTACGGGGAGTGCCACGTGGTCAATGGCACGTCCTCGGTGTGCGCGATCACGAGTGAGAGGAGCGAAGCACCGGCCAGCGTGAACAAGCCGAGGGACCTTGAAGAGACGAGTGTGACCATGTGGGACCTTTGCGTTGGAGTCTCCAATGCGGTGACCGCATCGGTTTCGAATTCGCGAGGGCACGCGATCGACGTCCGTGGGGACCGCTTTGGAGGGTGTGTAGGATACTACATCTTCGTTGGGAGTTCGTGGCCCGATCGAAGGCGTCGGCCCAGTGGTTGGACGACCATGTCTTCCGTTCACGTGATGATTAGAGGTCCGTGAGTCGCTTGTTGAAGGTCCCTCCGAATCGTGTCATCCTGTCGGCCATGCCGAATCTGCAGGCCTCATCATCTCTCCTCGCGCTTCTCGTGCTGTGTCGGTTTGCCTTCGCCGCCCCGCAGGCGGTCGAAGAACTCGCAAAGCGGATCGAGGCGGCGCCGAAGACGCACCCCCGACTCTTCTTGAACAAGGAACGCGCCGAATCGTTGCAGCGGCGGATCGCCGCCGATCCGATTCTGGCCAAGGCCTTCGCATTCGTGAAGAGTTCAGCCGACGCGAGTGTGGAGGTGGACCCGGTCACCAGGCAGAAGGTGGGGCGGCGCTTGCTCGGGGTCTCGAGAACCTGCTTGAAGCGCGTCGTATGCCTGGCCTTCACCTACCGCATGACCGGTGACGTCCGCTACGCCAAGCGGGCACAGGTGGAGATGCTCGCTGCGGCGGCGTTTGATGACTGGAACCCGAGCCACTTCCTGGACGTCGCCGAGATGACCGCGGCCCTGGCGGTTGGCTACGACTGGCTCTACGCGGATCTCGACCCGAAGGCCCGCGCGATCATCCGTGCGGCGATCGTCGAGAAGGGACTGAAGACATCCCTGCGCGGCGGTTGGTGGGTGAAGACGACGAACAACTGGAATCAGGTCTGCCACGGCGGCCTGAGCGTGGGGGCGCTCGCGGTCCTGGAAGACGAGCCGGAACTGGCGACGCGGATCGTCGCGCGGGCGGTGAAGAACGTGCCTCGTGCCATGCGCGAGTACGAACCGAACGGTGCCTACCCCGAGGGTCCGGGGTACTGGACCTACGGGACCTCGTTCAACGTGCTGCTGATCGACGCCCTGCGCTCGGTTCTCGCCACGGACTTCGGGCTGACCGCAGCCAAGGGATTCCTCGAGTCGGCGGACTACTACCTCCAGATGGCTGGGCCGACGGGACTCCACTTCAACTACTCCGACTGCGGAGCGAAGGGCGGTGTCGCCCCCGTCATGTACTGGTTCGCCGCGCAACGTGACCAGGCGTCGCTGCTCTGGCGTGAGCGGACGGTGCTTCAGGATTTTCTTCGCGACACCAAGGCCTCCGCGACCGGAGCGAATCGCCTGTTGCCATTCCTGCTGATCTGGGCGCGGTCGATGGAGGAGGTCGGGGCGCCCGCGGCGACGCACTTCAAGGCATTGGGCCGGACCCCGGTCGCCGTGCATCGCAGTGGTTGGAATAGCGACGCCACCTTCGTGGCGGTGAAGGGTGGCTCGCCCGGATCGAATCACGCCCACATGGACATCGGCTCCTTCGTGATGGATGCCGACGGCGTACGGTGGGCCAGCGACCTCGGTGCGCAGAGCTACCACAGCCTGGAGTCGAAGGGGATCAAGCTCTGGGACCGCGGGCAGGGCGGCCAGCGCTGGACGATCTTTCGCTTGAACAGCGACGCCCACAACACCCTCGTCGTCGACGGCAAGATGCAGATCGTGAAGGGGGTGGCGCCGATCGAGGATTACACCTCGAAGGGCCCCATGCCGCACACGATCGTCGGTCTGGGCCGTGTCTACACCGGGCAACTCGCGGCAGCCAGACGCGGCGTCGGGCTGCGTTCGGACCGATCCGTCCTGGTGCAGGACGAGATCCAGGCCCTCGATCGCGAGGCGGCGACCACGGTGCGCTGGGGCATGGTCACCAGGGCGAAGGTCGAGAGCGTTCGCGGCGGGTTGGCCGTGTTGACCCGAGGTGGCAAGCGGCTGACCCTCGTCGTTCTCTCACCGCTTGGTGCCAAGCTCCAGATCTACAACACGGAGAAGCCCCGAGCGTCCCACGATCATCCGAATCGTGGCACGTGCATGATCGGCTTCGAAGTCGAGGTCGCCGGATCGGCCAAGCAGCGCCTCGCCGTGTTGCTCACCCCCGGCTCCGTCCGGGTGAACGGCCCGGAACTCACCCCGCTTGCCGACTGGTGACCCACAGCGCGTCGCTCGCCGGCGCGTTCAGCTACGCCTTACCGGCTGCCGCGAGGTTGCCGAGGAGGGCCTCGACACAGGCGGTCGCAAACGCCGGGTCGTTGATCACGACATCGAGTTCCACCACGGGGATGTGCTTGTGGAGGGTCTCCCGCACCGCATCGAACAACGCGGCGTCGGCCTCCGGATCGTGGAACGGCTGCCCCTCTGCGCCGATGACGCTCATCGCTCGCCGCGGGATCATGAAGGTCACCGCCGCAGTCGACAGATTGAGCTTCTCGGCGATCCGGATGCCCAGGGCGCGGCTCTCGTCGACCGTGGTGCGCATCAGCGTCACCTGGGGATTGTGCTGATAGAAGCGCCGCCCCGCGAACACCGGCGGCACGGTGTCCGGGCCTTGGAAGTTCACCATGTCGAGGCAACCCGGCGCGACCACTGCGGGCACGCCGTGTCGCGCCGCGGCCTCGAGTCTGGTCTCTCCGGCACCGAGCACGCCACCGACCAGCTCGTCGGCCCACTCGGTGGTGGTGATGTCGAGCACGCCAGTCACCATGCCGGATTCGACCAGCGACTCCATGGTGCGCCCGCCGACGCCGGTGGCATGGAACACCAGCACCTCGTAGCCGGCCGCGGTCAGCTGTCGGCGCGCGGCCTCGACGCAGTCGGTGGTGTTGCCGAACTGGCTCGCCGCGATTACCGGCCGGTCCTCGCCCTCGCCTCGCAGGGAACCGATCTCGACCATGCCGCACACCGCCCTGGCCGCCTGCGCGAAGATCCGCCGCGAGATCCGGTTCAGGCCGGCGATATCGACGATGCTCGGCACCATGACGATGTCCTTTTGCCCGACGTAGGCGGATGCATCGCCTCCGGCGAGAGTCGACACCATGACCTTGGGCAGGCCGATCGGCAAGGCGCGCATCGCGGCGGTCGCGATGGACGTTCCGCCGCCGCCGCCCAACGCGATCACACCGTCGATCCGTCCCTCGGCGACGAGCTTCGACAGCAGGATCGGTGCGGCCTCGGACATCGCCTGTATCGACGCCCCGCGATCGCGTCGCGCGGTGAGTGCCGGCAAATCGATGCCGCCTGCCGCGGCGACCTCCTCTCGCGTGATATCCGGGGTAATGGTTGGCGCGTCGAGGGTACCGACGTCGATGAGCAGCGGTTCGTGTCCGGCGGACCGGATCTGATCGGCGAGGAACGCGTGTTCGACGCCCTTGCTGTCCAGCGTGCCGAGGACACCGATCGTCGCCACTGCGCTACCGACCTCCTGCGGTTGGTCTGGCGATCAAGAACGTAGCGAACACCAGGGTTCCTCCCCGCTGCGATCCACGGTCATCGGCTCGCCGCTGTCGGCGGGCGAGAGCACCGCCAGGAACTCCAGGGTGTCCTCGCCGGCGTTGAAGGTCGCGTGCGCGATGCCCTCGGGTATGTGCACGACGTCACCGGTCGTCAGGATCCGTCGCTCACCTTCTACCCATTGCTCGGCGGTGCCGGAGAGGACGTAGAGGATCTCCTCCATGCGGGGATGATCGTGGAAGTCGTGGAACCCTCCGGGTGGAAACTGCGCGCGCACGAAATTGAGCTTGTCGGTATCGACCAGGTCGGGGCGACAGTACCAGAGGTGGTTCCGACCGAGCACTTCCTCGACCTCGGCCTCGGCCTCGTGGACAAATCGATGGGTCTTGTTCTGCTCCGCGGTCATGATCTAGTTGCAGCAGGTCACTTGCCCGACGCCCACTTGACGGCGTTCTGCAGGAGGCGCCGGAATGCCGGCAGTTGATGGCTAGCACCGTCGTGTCCCAGGGTGATGCACACGATACGGGCTTTCTTGTGTTTGACGACCCAGACGATCGGGAAAGTTATCTTGCTCTTCGGGCTCGTCGCCTGGGCCAGGACCTCCATGGCCGTGCCCTTGGGATCCACCTCGTGACGGTACAGCTCGTCCTTGATGCGGAACTTCGCTGGTACGCCAGCCATGACCGGATGTTCGCCTGCGGTCACTTCGACTTCGAACTCACCGTAGCGGTCGTGGCCGCGGGAGCCGCCGCCGACGATTCCGCGGTTGTACTCGGGCCAGTCCCGCCAGTTGTACCAGAGGGCTGCGTGGACGAGGACCAGGCCCTTGCCCCGGTCGGCGAACTCCATGATCGCCTGACGTACCGCTTGGCTCGGGATCGCCTTGTTGTTGGACAGGTACAGGACGTCGATCTCGGGAAGCGCGGCGAGGATGTCCTGGGGTCTGTCCGTGTAGCGAACGGATGCCGCACCCGGGCTTGCGTTCAGGATGGCGGTGTCCTCCCGCTTGAACCAGCGATCGAAGTCGTGGGACGATCCACCACCGACGATCAGCGCGCGGGTGCCTGCGCCCCAGTTGAACTTCCGCGGCCCGGCGCGCCGCCGTGCCGCCGCCTGGCGTTGCTGGACGGTCTTGGCGTCGGCGAGCTCTGCGGTGACCGCGAACGTCGTCGTTGCCACGTGGTTGTCGAAGCTCGATAGCTCGACTCGCGTGATCACGCCCTCTCGGGAGAGCGGAACCGTGAACCAGCGCACCTGCCGGGTTCCGGTCAGGCCCGGGACGAAGCGGGAGCCCGGGACGTCGTGGCGACCGATGTAGTCGGCGAACTCCCGGCCGTTGCGAAACACGTGAGTCTCAGGGTTGCCGTCGGCGAAGTGCACCGTGGCCTGCATCGCACGAACTTTGTGTAGCCGGTCGCCACCGAAGGGGTAGCCCCAGCCGGCGACGCCGCCCAGGAAGTGCAGGGTGTTGGCGCGAAAGCCGACGTCGAAG
>PVBE010343929.1_pt1 | contig 17440 bp, 18 predicted proteins | sample 1631181 | NCBI WGS metagenome assembly PVBE01 (sample SAMN08397723, study PRJNA350692) | Marine metagenome, whole genome shotgun sequencing project. | isolation source: water | place: Pacific Ocean | collected 2012-04 | reverse complement strand
ATAAGCATCGACTCACCCTTTACCAACAAAGGTTGGGCGGACTCGCTGGGGGGAATTTCCTATCCGCTCCTGAGTGATTTCTGGCCCCACGGAATGGTGGCGCTCAAGTACAACGTCTTCCGGAAGGAAGGAATGAGCGAGCGCGCCCTGTTCATCATCGACAAAGAAGGCATCGTTCGATATGTCGACGTGCACGATATCGGTGACCAACCCAAGAACTCAGTTCTTCTCGAGGAGTTGGCCAAGGTCGTGGGTTGACCTGACAGTCTGACCGCGGACGGATGGGAGGGGATTCGCCTTCGCCCATCCGACCTGCCTCCAAAGAATGCCCATCCAGATCGCCAGAGCCTGTGTCCCCTATACCCCCTTCAGAAGAAAAGTAGAGGAAGCTCGCTTCGCCCTCGTGACAACCTCGGGAGCTTATGTGGAGGGAATGGAGCCCTTTACGGATAACGACTTGGGCTTCCGAATGATTCCCCAGGATGCGGAGTCGGCAAGTCTCAAGGTCGTCTCCGGTCACTATGATCCGGCATCAGCAGAAGCCGATATCAACTCCGTGTTTCCCATCGAACGACTGAGAGAACTGCGCGCGATCGGAAGGATCGGAAAGATCGCCGGGCACCACCTGTCGATGGGTTTGACCACCGAATTGCGCAAATTGAAGGAAGAAACGAGCTGGGAAATCGCCGACAAGGTGGCACGAATGCGTCCCGACGCCGTGATCTTGACGGGTGGCTGACCACTCTGCCATCGGACGGTCGTCACGATACAACGCGCCATCGAATGCATGGGCATCGCATCAGTCCTCATCACGGTCTCACCGGATGAATCCGCACAAGCCGGCCCATCGCGCGCTCTCTACCCGAAACCCTTCGAAGTCGGCCAGTCCCTCGGGCCACCCCACAACGCCGAACTGCAGACCCAGATTCTGACCGATGCGGTAGATCTGCTCAAGCATTCGCCGGAACCAGGCACAATCGTCACGAAAGATTATTCGTAGCAGGCTGTCCAAAGTCCAAGGTCCCGAGAGCGTCGGCGTGAAAAGAACTAAGGTGCCCTGGAATATGCTGACACCGCCATGAGCACGACAGAGACCCATCGATTCGGCTTGAGAAAACCCGCCTTGGGTTTCGGACTTTGGACTTTGGACCTTGGACTCCTGCCCTATAAAAACACAACCGTCTGCAGGTTCGAAATCTCGATCCTCTTGCCGCAGCGTGGCGTCATGCACCGCACGACATCATCGATGCGGACCATATAGTCCCGTGCCGCTTTAAAACGGGCGCGGGCGCGCTCGTCGGCGTGCCGGGGCAGGGACTTCTTCCTGGTACGGGTCCGCCACCGGATCTTATAGTCATTGTCCCGCCGGCACGACGGGCATTGCAGCTTGTGGACCTTGACCTCATCCTTTTCCGTGAAAAAATCTCGCTCTTCCATAATGCCCTACCGTTTCGTTTTAGACCTTTTCTTTGCGGCCTTCTTTTCCGGTTTTCGTGCAGCGATTCCGGGCTCGGTCATCCCGCGCGGGCCCAGTAGTTCCTTCAGCCGCGCAGGCGACACGACACCCTTTTCGAGAGTTACTTCACGAACTGTGAGCCCCGTCTTGTGCGATTCTTTAGCGATCGCGGCCGCAGCATCATAACCGATCTCAGGTGCAAGCGCCGTACACATGGCGAGACTCTTTTCGATCATCTCGCTCGCTCGCGCCCGATCAGCTTGAATGCCCTGAACACACCGCTCGCTGAAATTCACCGCGGATGCCGACAGGAGACGAATCGACTCGAGCAGGTTGTGAGCCATGATCGGCATCATGACGTTCAGCTCGAAAACGCCCGCCTGGCCTCCCATCAGAACGGTCAGATCGTTACCGATAACCTGTGCGGCAACCTGCAGTACGGATTCGGCAATCACCGGATTGACCTTCCCCGGCATGATCGAAGACCCGGGCTGAGTCTCAGGCAATAAAATCTCGCCGATACCGCACCGGGGTCCAGACCCGAGCCAGCGGATATCGTTGGCAACCTTCGTCAGGCTCGCCGCGATCGTCTTCATCGCACCGCTCGCCTCGACGAAGGCGTCCTTTGCGCTCTGCGCTTCGAAATGGTTCTCCGCCTCGGTGAACCTGAGGCCGGTCAACTTCGCAATATTTCGAATGGTCATCTTGGGAAACCGGGGATCCGTGTTGATTCCGGTGCCAACGGCCGTGCCTCCCAGGGGAAGCTCGCCAAGGGTGTCGCGGAGTTTCTTGAGGCGGTGGACCCCGAGTTCCATCTGCCGGGCATAGCCGCCGAACTCCTGACCCAGCCGGACGGGAGTCGCATCCTGCAGATGCGTTCGACCGATCTTAACGATCTTGTCGAATTCGCTAGCCTTCTTTGCCAACGCTCGCCGGAGCGTATCGAGAGCCGGTATCAAATTCCGTTCGATCGATTCCATGGCAGCGATGTGCATGGCGGTCGGGATGACGTCGTTACTGGACTGACCCATGTTGACGTGATCATTCGGGTGAACCGGACTCTTCGACCCCACCTTGCCACCCATTATCTGGATCGCCCGATTGGAGATCACCTCGTTCGTGTTCATGTTCGTGGACGTCCCGGATCCGGTCTGGAAAATATCGACCACGAAATGATCGTCGAGCGTCCCATCGACAACCTCACGAGCTGCGCGCACGATGGCTTTACCCCTGTTCTTACTGACTACGCCCAACTGCATATTCGTCTGGGCGGCTGCAAGCTTGACAAGGCCCATCGCGCGGATAAATTCGCGCGGGAAACGGAGGTCGCTGATTGGGAAATTCCGAACGGCCCGCTGTGTCTGCGCTCCATAGAGCGCGTCGGCCGGCACCTCCATCTCACCCATCGAATCTTTCTCGATCCGAAACCGGTCGGTATTACTCATGATGTTCCTTTCCAACGGTATAAAGAGTACGAAAACCGGGCACCACGAAGGCGGATGCCCTCTGCTATCAAGGACTGCTTCTGAATCGAAGCGGTCGCACCTTTAGTCCGAACCACTCCACCACTGCCAACGACACGATGCCAGGGCACTCCCGGTGGACACCCACGCATCGCCGCGGCTACCTGCCGCGGTCCGACCCCTACTATCTTACCGACTTCGCCGTACGACAGCACCTTCCCTGACGGAATCTGCCCGACGACCCTATAGATGGCATGATGAGATCCGGAACCCGGCCTCCGTTCGCTGCGCGTCTTGTCTCGCCTTTGGGGCATCGAAACCCCCTGTGAGGAGCCGAACAAGCTTAAAGTGAGGCAGATTCAAACCTCACGATTCCGAACCCGTCGGAGCCGGCTGAAATTTTAGGCCTGCCCCCGTGAGAATCACAAGTATCCTCTCATCAGCGGGAATGTCCAGTTTTCCAACCCCAGAATACAAGACGGCGGTGGTCGGCTCTACCTGGACACCTTGCCTTGCCAGCGACTCCCAGCCCTTTTTGATCTCTGATTCCGAAACCATCGCCGCGCCGGCTATCGCTGTCCGGAGTCGACCTAGACGGGGAGCGTTCGGGGAAAGAATACCCTCGGCAAGGCTGGGCCCGGGCTGGACAAGCTCCTGAACGAGCGGTGCGCAGGCCTCGGCCTGAACCGCATAGAGCGCGGGCATCGACTGGATGCGCCCCAGCTTTTTCAGCTCGCCAAATCCAAGCTCGAGGCCAAGGAGCACGGTACCGCCCCCGGCAGGCGAGACAATATGACGCGGGGGAGCCCACCCGTACTGTTCGGCAATCTCATAAGCCAGCGTCTTGGTGCCGTGCAGGAAGAGTGGGTGCCAGTTATGGGACGCGTAGAAGGTGGTGCCCACTTGCTTGCCGAGAGCCTCCGTCGCCTTCTGGCGCGGGCCTTCGATCCGATGGATCGTCGCCCCTGCCCTTTCCACCTGGGCCAGCTTCGGCCCTGATGCCGATGACGGACAATAGATCTCACAGGCGATGCCCGCTCTTGCCGCGTAGGTGGCCATCGAGGCGCCCGCATTACCTGAGGAGTCTTCGATGAATCGATCGATTCCCGCTTCCTGCAAGGCGGTGACAAAGACAGCCGACCCACGGTCTTTGAACGAGCCAGTCGGGAAGAGAAAATCGAACTTTGCGTCCACAGACCGGTCAGCGACCCTGATGGAAGAAATCGGTGTAATTGGCTCACCAAGTGAGACGCGATCTTCCCCAATGGGCAGCATGCTCCGATAGCGCCACATCGAAAACTCATAGGGGTCCACTTCGAACGAAGACGGTTCGAAGGCGAGATCGAACAGGCCACCGCAGTCGCACCACGGAACTGCCCGTGTGATTTCGAAATCGAGGCCGCACTTGCTGCACCGCAAGGGTAGCTGGGAATCCTGGCCCGGCGACATCAGATCCGATGACCGAAAATTGTGGTCACCGCTATCAGCACCGCGGCCAGAACTTGAATCGCGAGCCAGAAGGCGGGGTAGGGGGCACGGCGTACGTCATCGCGCACTTCTGCCGAGTAGCGCATGAAGGCCAGTACCGAAAGGACAGCCGTGGCACCGATGGCGACGCCGGCATGGCCTGTCACACTCGACAGGCCACCCATTCCAGTTGCTCCGGCCAGTTGCATCCCTGTTGCTGCAGCAAGGACTGCCGCCAGGGCGGAAAATTTTGTCAGTTTCGAACCTACATGATGCAAAGCACCGTTGCCCGAAGAAAATCCTCGCCAGTCATACCCCAGCGCGACAATCGCCAGAACGATGGGGAAGTGAGTCACCAGGCTGTGAACGGAGACACCGAACATTGTGTTTTCGCAAGACGTCAGGCGGCAATGGAGCAGCCCACTGCAATGTATGCCAACCGGCAACTAACTGTAACATGGCCGGCAGGAAAGCAGTCTTCGGCGGGGGACCGACGGTCAGCCGGCCGGGCGGAGGCCCAGAGGGGTTGCGGTTTCTAGTGTCCTGAGTCCGTCGATTCAGTGCGGTATGCTTGCCTGCTCAAACGGTCGGCTTGCCCGGCGGGTGGCCAGGGTGGGCAACCGCGACATGCTGTACTGTTGCGTTTTAGAGCTCCCGTGGCGCTGCAACGTACCCCTGACCACTGGCCACTGACTACTTCCCCACCACTGATATATAATCTGTCCACATGCCTGAACTCCAGCGGCGACGGGCGTTGACCGTCAATGTGGGTGGCGTCCTCGTTGGCGGATGCCAGCCTGTCGTCATCCAGTCGATGACGAATACAGACACGGCCGACGTGGACAGAACGGTCGATCAAGTCGAGGCTCTGGCGCTAGCGGGATCGGAACTGGTCCGTATAACCGTTAACACGAAGGAGGCCGCTGCAGCGGTTCCTGAAATCACCCGCCGGCTTCACGATCGTGGCGTCACGGCTCCTCTCATCGGCGACTTTCACTACAACGGCCACTTGCTTCTCGCCGGGTTTCCCGAGTGTGCCAGAGCCCTGGCCAAGTATCGAATCAACCCCGGCAACGTTGGGATGGGGCGCCAACAGGACGACAACTTCCGAACGATCATCGACATCGCAAGAGACAACGACAGGCCCGTCCGGATCGGCGTAAACTGGGGCTCGCTGGACCAGTCGCTTGTTACCGAGCTCATGGACCAGAACGCCGGCAGTGACGACACAAAGGACACCGGCGAGGTCTTACGAGAGGCAATCATCCAGAGCGCGGTGAGATCCGTTCGGCTGGCCACTTCCTACGGGATGGCGAATGACCGGATTATCCTGAGTGCAAAGGTGTCGAGGGTCGGCGATCTGATCGGCCTGTACCGAGAGCTGGCGGGAAGGACCGAGTGTGCGCTTCATGTCGGGTTGACCGAGGCTGGCATGGGCCGACGAGGGATCGTTGCCAGTACGGCAGCGCTCTCGACGCTGCTGCTGGAGGGTATCGGAGATACGATCCGCGTGAGCCTGACACCGGTACCGGGAGGGGATCGCACCGAAGAAGTCCGTGTGTGTCAGGACATTCTTCAGAGTCTGGGCGTCCGCAGCTTTTCACCTCACGTCACTGCCTGCCCCGGATGTGGACGGACCACCAGTATGTTTTTTCAAGAGATGGCCAGTGAAATCGAGCAGCATCTGGAGAGTCAGATGCCCATCTGGAAAACGCAATACCCGGGCGTCGAGGAACTCGAAGTGGCCGTCATGGGATGTATTGTAAACGGACCCGGGGAATCGAAACATTCCAACATCGGAATATCGCTTCCCGGTACCGGTGAGGATCCTAAAGCTCCAGTCTACGTGGACTCAAAACTGATGACGACGCTCAAGGGTGACCGCATCGTCCCGCAATTTATTCGAATGCTGAACGATTACGTCCACAACCGCTATTCGTCAAATTCCCAGTGAGGCCTTCCAGTGTCTGAACTCCAGAATAAAGTCGCGCTCGTAACCGGGGCCAGCCAGGGAATCGGGCGGGCGATTGCCTTTCGGCTCGCCCGTGCCGGGACTGATGTCGCCCTGGCAGCTATAGACGATGCCCACCTCGAAAAGACCTTTCAGGAAATCAAGGATGTCGGAGTGCAGGTTGTAAGATACGGCGTCGATCTGACCGATGATCGTGCCCTTCAAGAAACCGCGGCCGCCGTAATCAGAGAGTGGGGAACGATCGACATTCTCGTAAACAACGCGGGCATCGGTGGGCCGACGGCGCCGGTCCACGAAATGCCTGTGGGAGGATGGGATCGAACACTCGCAATCAACCTGCGAACACCGTTCCTGCTCTCGCGGATCATCGCTCCGACCATGATCAAGCAGAAGAGTGGAAGGATCATCAATATCTCTTCGATCGCTGGGAAGATGGCGTATCCGCTAAGAACTCCCTACGCTGCTTCCAAGTGGGGCTTGATCGGATTGACGCTTACGCTCGCACAAGAATTGGGTCCAAGTAATATACAGGTAAACGCCATCTGTCCCGGCCCGACCGCAACGGAGTTGATCGAATCCGTCATCCGGGCACGGGCGGAGGCGGTCGGCATGGATTTCGAAACGATGTCGCAGGAATACGTGAAGGCTACTGCGTTGAAGCGTATGGTGCAGCCCGAGGAAGTAGCGGATCTGGTGCATTTCCTCTGTTCTCCGGCCGCCGAGGCGATCACAGGACAGGCAATCGATATCAGCGCCGGATACGGTTTCCGGATCGGCGATTGATGAGACGCACGGAATATGAGTAAGACCAGGGCTCGAACCGAGGAACTCAACCTTCGAAAGATAGTGTCGGAGCAGTTTGATCGTGCAGGACGAAACCTCAAGATACATCCGGCTCTGCTAGCGCAGATCAAGGCCTGCAACAGCGTCTATTACTTTCAGTTTCCCGTTCGATTCGGTGGGAACCATTACGAGATCTTTGACGGTTGGCGTGCCGAACACAGCCAGCATCGAAAACCGACCAAAGGCGGAATCCGGTTCAGCCCCCTCGTGGGCCAGGACGAGATCATCGCGTTGTCCGCGTTGATGACATTCAAATGCGCACTTGTCGACGTCCCGTTCGGCGGATCCAAAGGGGGCGTTCGGTTCGACCCAAGGAAGTACACTGAAGAACAGATCGAAAGGATCACACGACGTTACACGGCCGAACTCATCAGGAAGAATTTCATCGGTCCGGGAGAGAACGTTCCGGCGCCGGATGTCGGAACCAGCGAAAGGGAAATGGCCTGGATCGCCGACACCTACGACGCATTTCATCCCGGCGGCATCGACAACATCGCCTGTGTCACTGGAAAGCCGATCGGACAGGCGGGTATCCGGGGCAGAACAGAGGCCACGGGACGGGGAGTCCACTTCGGGATACGCGAAGCCTTCCAGCACGCCGAAGACATTGAAGGCCTCGGGCTCAGCCCGGGCCTGGAGGGAAAGTCGGTCGTTGTTCAGGGTTTCGGGAACGTCGGCTACCATGCGTCCCTGTACCTGTCCAAAGACGACGGCTGCCGCATCATAGGCGTCGGCGAATGGGACGCAGCGATCTATAATCCAAACGGCATCGATATCGATGAGTTGAGGGAGTTCCACGTCGAGACGAGGTCGATCCGCGGGTTCCCCGGAGCGGAGACACTTCCCGCCCCGGACGCCATATGGGACATCGAGTGCGACATCCTCATTCCCGCGGCGCTGGAAAACCAGATCAATCTGACCAACGCTCACCGGATCAAGACAAGGATCCTCGCTGAGGCCGCAAACGGGCCGACCACTCCCGGAGCCGAGGAAATCCTGATCGAAAAGGGTGCCTATATCATCCCGGACGTCTACCTGAACGCGGGTGGCGTGACAGTGTCGTATTTCGAATGGGGAAAGAACCTCTCCCACATGCGATTCGGACGCCTGCAGAAACACCTGGCCGAACTCCGTAACGAACGACTGCTGCGATCATTGGAACAGATGGTGGATCGAAAATTCCCTCCGACCGATATGGACTTCCTGAGCGGCGGCCACGACGAAAGGGATCTGGTCAACTCGGGCCTCGAAGAAGCCATGATCTCGGCCTACCGAAGCGTGCGGGAGATCAACAAGACGATGGTGCCCTCGGAAAACATGCGCACGGCGGCGTTCATTGATGCCATTCAAAAAGTCGCACTGAACTACGAGCAAGCCGGCGTCTTTCCGTAGCCATCGCCGTCTAACCTGGAAGCAGCTACGATTCTCTTACGAAACGGGAGGTTACGCGGCGAACCCAGGCACTGCTGTTTCGGTCTTAACCTGCAGCGGCGACTCGAAAAAAGTAACCTGTTTCCCCAAATTCTGGTAGATTTGCGACTACCTACTTGAGAGGCACGAGAAATGAAGACTAACTTTTTGCTAATTGGGTGTTTTGTCTTGTTGTTGGCGTTCGCGACCAGCGCGTCGGCACAGTTGGTAGCCGGGAGTCCGGAAGACAGGCTGTATCAGCAAATCACTTCGACAGACGATCCCGATCAAAAGATGGCACTCTGCCTGGACTTTGAAGAACAATTCGGCGACTCCGATGTAGTTGTGGATATCTACAACATGCTGGTTGCGATTCACAGCCAGCGGAACGAAACCGACAAGGTCATAGAATTCGGCGAGAAAGCCATTGCAATGGATGCGGACAACGTCAGCGCGCTCATGGCTGTCGCTCGCAGTTACGCGCTCCAGAGAAAGCAGTTACCAAAGGCAGTCGGATACGCTGAGAGAGCGGTCAGTGCTGCCGAAAGAATGGGGGACGAAACGCCGCCGCCGCAATATTCCGACGAGCAATGGCAGGAGTACGTGGCAGCGACCGAGGCTGCTGCCCGGAGTATTCTGAACTACGCTAGAAGCGTACGTCCGTGACGGTGCCCGAAGACCTTAACAACAGCAGGCGACTAGCCGCCTGCTGTCTCTGTCCGAAGTGAACCTCCACGACCTGCCCGATTCAACCACTTCTGCTTCTATTCGGACGTCAAGAAATCCATCACTGTGATCGCGGACACGTGTTTCCGGATTTCCTTCCCGACACCCACATGGTAGGGCTCCTTCTGGTAGGCATATAGGCCCGCCTCGTCGTCGAACTCAATCAAGAGGGCATACTGATAGTCACGCGACATGTGGTCCCGGTAGGCGGGGTCCGTCGGATCCAGCAAACTGCCGATCGCCAATCGCCGGACGGAGTCGATATCGGACAGTTTTTCAATCTGTTCGAACAGAGCATCGCGTTCCTTCGTTTCGACTTCGGGCTTTAGACTGAAGAGCACCATGTGGCGCAGCATTGATGTACCTCCGTTGGAAGCAAGTAGCGAGTAGCGGGCAGCGGGCAGCAAGTAGCTCGGGGGCAATCCCTGGCCTGCTACCCGCGGCAGCTACTTGCTCTATTTCTGAACCTCATCCCGGACTTCGACGCCGGCGAGATCCTCAAAAAACGTAATCACACCGGAATGATCATATCCACCGCGATCCCGGGCCTGTAGGGCGGTGAAGAACTGCCCGACAAGCGCCGTCGTCGGAATCGGCACGCCGATCGAAGCCGCAGCCTCTTGAATCAGGCCGAGGTCCTTCGCGTGGAGGTCAATCTTGAATCCGGGGCTGAAATCTCCGGTGAGAATCTTCTCCGCCTTCTGATCCAGACACCGGCTGCCGGCGAGCCCACCGGACAGGGCCTGGATCATTTTCCTCGGGTCAACACCGGACCGAGCGCCAAAAACCAGGGCCTCACCCATCGCACTGAGGTTGATGGCTACGATGATCTGGTTCGCCAACTTGGTGAACCCGCCACTGCCCAGCGGCCCCATGTGTGTTACGGTCTTTCCCATCACCTGGAACAGAGGCAAGGCGCGCTCGAAATGCCCGGCTTCACCGCCGGCCATGATCGACAGAATCCCGTCGATCGCGCCCTGTTCTCCGCCACTGACCGGAGCATCGAGCATCCCCACACCCCGGGCCTCCAGTGTCTCTCCCAGCTTCCGGGAAACCAGCGGGTTGATCGTGCTCATGTCGATCAGCAGTTGCCCCGCCCGTACGCCTTCGAGAAGACCACCGGGACCAAGAACGACAAGTTCCACATCCGGAGAGTTCGGCAGCATCGTGACGATGATCTCGGATTGTTCTGCAACTTCCGCGGCCGAAGCTGCCCGTACGGCCCCCGCCTTGACGAGTTCGTCAACACTACCCTGGCTACGGCTGTGAACGACAAGCGGAAAGCCACCTTCGAGCAGGTTCCGAGCCATAGGCTTGCCCATGATTCCAAGGCCTACGAAGCCCACAATGGTTTGCATAGTCTGGTGAAGCTAACACATAATGACCCACCGTGGAAACCATCGGCGAACGCAAGAAACGTGTCTCAAAGATCGTCCTAGCGCTCAAGAAAACGTACCCGGAAGCACAGCTGGCGCTGGACTTTGAAACCCCGGTTGATTTGCTGGTCGCATTGATCCTGGCGGCACAGTGTACGGACGAGCGTGTCAACCGGGTAACTGCGGATCTCTTCAGGAAATACCGGTACGCTGGTGACTGGGCGGGGTTGGATCGAGGGTTGCTTGAAGAAGAGATCCGGTCGACCGGCTTCTATCGAAACAAAGCCAAGGCGATCCAGGGATGTACCCAAGCCCTGGTCGAACGTTTCGATGGCGAAGTACCCAACGGGCTGGAGGATTTGCTGAGCCTTCCCGGCGTCGGGCGAAAGACAGCAAACATCGTCATCGGAAATGTGTTCGGGAGGCCGGCCATTGGAGTGGACACGCATGTGGGACGACTCGCCCGCCGACTGGGCCTCAGCGAGGAGAAGGACCCGGACAAGATCGAGGCTGATCTGGTGGGAGCGGTCTCCAGACCAAGCCAGGTGAAGTTCTGCCACCTGATCCAGCTACACGGCAGGGCGACATGCGTTTCACGTAAGCCCAAATGTGACGATTGTGAGATCGAGAAGTACTGTCCCAAGGTGGTTGTCTAGCCTAGCGGGAAGCGGGCAGCTTTCAGCTAGGAGCCTTCGCCCCCCCCCAAAGCTGTCCGCTACACGCTGCCCGCTACACGCTCTTCTAATCCCCCTCCTAACTTTCGTTGGCCTCCCGCAGCTTTGCCAGAACCGAGAAATCCTCCAGAGTTGTCGTATCGCCGACTGTTTCCTTCCCGGAAGCCAGGTCCCTGAGCAGACGACGCATGATCTTTCCGCTTCGGGTCTTTGGAAGAGCGTCGGTAAACCGTATCTGCTCGGGTCGGGCAAACGCGCCGATGGCTGTCGCAACATGAGTTCGCAGTTCCGCGTTGAGTTCCGCGGAGGCTTCGGCATCACCGGTCGGCGTCACGAAAGCGACAACCGCCTGGCCTTTCAAGTCATGCTCTATGCCGACCGCCGCCGCTTCGGCAACCTTCGGGTGGCTGACCAGCGCGCTTTCAACTTCCATCGTACCAATCCGGTGGCCCGAAACATTGATCACGTCGTCGATGCGCCCCATGATCCAAAAATAGCCATCTTCGTCTCGCCGGGCTCCATCACCGGTGAAATACATCCCGGGAATTTCACTCCAGTACTGCTTCTTGTATCGCTCCGGATCACCATGGATCGTACGCAGCATGGACGGCCACGGGCGGCGGATCACGAGCAATCCACCCTCGTTGTCAGGTACGGAGTTCCCGTCACGGTCGACGACATCAGGCACGATTCCCGGCAGCGGCCGCGTCCCGGAACCCGGTTTGGTGGGCGTAGCTCCGGGAAGGGGCGAAATCATGATCGACCCGGTCTCGGTCTGCCACCATGTGTCGACAATCGGGCAGCGCTCACCCCCGATATGCTTGCGGTACCACATCCAGGCTTCGGGATTGATCGGCTCGCCGACCGTGCCCAGCAACCTCAAGCTCGACAGGTCATGTTTCTCCGGCCATTCATCACCCCACTTGATAAAGGCGCGAATGGCAGTCGGCGCCGTGTAGAAGATGTTGATGTCGTAGCGTTCGATCATGGCCCAGAGCCGATCCGGCGAGGGATAATTGGGTGCACCTTCATACATCACGCTGGTCGTCCCGTTCAGCAACGGGCCGTATACGATGTAGCTGTGCCCGGTAACCCATCCGATGTCCGCACCACACCAAAACGTATCCTCGTCTCTCAGGTCGAACACCCACTTCGTCGTAGCATAAGCGCTCACCATGTAGCCACCGGTCGTATGAACGACCCCTTTCGGCTTTCCGGTAGTGCCACTTGTGTAGAGCATGAACAGGGGATGTTCCGCGTCAAGCGGGACCGCCTCGAAACGATCCGAAGCCTTCTCCACCAGGTCGTGCCACCACAGATCTCTTCCTTCCTTCATCGGCACGGGTTCCCCCGTCCTTCGGACCACGACGACATTCTCGATCGACGGCGCACTGTCGACTGCTTCATCGGCACTCTGTTTCAGTGGAACGATCGCACCCCGCCGGTGTCCGCCGTCCGCCGTGATCAAGACTCTCGAGTCAGAATCAATGATACGGTCGCGGAGTGCCTCTGCGCTGAACCCGCCGAACACCACGTTATGAGTCACTCCAACACGGGCACAGGCCAACATCGCGATCGGCAGTTCCGGCACCATTCCCAGATAGATGGTCGCCCGATCGCCCGGTTTGAGACCGAGAGACACGAGAACGTTTGCGAACCGGCAGACCTCCCGGTGGAGCATCTGGTAGGTCAAGACCCGCACGTCGCCGGGCTCACCTTCCCACAGAAGCGCGACACGATTCTTGCGCCAGGTCGTCAGGTGTCGATCAAGACAGTTGTGGGACAGATTCGTCTTCCCCCCAACAAACCACTCAGCGAACGGCTCCTCCCACCGGAGAACCTGATTCCAGGGTTCAAACCAGTCGAGTTCAGAGGCGGTTTCCGACCAGAACGCATCGGGATCATCTAGCGAACGCTGATACATCGCTTCGTACATCTCGAAACTGGAAACGTTCGCTCTGGAGGAGAATTCCTTAGAAGGTGGAAACACCCGCCGCTCATTCAGCATCGATTCAATATTGGTGCCAGACATCGCCGTTGATCCTTTCCTCAGAGAGGGTGCGCCAAACCGGGTTTGTACCATGCGCCACAGAAAAACAGTGCAACGCAAAAGGGGCGGCCAGATCGGCCGCCCCATCTCGATATTTCTGTCCTGTCCGTTTAGTCGGGACTCATACCGTAGTATTCGTAATTCTCCGCGATATATTGCTGCTCGTCGTCCGGGACGTTGTCTTCCGGCCAAATCGCTGTTACTGGGCATGCCGGCTCGCAGGCGCCACAATCGATGCATTCTTCCGGATGAATGTAGAGCATCTTCGCTTCCTCAAACCCTTCTTCATCCTTCTTTGGATGGATGCAGTCCACCGGACAAGCGTCAACGCATGCCGTATCCTTTGTTTCGATGCACGGCGAACCGACGATATAAGTCATTCCGACTTCTCCTTGCTTTTGATTACAGCGGAGCCTAAACCCCAAAAAGACGACATTATACACCCGGCATCCCCGAAATCAATACTGCCCCGGCACCAGGAGCCAGAGCGTCAGCCGCGAAGGCGACACCTCGAGCTACTTCAGCAGGCGTTTGAGGACTTTACCTGTCGGAGTCCTCGGCAAATCTTCAACTATGTCGATAACCTTGGGTACCTTGTAGTTCGCCAGTTGCTCACGGCAGAACGTCCTGAGATCCTGGCTCCTGACGGATGAACCCTCCTGAACGATCGCGAAAGCCTTGACTACTTCTCCCCGTACGTCGTCCGGTATCCCGATTACCGCTACTTCCTTGACCTCGGGATGACTGGCAAGCGCTTCTTCGACCTCCCTGGGATAGATGTTCTCGCCCGCGGAAATTATCAGTTCCTTCTTTCTCCCGGTGATTCGAATGAATCCGTCGTCGTCCATCGTGCCGAGATCGCCGGTATGGAGCCATCCACCGCTGATCGTTCGGGAAGTTTCCTCTTCCAGGTGGTAGTAGCCCTCCATAACGCTTTCGCCGCGAACCATCACCTCGCCAACCTGGCCGTTCGGAACAACTTGCCTGGCCTCGCTCCAGATTGCCACTTCAACCTGGGGCAGTGCCCGGCCCACGGATCCCAGCTTTCGATGGTCCGGAGTGTTGAGCGAAACGACCGGTGAAGCTTCGGTCTGGCCATATCCTTCGAAGATGTCCACGCCGAATCGTGCTTCGAAAGCCTCGGCGATGGCGACGGGAAGGGGTTCCCCTCCCGAAATCGGAAACCGCAGCGAACTGACGTCGGCATCTCCCTCCGCCGTGGCCAGAAGACGGTACATCGACGGGATCGCCAGAAAACATGTGATCTTATGTTCATGGACCAATCCCAGAACCTTCTGCGGATGGAATCGGTCGACAAGCACCATCGTGCTCCCGTTCAACAGGGGCAGGAGGAAGGTCCCGGTGATGGCGTAGGTGTGGAAGAAGGGAAGCAGACAGAGGAAGTTGTCGTTGTGATCGAAGCGACCGGCCTGCTGACAGGATTCGACGTTTGCCTCCAGGTTTCGGTGGGACAGGACTACACCTTTGGGCCTGCCGGTTGTCCCAGAGGTGTAAAGAAAGAGCGCGGGATCCCGACCGGACCCGACGCCCGCGCCCTCTGACGGCAAGAAATCCGGGTCGTCGGCCATCAGTATCGTGCCTCCGCCGCCGAACAGGGGCCGTATCATCCCGAGCGCTTCGTCGAAGAACTTGGAGGCGATCAAGGCCGACATTCCCGAGTCTTTGAGGATGAACCCCAGGTCTGTCGGTGGCAGCAGGTAGTTCAGGGGTACGACGGTCTTGCCGGCTTTCCAGAGTGCCAGCATCGAAACGATGTAGCGCTGGGAATTGAGCAAGAGAACCCCTGCGGTGTCGCCGGGAACCTCTTCGGAAATCCTGCTGGCAAGCCGGTTCACCTCATCGGCCAGCCGGCTGTAGGTCCAGGACTGGCCTACCTCATCAACAAGCGCGACCCGGTCGCTATGTTCCTCCGCCGCCCGGTCGAACCTTTCGGAAAGGAAAGCCATGGACGAACACCTCCTAAGATTTTGTGGCTGTGGAGTATAGCACGGCCCGCGGGTCGGGCCGTCTGGTGGTCAGTGGTGAGTGGTCGGTGGTCAGCCGCATGAGAAAAAGAGTCGGGCAACGGGCCACTAGCCACTAACCACTATCCAAGCATCGGAGGATGATGGATGATCTGAATCAGAATGCGATCTGGATCAAGAAAATAGAATGATCGCGCACCGTCTCGATGTGTCTTGGGTGGCTTCGCAATCTCGATTCCCTTCTGTCCCAGGCGTTCCGCCCAGGCGTCAACGTCCTCAGGACGGGCCACAGCGAATCCGATGTGATCGAGAACCTGAACATCACCCGGTTCCCTGCCGGCCGGCAATTGATGCAAGGCAAGGTTGTCGGACCCTGAAGTCAGGTATGCGTTCTCGGAATCGGGCTTCCACTCCAACTCCATCCCCAGTATGTCCCTGTAGAACGCCATCGAGGTCTTAAGATCCTCCACCAGCAGGGCGGCGTGTCTCAAACCGACGAATTTGGGGATCATTTGACTTCACCTGCTCGGCAACACTACAATATTTTGCCGCTTTTAGGGGCAAGTGTAGCATATCAAATTGCTCCCAGGAGCCGCCGACCAGGGCGCCGATCCTATAGTCTCGACTTCCGGAACGACCAACACTGAGCTACGGCGATGACCAGTCTAGAATCGGAAAAAACATTCTCTGTCAGCCATTTAAACGCCTGGCGAATGCATCGGCAGTGGCTCGACCGCCCCTTCAAGGGAAGCGTTCTGGATCTGGTCCGTTCAATCGGATGGCTTTACTCGCCTGGATGCTCCACTCCTTACCTGTCGATCTGGGCCCGAATGCCCAAGTTCCGACGGGCCAGTCTCGACAGGCTCGTTTTCAAGGAGCAGAAACTCGTCCAGGTGGAAACACTGCGCGGATGCACAATGCTTCTACCGCCGGAACAGGCACCCATCGCACTCCGGGTCCGAAGCAGAACCTTTGCCGAGCTCTCCAAACAGGCACGGTCAATGATGCCGATCACTGAAGGGGAACTGGAGCGCCTGAAAGCGTCAATCATCCTGGCACTCGAAGACGGTCCCCTGAACTATGACGAGATCCTCGACGAGGTGCCCGCGAACCTTGTGCGAGCCTTCAATACTGACCTGAAACGGATCGGCCTGATCGGAAGCCTGTGGCTCGCGATAAACCTGCTCAAAGAGGATGGACGGATCCTCAAGATCCAATCCGGCAAGCGGTTGGACACGACTGAGTACTCTTTTGTCCTGCTCTCCAACTTTTTGCCTGATATCGACCCGTTCCGCCTGCAGACTGAACATGCCAACATTGAACTCGCCGGCCTCTACTTTCGGTCTGAAGGCCCGGCACGTATCAAGGATTTCGCCTGGTGGGCCGGAATCAACGTCACTGACGCGATGCGTGCGGCCGGGGAAGTCCGCCCCTTTTTGAGACAGGTCAAGATACAAGACAGCAAAGATGAATTTCTGATCAGCGACGCGGACCTGGAAGAGTTTTCAGGTTTCAGCCAATCCCGAACTCCATCCATCAACTTCATTCCCTACCGCGACACTTACCTCAAGGGTCAGCGGGAAGTGGTCAACCGCTTCGTTCACACCAGACACTTCGACAAACCCTTTTCCCGATGGAAGGGAAAACTCATCAACGACCCGCTCGCCACGATCGTCAACGATGGTGAAGTCATCGGGATCTGGGAATGGAATGCGGATAAACGGGGAAAACTCGATTTCGTCCTTTTCGACAGCGAGACTCCGAAGAAAGTGCAGGCTTTGATCCGGAAGCGCGGTGTGGAACTCGGCTCTTTCATCAAGGACAACCTTGGCGAGATCCGGATCCAGGGCGTCGATTACGGTCGGCACCAGATGACTCGCATCCACGATTTGAAGGCACACTGGGGCGAGGGAGCGAAGGTGGATGTCACCCCGGTTTGAGGTCGTCGGGTCAGAGGCTTCCTACTGGTGGAGAACGAACGTCATCGCGGGTGTGATCCTGCATCGCCTGATGCTGTT
>PVBE010739974.1_pt1 | contig 17445 bp, 30 predicted proteins | sample 1631181 | NCBI WGS metagenome assembly PVBE01 (sample SAMN08397723, study PRJNA350692) | Marine metagenome, whole genome shotgun sequencing project. | isolation source: water | place: Pacific Ocean | collected 2012-04 | reverse complement strand
GTCTTCAAATGCTGTTCCTTTTAATCTAATATTAAGTGGGATTCTTTTCCAATATAATCCTTTGTTATACCAATCATCATTACACCGTGGGTGTATTCTGCTGTCACACATACATAGTAATGCTACAGCATGGGTATCAGAACAGAATACTTGTGCTGTTCCGTCACAGTTATCACAACTCCAAAGTATATTACCATTAGGTAACTTTGGATATAAGATCAACATACTGCCCACACGCTATACTATACTACGCCACCACCCATTATATGTGCAATAATTAGGCATAACTTTAATAATAACAGAGTATAATCTGCGCCTTCTAGAGTGCAGGGTGAGGTTTGAACTCACGGCTATTGGATTTGCAATCCAACTCCTTAACCACTCGGGCACCTGCACATGTGCTCACACATACTCTCTCTTAGAAATTTTTCTAGGACTTCTTCTTAAAAGACGAAGGGAACCATATAGAAGCAGTCTTCTTCAGCTTCCTAGCTGTAGAGTAAGCAACATCTATTGCCTTGTTGCCTGCTCCTATGGATACTTCTTTTACTGCTTTGGCTATCTTGTTAGTGTCAATTGTTATTCTCATAACTCCTCCTTGCGGTTAGTTTACGTTTTCCTAATTGTGCATAGATACTATCAGCATAGTCTTCGTTTACTTGTAGTCCATCATCCCAGGCATGCTCTAAGTTTACCCACATTCGTTTTATCTCCGAATCAGGGAGTTCACAGAGCTCTTCCCAGGTATAACTTCCTATAGTATGCTGATACTTAGACACAATTATGCTTGATGTTTGGCTTTAGGATACTTACGGGGATACGCTGATACAAGATATCTATTGTGATAGTTAATACTTGCTGCGTATTCCAGCACTCGTGTACCTACGGCGTGCTGCTTAGTTTGGTCGTTTTGTACGATACGTAGATGCTCTTGCTCCAATAGGGTCTTTAGTGGCGGGAGGTAACTATTCTTTATTAGATTAGGTCCAATTCGCAAATCACGATTTTCAGGTTCGGCTTCCAAGTAACCTACGGTAGTTACTTTATTGCCTCGCCAGAGAGCGAGTTGTCCTACAAATAGATATGTTGCGCCTGGTGGTACCAGTTTATGGTTGATATCCCTAGGGAATCTATACTTATCCTTGTATTGGATGTACTTAGAGTCCACCTCAAGGATAGAACCAGCAGACATATACATTCCATACATCTGATATAGACCACTTACTACGGGAAGGTTCACCATACCTTTGATTTCTTGTGGTCCAGCGGGACCTAGTACAATAAATACGCGGTGGTTAGGTAACTTCACTACGATGTTGTCCATGGATGATGGAATCAAGGCACTGTTAGCTCCGGGGAATCGTGTTCGATCCCCTATAGCAGTGCACTTATGTTGTTTAATATACTCGCCGTTTCCTCTTTCTAGATATATATCGAATTCGGGGCGTAGCATTTCAGGGCGGATAGTCTTCTGAGGGAAGGATCCAGTCATAAGGTATCTCCTTGTCTTTATGTTAAACACTAGTGTGGTTGTCTCTTACAGAGCCACCTAATCTCCCCCTCCCTAAAGGGCCCCTCCCCCTCCGGGGGAAGAGTCACAGTAGGGTGACTTTTTACAGGCTTAGGCCGGAGGCAGCGTTGCCTGTTTTCAGTCTATATGTATATCAGGTTTCACCTGAATATAGGCCTGAATAGTAATACAAAGCAACACTTAAATTAAGTATATATTTATATAGCTACAGCATTAGTGCAGTCTAAATGTTTATTGTGTATTACTGTTATATTGTCATAGAGTTATGTCAATATGTCTCTAATAATTAGAGGCGGTATTATATAGTAGGTATATAATGTGATGGGAATATGTTATATTCCGCCTCTATGAATTATAGAGAGTTTCCGCTCGGGCTGGCGCCCTCGCGGGTTTTTGTAACTGTTAGTTACTTTCGCTCAGCGGCTGCCGCCGCTTCGCGGGGTTGGTTGGCAATTACTATGCGTCCTCGAAGTGGACGGAGTTGAATGTGCCGGTTATTCCTTTCAGAGTAACGTGAGTGTGCCAGTCTTGTTCATTCCATGTGGCAACCTCATACGTTTTGCCCTCTGTTAGGAGCGGTCGCGGGTCATCGTTTCCTCTCCAGTCAATTTGCTCCTGGTCGGCTCCGATGTAAATCACCTTCTTCATCGTGATCTCCTTTGGTTATACGTTGAAAAACCAAGAAGGGTGGCAGATTGCTCCACCACCCCCTAATCTCGGCTAGTCCTGCTTAGAGTCTTTTAACTCTTCGTCGAGAACGCGGCTAGCACCACTAGATGCTTTACCACGTACATTCTCGTTGAAGGAGTCTTTTACTCCAGCGACTACACCTTTCAGGAGCGAGCCAGCCCAACCGGTTGAAAGATTGACAGCGTAGCGTACCTTGTCGGCACGATCTTCGTTGGCAATATGACTTTCGGCTTCATTGACAGCTCTCTGATCCGGGTCAGCAGGAATCACTACATTGACACCTTTGTTAACAATATCTGCTCCAGCAGCAGCATACTGTGTAACTTTGGTCCAAGTGGCTTTTCCTACTTCCTTTAACGTCAAATCCTTAACGTTGCGGGTGTTTAGGGCCTTGGCTTTCGCCTTAGCGTTTTCACTGAGTTTGGCCATGTTTATGGTCTCCTTGTGTTAGAGGGTTGCAAATTTCACATCATAGGCCGTTTTGACACGCGCCATATGCTCATTGTGAAACTTCTTATAACGTTTGGAACTTACAGATATGTAATCAGACTGAATAGTCTTCATCTGTCTTTTGATAGCTCCAAGTTTCTGCTTTGACTTGGCATCTTTGATATCACCTATAGTGCTATCATAGAAGCCCTTTCTTAAACCGACCTTTGACTGATCGATTCTCCAGCAGGGTTTTATCCCTACGTAGATGATAAGGCCTTTCCGGGTAACCCCAAGGTCTGCCAGGAAGGATTGTCTAGCGGAGGTAACAGCTTCATTCAGGGCAACCTTATCCTCGGTTCCCATAAGTTCGGCTTTAACTCTGTAGATGTTCATCATCTCGTTCCAGACGATTTTTGCCATCCTAGACACAGCATCCAGACGGACAGCTGTTCTATCATCCCGTAGTTTCATATGCTTACTAAAGAACACTAAGTTCTCAGAGCATACATCAGGAATTGGAAGATTCATGTTGAACTCCTTTGTTTTTTCTGCTTCGGTTTAGGATTCCAGACATTGCATGTCCCAAAGCTTTTGTTAAAACAAACAATGCTGTTCCTACAATGGCTCCTATCATAAGGACTGCCATCATAAGCTTTACTGGATCAAGTGCGAAGATCATTAGCTAGAGAGATAATCCATTTTCTCTTTAGTAGACTTAATGTCCTTTGCTTTCTTTCGAACCTCAGATAGGACCTTGTCCCATCCATATTCGAAAGCTTCGTCCTCAGTGCCACCGGTTTCAACAGGAACAGTAATCCCTGCATCAACTCTGGCTGATTCGAAACTGCCAAGGTTAATAGTCATACCAACGCTAACCCATACCTCTTTATTAGATCTAGGTTTATTCATTGCATTCCTCCATTGGTTGTTCACCAAGACATAATAGCTCTATATCTTGACGAGTTGATGGTTCTGGGTAATTAGTTGCAGCAAGCGGTTGATTCATAAAGTCGACCACATCCAGAATCTCAGGTTCCTTCTGTTGATCAAGTTTAGTAATCTCCGTCTTAAATTGCTTCTTAGCATACTTTACTGCAGCTCTTTTTAGGATTCCCATAATAGCTCCTTTATTCGTTTAGGTTTAATAAACACTCATCGAGATCCCGGAGAGCAATCTCTTCGGCTTCAATCTCAAATGGGTGATCTGCATAAGTGTGTCCGAGGTTATAATGCTTCTCAAACTCTTTTACAGAATGTTTTAAATAGTGCTGATACTCATGTATCACAGTTTTGATCAACTCCGTAGTAGATAAGCCAATCCGGAGGAAGATCGTATCCCTGGCAAAGTTATACCAGCCATCATGCTTAAGATCGGGATCATATAGTACACAAGGTACAGCTCTAGACTCGGTGATTCCATATTTAAAAATACACCAATTCATTATTTGAATATGTTTCATTAACTCCTAGCTACATCTTTGCTGCGTTTCCACATTTGCTTGATATCCAAACTATCTACATTATCCCACTTTTCCTGGAAATCTTCAAAAGAATCTCCCATTTCACGCGAGACAACCTTTTCGATAACAGGTTCAAGCTGCTCTATATAGTTAATAACCGTTTGATGAAACTTAGGATCTAGTAGAAGTGACCATGTTTGATCCATTCTAGCTCTAGCCCTGCGCAATCTCCATACTGCAATCCTGGCCGTAAACCAATTGAAATAGCTATTCTCATGAATTACTCTTTCAGCATTCGCGAAGTATGTATCACGAATAGGCTTAGTATCGGAACCAAGAAGTATTTCACGGAGACTGTTAATCATGTTAGTTATGATTTTATCCATGTTCTTTTTCCTTTTTATGGTTTTTTAGTAACTTCGGCGTATCCTTCTTTAGCGCCTTTTAGTATATTCTTTCCTAAGAAGAAAGCTGTCTTAAATGACCACTTACCGCCCAGTATCAGTCCTTTGGTAACTGCCTTAGCTGTCTTTTTCGGGATGCTCTTTATGTTCATGCTTTTTCCTCTTTGGACTGTTTGCATATCTAGAAGCTGCCTTGATCCGATTCTGCATCTTTTTCCATTTACTATGAGATCTATGCTTCTTGTGATTCTTGGATACCGCCATTATTTACCCACCGAGTAGGATTTTCCAGCTTTATCTGTCCATGTACCCTTCTTCTTTAACAGATGAACGGTTTTGGATTTTCCTTCCGTCTTTTCGACAATCTCTGCCTTACGGCTGCCTACGGAGATGATAGTAGTTTCAGTCTTTTTCATTATGACTCCTTCTGGTTATTGGTTACGAAAATTGCATCAAACATTCTGTCAACAGGATCCAGGCTCTTTTTCCGACGTTTCTCTCTTTCCTGTTCCTTGGCCTTATGTACAGACGTTTGCCATTCAATAAACTCTGGACAGGGTCTACAGTGATGTGGACACTTGTCTCCGGGTTTATGAGTATGTTGACAATACGGGACATATAGCTTTTCCTTAAGCTTCCGTACTGCTGCTCTACCTAGGATTTGACCTATTGTAGCCATTTTAACCTCCTTTTGTTTAGTTGATAACTCTACTAACATTGTATTCACGTTGTGACTCTTTACCTAGATGCCACATATACAAATCATTACAAAATCTTGTGTAGTAGTTTTCAAAATCCTTACCGTTGTTAGAGCCTGCTTTGGTTCCTATTGCTGCCTTGAGTCGAAAAGGTCCTCGATAAGAGGGATGCCCTATAACAAAGTATAGAACAGTATTCCCTAAATATGAATTGAGGAAATCTGCCCGTTCATGAATTAAGCTAAGTTGTTTTTCATGATTACAAGCTGGGATGTTACATCCCACACTTCCTACAATAATCTCCGGTTTGAACTGCTTCTCGTTAATGTACTTAAGAGACAGCTCTAGCGGTTTCTTTCCGGAGTTCTGAATAGACTTAGCATCATTATGCCAATGTTCCTCTACTGCATCTTCCCGGAGGAGTCTATACACATCTTCTGGCTTGTAATAAGCCATTCCTAAAAGAGTATCAAGATCCCGCACATTATCCTTCATTCTCATAAAATCTCGTCGAATTTGATTGGAACAGATATCTGCAAACTTCATTGCCCTTCCATCATGAAGATTTAGATACAATCTATATGAGTATGGAAGAGTCCCGTCTACCCTCGGAGTTTTTCTCTCAATATAAGCAAGAGGGTTATTCCGAGCACCAATCAGATAACTAATGGTATTCATATGGGAAAAGTTTATTTCTGCCGGTCCGTTTTCATACGTTGTTTTAACACGTAACTTATGACGGCCTGGGCCTTCCTTAATTATCTTGATCAGAAGATTTTTCTTCTCCTTTAGTTACTCGTTTTCCGTGCTTCTTAGCGTAGTTGAACGCTTTAAACGGAGAATACTTTGCCATCTTTACTACAGACCACTTTTCATGATCGGTCAGCTCATATCTATAGCGCTTTCCATTTACGTCAAAGCAGATCTCCCACAGAGTATATCCAATCTCTGTCTTGAGATTCTGCTCATATACTATTTGACAGCCCATTGTTAACCTCCGTTAATTAATATTCCATTTAAATGATCAACCTCATGTTGCCACACTGCAGCCATAAGACCGGTTAAAGTTTGCTCACCATTGATTTCATCGGTAACTCTGATCTCAGGATACCTCATAGGAGTATGGTGCTCTTCCGGTAGACTAAGACATCCTTCTTCATGCTCTACAGGATCACCAATTGTTTCAATAAGTTCCGGATTGATATAATATTTAAAACATTTTCCTTCATTTACAATAAAGGCTCGTTTCTGGACACCAATCTGGTTAGCAGCTATTGCAAGAGCCCATCCAATTCTAGGACGCATAGCCATCAACAGTTTAGTACTTATCTGTGTTCTATCCTTTGATTCAACCTTGGTACAGACTTGCGACAAAAAGGCAAGGTCTTTTACGATTCGGCGTTTCATTGGCCCTTAGCCATCTTCCAATGTCTGTAGCACAGCCGGGGAAGGGCTACTTTAATTCGAATCAATCGTTCTTTGATTCGTTTCCCGCATTTAACACAACTATGCTTTGAGAGCTGTGTATGCGGAATTTTCTGGAGAGTTCCGTTATCATTCCGGAAAAATCCAGCAGGGGTATTAGTTCCATCTGCCATTATATGCTCCTTCTTATTTTCCATTGTACAAAATCTTTATGAGGCATCGGAGGAAGAATTCCATACTTCCAGTAATTATATTGAACACCGGTTTTATAATAGTGTCTATTATGCCAAGCCTTGACACTGAAATCAAACAGGCTGATTCTAATAATCCAGGTTCCCATATACAGCTTTAGATCACAGCCTACATTCGAGAATCCCAACCAGCATGCTCGTTCTCCACCCCAGGTATGCTTACCAATCCTAACAACAGGCTCATACCGAAAGAACCCATAGATAGTCCATTTGGGAATAATTTTACTTATTATCTTTCTTACTATTTTCATTAGCGTCTCCTTCTAGGGTTATGTTGCTCACACCACACTTCTTTACGATATGTAGAAAGATTTTTAGTTTCATTACATTCAAAACATTGTTCTCCAGGATACGGAGAATCATCACCAGCAAGTTTATAGGCTGAGTCCCTAGATACAGCAGCACCAATGAATCCACTCTTGTGTACAAATACTAGATCGGAGATATTACCCGGATCACGTAGAGGAGCACCAGCTAAGTCAAAGGAGCCAGGTTCTGTATTAGGTACCTGAACTCTCCACTCAGTATCTCCTGTTTCAGTCTCTTGTGGCCAGATAACACGAGTAATTGCCTTACTTGATCTGTTTACAAGCTTTGCCCAACTCATAAAGTATGGAAGCTCCAGGATCTCAGTATCACACATAAAGATAGCAACCTTTAGTGCTTTTTCATCCTTAAGATTTTTCTCATATCTAGCTTTAAGACGTGAGAGCAATCCTCTAACCTCAATGACTGCCTCTTTAAATCTAGCATCCTGTGCTTCTGAAAACATATCTTTATGATTAAAAGAGCTTATAAAGCTAGACAGATCCATATAGCCTTTCTCCAGTTTTGGAGCGTAACCATTATCAACGGCATCAATACCATCGATAAAGCAACCGCGATAGAAATCAGCTAATCCCTGCTTATATCCCAGCATACAATTGGCTTCAAGAAAATCCAGTACCAACCCGGCTGAGGATTTAGATCCGGTATATGAAACCTGATGATGATCGAATCTTCTATTAACAGAATCTAAGACCCCGCCAACATCAACTACTATATCAGCATTATCAATTTCTTCTTCATCACGAGTACGAATAATCTGATAAGCATATTCATCATAATAGAACTCAGCTAACAAGGCCACAGCTGTGACTTCATCAGCATGAAATATTCCAGAATGTGTTGCAATTATTGACATTTTATCCTCCAAGGGCTATTTTAAGTTGCTCTTCACGATTAAGCCGTCCTGTCTCAAGGATAGCTTCTTTAACAAGATTCAAGCGTCGACCTATTTCAGGTCCTTGTGGAATCCCACTCGTTAGGAGATCAAGTCCAGAAATATCCAACTTTACTCCAGTTTCTTCCGGAGGAAGAGGTTCAAACAATTCTTTTTGAGGTAATGACTTTCTATCACCAATATCAGACTTCACACATCGATATAGAAGTTCCAAGTTTTCATCTCCACCAACCTTTACTTGAAACTTAGCAATATGCTCTCTTTTAAGCTCCTCAACTCTGGGGAACTTCATATGGCAATAGCATATCATTTTACATTTCTCTATGACTTTATTGGATAGATGAAGTCTCTTTCCAACTTCTGTCATTAAATCTTTACCAACAGAACCATGACGATAGAATGTGTACCAACCTCGTTCATCCCATTCAGCCGTGGCAGGTTTTCCAATATCATGATGGAAGACATATATACGATCAGCAGGCTCAGCTCTTTCAGTAGCTTCTAGAATATGAGTTAGAACATCTCCTTCTGGATGATGCTCAGGATTCTGCATTAGTTTATCACTTCCTGCAAACTCAGGCCACAGTTCCTGGAAGACGTTAAGCTTATACATTTCTTTACCCCACTCAACAATCTTAGCCTCTTTCCGTTCCCATAGTTTTATGATCTCAGTCATAGCCAGCTCAACAGATATTTCTTTAGATTTCATCCGTGGAACTACAGGAAATTGTTCTAAAGTTAATGCTGTATACATCTCAAAGTCTAAATCCAGACCATACTTGAATCTATATGCTCTAAACCATCTTCTGGGGTCTTCATCCAGACGATCACGAGGATGACCAACAAACCGGAGGATTCCGTCTTTAATATCTTTTCTACCATCAGAAGGATCAATATATCCTACTCCCGGGTTCCAAGCTATAGCATTCATAGTGAAATCTCTGGTCATAAGATCCTCTTCAATTGGGCCACCCTGTACTTTCCGATCTTGATTTGACCGAGTCTGTGTTAGCTCAACTTTCAGATCCCAACCTTTTACACTTGTGCTGATTGTTCCTGGCTCTTTATTTATCCAAGAAACTTTGAAGCCCTCAGCAACCAGGAGTTTCTCAGCCTTTTTCATATCAATATCCGCTACAACATCGATATCATATGGCTTCAAGCCCAGCAGGTGATCTCGGACATATCCTCCCACAACATATACAGGAGTTCCAAGAGCCTGAGATAGGCTATTTAGTGTTGGTAATAGTATTTTCATAATTCTTTTCATTGTCCTTTCATCTAAGGAGGGGACCGCTTATAGTGATCCCCTCCAACAATAAGGAGAGCCATCATATTCGGAGGATTCGACCAAGCCTTCGACTTAGATGTTGATCCTATTGCCGCCGGATCTGGGCGGGTTTAGACATAAGGATGGGTATCGAGCCCATCAGAATGTTATCACCGGGGAATCCGCGGAGCGGTCTAACCACGGCGGAGGTCTTTCCCTCAGTCAGATACTCCCCGTATAATGGGAGTATCACCTGGGACTCCGCGTAGTGAGGGACGAACGGAGCGGAGGTCCCTTAATATGTTATCATTCTTGAGCGCCTACCGGAACTACCCCAGTAGGCCCTGCGAATGCTCCTATTTGATCCGTAGATCAAGGCCGGAAGTTAGTGCCTTTGGAAACAGCCTACTGCATCTTTAACCAAACATACAGATTGCGATCAGAGATATTTCCTTCCCTATCCACATACTCTTCTGTCTTAGTGACTTCATATGAGCCATTTGGACAATAGATATCTGCATCCAGATTAACGGCTTTACCTTCAACACCTGTTAAGAAGTTCTTAACTTTAAGAACCGTCTCATATGCAGATACTAATGGTAATGGACCATCATCTTTGGAGATCCATAGGCGAGTAGAAACCCGACCACTGGCTCCTAAGGATCGTTGTGACTTATAGGATTTCTCAGCCGTAATAGTATGACGACCAGTTAATCCTACCAGCTTATGGAGCTTATGTGCATCATCTGGGTGGTCAATAAAATGTGCTACGAGCTTTAAGAACTCGATCTCACACACGTTAGCCCAGACTTTTGTTTTCCCGGTGTAGTCACCTAATAGGACAACATTGATGAACATCCGTTCAGCCAGAGTGTACTTATGCCTAATGATGAGCTTTGATTTAAACAAGAACTCTCTTGCCTCCTCAAAACGATCATTTGACTCAGATCCCTTCATGATAGCTCGTTCACCATCAATGATGTCTGTAACATAGGATCCTAAAGCTCTTCTCGTCTTCTTATTCCGAATTAGACCTGTGTCTTTATCTCCAAAGATATTATACAGGTCTTCAGCGATATCTTGATAGAACTCCGGACGAACAAATCCATCCTCGGTTACATCTAGTTTCACGCTTTCACGAATAAGATCCATCCATTTAGATCCAGACAATCCAGAATCATCAAAGTCCTGTATAGACTTCTCTATCATCTCGATTGTTCCATCTGTACCTATAACCATTGAGCCATCCTCATATCTTAGCTTTTGACAAACTAATTCAAGATGGTTCTTGAACCTCAGGAATCCAGTCCGTAGATCCATTTCCCAAGCTTCAGGAATGGTTAACTTAGACCATGGGTCATGCACCTCAACTCCATATTGCGGTAGTGTGATATGTTTCTTATTCTCAATAGCATCCTGTACGAATCTACTAAGATAAGTTTCTACACTTTCGCCTGTTGGAGTCTTAACGCGCTTGTCCTTGAGATACAGTTCCTCACTGGTCTTGCGGTTATCTGCAATACCAACGTTGGTAGCCAACTTCATAAAGACTGCTAAGCAATCTATAGAAATGGATTCTGTATCACCATGGGACAGCTTCTTATCAAAGATGTCTGCTTTGGTATTAACTGCAGATTCATCTTTGACAGTTACATCAGTCCAAGCCATGCCGCATTTTACCATATCCGGATGGTTCTTCCAGTCAGACTTAGAAGGAACTATGATATGAATCATATCTCCATCCTCATCTCTCAGAGCATTCCTTGCAGCTAGGCTATGACAACTCACGTATGAATCTTTAGTGAGTTTCTCCACAACAGCTACAAAGGTAGAGATTGTACGCAGTTTGTTACCAGCATTTAATGCAGGATAGGTAACAATAATCGTTTTATCTCCAACCTTGAGACCACTGGACTTAGGCATTGAGATTCCTACATGATCATATTTACCTACTTTCATAGATAAGCTATTATCATGCATTAACCTTAGATAGTAAGCCTGACGATCTTTCTTCGTCACTGGAACTGGAATCTTAAATCCCTTCCGATTGGCACGAATTACATTCTGTACCATTACAGAAATGATGAAGGGATCTATATTCCATCCTTTGATCGGGTTTTCTTTGTCAAGTTCACCCGTCTTAGGATCGATATTCCATTCCGGTTTGAGACATGGATGAAGACCTGCCTCTTTGAAGGGCTTATAATCCCCATGAGCTGGCATGTGTTCCATCAATGCCCTCTTATCGGATGAAGACGCAGCTTTGAGCATCTTTGCCAAATACTCCATATTAATACTATGGAAATATTTAGACAACGGCTCTGCTGACCTTCTTACTATCTGCGCCGAGACGTGCATCTCTACTGGGTCACAGGTATTATCAATATCCATGACCCATATAGCGTTTACCGGAATCTCTACCAGATCATCCGCTTTAACGTTTGCTCCATAGATCTCGTTATACAGCTTACGATCTACAACGGCATCGTTTTCGCGCAAGAGCCGAAAGGTCTCCTTGTTGTCCTTAGTAGAACTCCAAATCATACCTTTCATGGCAGATGTTTCCTTGTGATAGACACTAGCTTGCCAAGAAGATCCAGGTTTGAACCCATTTTCTTGACCAAGCATATGGAAGATGCTCCGTTTAAGTATCATGAAGATACCATCACGAGAGCCACCTTCTTTTGTGCTATTTGTAGGATCATCCGGAAAGTCCACAACTGTTGCTGTGATCTTATCCATGGCACCATTTGCAGACAGCTGAATACCTCCTCTAAGAAGGATCTTTGCCAGCTTCTGACCATGCTTAGCCTGCGAGACTAGAGGATCTTTTACGAATACCATGATTCCACTATCAGGATTACCTCCAATGAAGCTGTAACCAGACTTCACATACCGCGGAAGCAGTTTGTGAGCTAGCTTCTTCATTAAATGGTCATCATCGGACATAGAATATCCATGGCCATCACCGTTGTGCTGATCACTGCCCAGCCATTCATCCATATTCGTAATGATCTCAGCTTCCATCGCTTCATCGAAGACTTCACCGGCTTCAAGGAATGCTTCCTTAGTATCGGCTACTCTCTTCTTATTCAGACGAGAAAGCTCTCTCTTTACCTTGGCACGATCGATTACTTTAACAAGCTTGTAATCCATCTCAGCAAGGGCACAAGACCTTCTAACACCAATACCTTCTTTAACAAGAGATAATTGGTGTCTTTCCAGTCTTCTGAGAGCTCTAGGTCCATTTGGATCCCCACTTGAGATCATCCAGAGATCTACTTTTAGCTCTGTGGTTGTCCATAAGATCAACCTCTTTGCTATATGTACTATCTTGGATCTCTTAGCATTCAGACACTTCTGAAGAGTGGATTCAGCCACTTCCTCAGTCATCTGAAGACCTTCTTCTGTAAGCCAGGCATCGCCAAAGAAAGCGATACCCATAGCATCCATAGGATCCAAAGTAGACTTACCATTACCTTTACCACTATTAGCGGCTATTGCATCCATTATCATCTGGCCGGTAACCTTAGCTTTAGGTTTTGGTTTATCATCTGGAGTCAACTCAGCTTCATGTCTAGCTTCTGCAATCAGATCTACTATACTTCTCTTTTTGCTGTTCTCGCTTTCGACAATACGCCCTGATTGGTATTTCCAGGGAATATCCCGTACAGTATTATTGCGTATGTCCAGAACACATAGCTGCTCGTTAACAAAATCAATATGCAGAATATGGCGATAATCTACTTGAATAGATATCTCCGTATCCTTTATATCGATCCACGTTTTCACATGTTTCATTTCATTCTCCGTTTCGTTGTTGGTACTAGTGACCCCCAGCACTGTACCAGTTGTTATCGTCTCTGGGGTGACGTTTGCGCCTATGAGCGTTCCAATTGAAAGAACAACCATGGCAATTGAGACTGGAACTAAGGCTGGTCTTAGTTTCCCAAGAGCCCAGGCTTGTCGTACCAGTTTATCTAAGAGTTTATCTCCACTATTTAGATATCCATTAAGAACATCTGTAAGTGAAACTCTTTGTAAGTGAAATCTCTCATATACTATCTTATAAAAACGTAGTCTATGAGAAAGCCTGGCTATTAGACCAGGAACTTTCTGTTGGGATAAGCACGCTCTAGGTAATTCAAGATAGTGCTTACCGAACTTATCTAACTTCAGTCGACTCAAACTCCACAGGACTTTAATACATTCTCCTGAGAAGTTATTTTGTCTCTGTGTTCTTGCATACTCAGCTTCTAAGCAGTCTATCACTAGACAATGCCTATTGGCATAAAGCATAGCCAGAACAAGGGATTTGATAGTTTTCATAACTATTCTCCTTATTATGTTAAGATTGTTCAATTCACCAGACATTATTTAGAGCCGCCGTCTTAAGCGGTTGTGTCCTTATAAGGGTGGACTAACCCAAGGGTGAAAAGCCACTGATGTGGGCAGGATAGCTCCTTGCTATCTCTGCATATCTTTTCCACAATAGGCGTAGCCTATTGTAAAGGTTTTGGCAAAATTAATTGCAAGTTATTATTTTCATATAGTGCCCAGCCAGATCTTGAAATCTGTTACCCTCTTCACGAGGCACTGGGCTAACCATCTATACGATCATCTATGATGTTCGATATAGTAGCAGGACGGATACATAGTCACCCGCTTGGCAACCTGGTAAAACGTACGCAGGTTCACAGGAAAGGCTCGAGACTTGCCGTCTTTAAAAGCCTTACCTCCTACCCACCATGTTCTGGTTTTACCAGAGTATCCAAGAAACGAATAACCATAGATCGTTTCCAGAAGATTACGTATTGCTCTCTTCATTTTATACTCCTTTTGGTTTATTGGTTAATTATCTAGTTTCCATCTCTCTATGAGATTGTTGCCTTTATCTAGTCTTTCAGGAAGACCTATGGTATAGGCATAACCTCCTTTATGGAAGTAGAGAGATCTCTTAAAGATACAGAATGGTGCTTGACACACCGTAACATGTACCCTTAGCGCAAATACAGCAGCTCTTACTGCAACTACTGCACTTGCTACCGCGATTAATGCGGCGATTACTGCGATTATAGTAATCATTATTATTCTCCTTGTGTTGTTTCGTCAGAGACGAAGGTTAATCCCATTCTTACTAATCTACCATCTGGTATTTCATCAGCACTGTTGATAAGAACATATTCAACAGTATGACGTACAACCGGTTCACGGTCATAAACCAAGTATAGCAAGACTAGGACAGTTATTGTCCTTATTAATGCAAGTACTTTTGTCATGCATTCTCCTTTTGGTTTTGCAGCAGTAATCCTCGCTTGCTGCGTTGTGTGTATAAGACTGCAAGGACAGTCTGCGGCTATAAGCGTACCATACGAATAAAGCTCCATTAGATTGGCGCGAATGCCTTTTATTAATAGTTGTATGTGGGTTGTTATTGCATGTATGTGGTTTTTAGTATTTCGCTGCGGCCTATTGTCGCATTACGAAATACTGTGGAACAAGTAGCAAAGCAAGTTGCTTCTCCTCCCACTCCCGCTTTTGTGCCATAGGCTGCTCCTTTCGAAGGTTGTGAACTGAATACTCTACTTCGGTTGAGAGATATATCTAATTGCCATTCGCAAGCATGCATAGATATATCTCATATCTTTTCCAGATCAGTTCCATTTATTTACTCTGATGAAGTCATTTCGAGTATCTCATCAGGGCAGGCTACTAATACCTACCGATGACTTCTGTTGTCCACTATGAGCGTACCAACCTAATGAAGCGGCGCTCAGAAGGTGCTAACGCCATTAGTTGTGTATACGAAAACAGTTTAGAGACTTGTTTAGGTCCACTGGGTATGTGGTTTCTGATCATTCGTGTCTCAGCCTAGTTCAGTACGAATAACCATAGAGCAAGCAAGGCTTGACCTATCTTATGTTTTACCATAGGCATCTCCTTTTCAGGGTTTGAAACTGGACACTCTATTTCAGTTCAGATATTACTGTAATTGCCGTTAGCAGCGTGCAAAGTAATATCATATGTTGTCGATAGCCAGTTTGTTAGTTAATCTGATGGTTTTTCATCAGGGTAGTCCTTCCACATACTTAAACTACAGTGCCCAGCCAGGTCTTGAAACCTGTCGCAGTCTACACTGCCACTGGGCGGTTGCTATTTTTGGTAATGCTGTAGAAACAGCCGGTGAGTGGCTAAAGTTCTCTCACTCGAGTCCAGGCATAGCATGCCTATTAAGACGTCTTATCTATTTTGCCCCGGTTAGGGGGTATTTAGATATTCTTGGTCTTTGTCGATGAAAAGCCTATTAGCTTCCTCTTTGGTCTTACCAATGAGTTCATCAGCAGTAAAACTGATTTCATCACTGAAATAGTCAAAGAGTCGTCCTGAAGACTTATCTTCGAAAGTTGCAACGGCGTCCATGTCCCCTTTCGCACCACTCCGCGTAGAGGGAACAAATTTGACAGACGTTACTTTATTATGCGTGTCATCACACATAGTGCCCAGCCAGGTCTTGAAACCTGTCACAGTCTACACTGCCACTGGGCGGATGTACTAGTCTTCCCTAAAAGGGACGATCCAGTACGATGGCCATCTGATGCTCACGAGGTGCTCCACTCTTTTTTATCTTCCTAAGGATTACTCCTCGGGAAGTGCCAAAAGTGGAACTGCCCTCTTCTATGACAGATTCGACATCATCCTTCTCAGCATACTTCGTATAGAAGTATCCGAGAGCATGGTCGAAGCCATAGTCAAGCAGACCATCGGATGTAGTGTATTTTGACATACAACTACCTCCTAGGGTAATTCGTCACCCATATTGACGCCTTCATAAAGAACCCCATGAAGGTGGGTAGCACATTGCTGTGCTCTTTTACATTGTGCCCAGCCAGGTCTTGAAACCTGTTGCAGTCTACACTGCCACTGGGCTTCCCCTTTTCCTATTTGATGTGAGGATCGTGGTTGCTCACCTATATGGGTATTGGGGATTATTTAAGATTAAGTATTTACTTAATCTTTTAGGGTCCACAAAAAGCGAACATGCGAAAGCATGTCTTCGATGTCCTCTTTATAACCAAGATAAAGAGGTCTTCTTGGTGGATATTTCATCCCATTCTCATCTATATAATAAGAAGTGAGCCTTTTATCCCCACCAAGAGCCAATCGAATGCACTCTTTGTAGTATTTGTAAATTGCTTTGAACAGTCTTGGCCAACACCAAGCCCGATGCCAAATCAATCTACAGTAACGCACGAGAGAAACTCTCATTATTTGTTTAGCCTCCTTCGTTTTACGATTATACGCATCAGGTATAACAAACCTTCAGTCGCAATACATATCGAGGTATGCGTTTTTACGTTTTTTACTCTACCTTCCGAGTAGGAATCCTAACTAACCTCGCAAAAAACTTCTGTTAGTCAGGTTGTTACAATAGTGCCCAGCCAGGTCTTGAAACCTGTTACCCTCTTCTCGAGGCGCTGGGCGAACCATTCCCGTTTCTTATTTTATGTGAGTGTCTATGTTTTCTCACCTTTTAGTTTGGGAACGTAAGGCCTAGATTACTCTAGGTTTATGTACTCTTTATTGCGTCCGGATCGTCTGGAGCACAGGGAACAAGAACAGGTATTGACCTGTAAGCTAATGGAAGATAACTCTTATCCATCAACTTGTATGTTCGCTTCTCCTTCTGATCCTTCTTCTTAGAGTTGCTTTTTCGCTTCATCTGTCGGAATTGGAAGCACTTCTTTATCCTCCGGGGTCAAGTCAGACCCATGGAAGTACATATCTGTTTTGCTGCGGTACTTCAAGATCACAGCTTTACAGATATTGCAGTCTACGCCTTCTGTCAGAGTCCACCAACCATCTTGGTTAGTGTCTCTTTGACAAGCAGTAGGATAGCCGTATTTGACAGCTTCATCTGCTTGCCATTCATGCGTAGACGGTGCTTCACAACCAACAAACAACGCTAGTATGAGTAGCATCATCGTCATGGTTGTTGTTTTCATGTTGTTCTCCTAGTTACGTTTTTCTGTGTAACTGTAGGGTTTTGGCCAGTCATTCCACT
>PVBE010246646.1_pt1 | contig 17449 bp, 6 predicted proteins | sample 1631181 | NCBI WGS metagenome assembly PVBE01 (sample SAMN08397723, study PRJNA350692) | Marine metagenome, whole genome shotgun sequencing project. | isolation source: water | place: Pacific Ocean | collected 2012-04 | reverse complement strand
TGATATGACCATTGCGCGTGACACTCTCAAAGGACGTTTTGCGCCTCTTGAAAAACAGCTCGAAGTAAGCATCAACCGCGTGAAAGAATTGGAGCGACAACTTGACAAGAAGGATGTCGTCATCACCACTCGAGACGCAACGATAGAACAACTTGGCAAGGAAATCGACGAACTGCAAAATACGGAAAAATCTCTTCGAAGCACGATTACTGATATGCAAGCGCAACTTGCGGACGTGAAGGCAGCGAATAAATCAAGTCAAGCATCGTTGCGTTGGCAGATCATCATCACGCAGTTACGGTTCAGATCGCGAAAGGCGCGTTTCTTCCGCAATTGCAGAGATTTCGTCGGTGCGCTCAAGAGAGAAATCCAAGAAGCGGAGGCGTGCAAGTTCAAAGATATGATCGCTCTCACCGCACGTAACAGTCGAATCAAAACCCTCGAGAGAATGGTACAAAACTACCAAGAAGATGCGCACAACAGGCAGACGGCGTATTCGCAGGAACTGGAGGAAGAGGTCATGAAACTTCAGTCGAAACTGGCAGAAGAACAACAAGCTCACAAGTCTTCTCTTGCTGCGGCAAAGACTCGTCAAACTTTGATTCGTTGGTCGATGCTCTTCAACCAAGCGCAACTGAGACTGCGCCATGTACGATTCACCGAGACTTCAAAAGATTTCGCAAAATCGATGAGGACAGAATATCGTTTGCACGGTGAAGTCGCTACGAAGACGATTCACTCTCTCAACGATGAAATCGCCACCTTGAAATCCAATCTTGCTGAAACCGAGCGAGCCAAGGCAATCATCGAGCAAGATCTGAGAAAGATGCGCAAGAAACGTGACGACAGACTCGCAGCGGCTGAAAAGCGGTTCGCCGACCTTGAGAAGTATCACGCTGAGGAGCTCAAGAAGTTGCGCAAGACTCACGAAGATCGGCTCGCGGAAGCGAGAAGGCAGCTTCAAGACGCAGAAAAACGTCAGAACGAGGAGTTCGAAAAGGCGAGGCGACGCGCTCAAGATGTCGATGCCCGGCATTCCGAGGAACTCGATACCCTGCGTAAGCAAAGTGAGAGTTCTCTTTCGGCGATGCGCAAGCGCATGGAGGAACTCGAAAAGCGCAGCGAAGAAGAAATGAAAAAGTTGAGAAAGCAGGGTGAAGAGCGTCTTGCTGTGGTGCAAAAGCAACTTGATGCCACGAAGAAATCTCTCAACGAAGAAATCGTGAATCTCAGAAAGCAACTTGAGCTTGAGAAGTCAAAGAGGCTTGCCGCAAAGCAAGCGGCGGATGAACGTATTGGCGAGTTGCAGCGTCTCATCGCTACACTTGAGGAAAGCTTGAAAGAACTTCAAAGCGCCGCTGACGCCACGAAGTCCCGTCTTTCACAAGAAGAGGCTAGATTGAGAAGTGAAGCGGCTGCGTTGCGCAGTCAACTCACCGACGTCCAGTCCAAGTACTCTACGTTGAGCGAGTCTTCCGCGTCGATGAGAGCCAGTTTACGATGGAGACTGCTGGTGACAATCGGTCAGGATCGCGAGCGACACGCACAGTTCTTTGACGTTGCAAAAGACTTTTCAAGAGCGCAACGCGCTGACCATCAAATCCATGTCGAATTCAGTGAAAAGACTATCAAGGCATTGAATGATACGTGCGGTACGCAAAAGGAACAGCTAGGGGAAGCTCTCAAGCGAGAAGAGAAACTCCAGGAGGACTATGATGAAATCAAGCGTCATATGTCTGTCGAACAAGCCAACTCCCAACGTCACGTCGCAGAACTTGAGAAGAAGCTCGCTGAAAGTGAATTGCAACTCAAGAACGCGCGACGCGAGCACGAACAAAGCGTTCGAAATGATAAGTCGCGTTTCGATGAAGCTCAAAAGATGGCGAGAAAGGAGACGGACGTGTTGCGTGAACGTCTTCGAGATCTTGAGAAGAAACTCGTCAACGAAGAACGAAACGGCAAGAAAATGTCCGAGAAGCTCAAATCGCAGCTTGAAAAATTGGAAGAGCAGAATGAGAAACTGAAGAAGAAGGGCGCGGATCATCGTAAAATCACTGACTTGGAGCAACATGTTGAAAGACTCAAGTCTTCGCTCGATGATCACGAGAAACTTCTGACCACTGCGCACCACAATCACAAAGATGAACTTGACGCGAAAGACGTTCGAATCAATGCATTGGAACTCGAATGTTCGCGTTTACAGACATCTGTGGGTGAATATGAGGCGACGCTGGAGTCCACACGAACGTCGTCCTCTGGCCAAGTATCACGTCTGCATGCCGAGCTACGAATTTTACGTGAGCAAGTCGACGATGCCGGTACACTGCACGCGAAAGAAGTCGTCCGATTCAAATCTCAACGGGCGCTTCTCCTTTGGTCATGGATGTGTCGCACCCTCCGTGCTCGCAGAATGCATCAGAAACATGTCAAGTTGGTACAGGCATTCACGTCATCAGAGCTCGTCGAGGCGCGCAACTGGGCTGCAACGTCGAACACGACAATCCATTCACTCAATGACCAGTTGTTGGCTGCGAAAACGAAAGCAAACGAAGTCGGCGAGCTCGAAGAAGCGGTTCGTGCGCGAGACAACCGTATTTCAGAGCTCACGCGCATGCTTCAAGACACCCAAACTGAGCTGGATTCCATCAAGACTGGCATTGATCACGACATGCGACAGCTTCAGGATGAGAATGTCGAACTTAAATCTCAGCTCGAGGCCTTGAACCAAAAGTTCTTGACCGATGCGGAGCGAGTGAAGAAGCGAACACAAGAGTTGAAGGCGAGCTATGAGAAGCAGATTAGTGAGCTTAAAGACAAGATCAGCGTGGATGCCGACGAGGCAGCCGCTCGTGAGCACCAAGCGCAACTCGATTCCAAGTCGGAAATGGATGCGATGAATGAACGCTTGAAAACGAAGTATAAGACTGACACTACATTCAGTCAAGCGCGTCTCTCCCAAATGCGCGATGATTACGAAAAACAACTCAAGGAGCTGCGCCAGCGGTTAAAGACCGAAACTGAAGCAGCGGAACAACGCGCGCAACAATCACAAGTTGACTGTGAACAGCAACTTGCCGATCTTGCCGAAGTGCACAAGAAGGAGCAAACCGTCATCAAGTTCAGACACGCGAGCTCTTTGGGACTTCGCGACAAGCGTATCCACGAACTCGAGGCGTTGCTTCTCGACGCGCAGAATGAATGGGAGTCGCTCAAGTCAAGTTCCACATCGGAGGCAATCGCTCTGCGCCGTGAGCTGTCCGAGGCGCGCACACAAATTGAAGCCATTCAGGCGCAATGGGACGCGGCCGAAGAAGCGAAGCGGGGTGAGGAAGTGGTTGGCCTGGAGAAGTCAATTTATGAGCTCAAGAATTCGCTAGAGAAATTGAAGAACGAGAACAGCAAGTTGCTAATTGAGGTTGATTCGCTGAAGAAGATGAAGGACGAGTACCAAAAATCTGCTGACTCGCTGAAACAGTCCAACTCGATTTTAGAAAATCAAGTTGAGAATTTGAAGGCGGATCTTGAAGCCTTTTCTTCGAAGACGGCAAAGGCTTCGGATGCTGGTGCCTTTTTGCAGGCGAAACTCGATGCGGCTGAGAAAGCCCTCGAAGAAACACAGACTAGTGGACGCACTGAGCGAGCCAACTTGCGCTGGGTGTGGATGTGCCGCGTGCTTCGCGCGCGCAGACTCCATCAGCGTCACGTCAGTCTCGTGAAAGCATTCACTTCTGCTGAACTCACCGAGGCAAAGCAAGTTGCAGACACCACCAAGAACCTCATCGATGCACTGAGAACTGATCTCGCCACGGCCATTTCGAAGAATGAAGAGCTCGAAAAGGCCCGATCAGAGCTCGAAAAGGCCCGATCAGAGCTCGAAAAGGCCCGATCAGAGCTCGTTGCGCAGCACGAAGAGGATGCGAACGCATTGTCTGCCGCTGAGAAACACACGCGCGCTGAGCGAGCCAACTTGCGCTGGGTGTGGATGTGCCGCATGCTTCGCGCGCGCAGACTCCATCAGCGTCACGTCAGTCTTGCGAAGAAGTTTGCGTTTGCCGAACTTACGGAAGCAAATAACGTCACAGAGACCAGTAAGAAACTTATTGATACACTCAAAGGTGAACTCACCACGGCAACTTCCAAGATCGAAGAACTTGAAAAGCTTCAAGTCAGGCTTGACGAAAAGTTGGCTGAAGCTCTCGAGAAATTACGCACTGGCAGCGCGGAAGCGGAGTCTCGAATGAAGCAGCTCAAGTCGGATCACGAATCTCGAGTAAACCAACTGAAGTCAGATCACGAGAAGCACCTCGAAGATCTTCGCGAGAGATTGCGTCTAGTATCTCAGGAAGCCGCAGAGCGCGAACAAGAAGCGCAAGCATCTTTCAAATCACAGTTGGATGAGTTGAAGACGCGACTGCGAACCAGGACTGAAGCCGAAGCGGGCGACGCAGAAGCACGAATGGCCCAAATGAAGGCGGACTATGAGACACAAATTTCGAGTTTGCGTCAAGCCATGGCGGCTGATGTAGCAGCAGCAGCAGAACGCGAGCAAGAGGCTCAAGCAAACTTCAAAAATCTTCTCGACAGACTCGGTTCTCGCCACAAGGCGAAGGTTAAATCTGACGCCGAGGACGCCGAATCTCGACACCAGCTCATGGTGGCTGAATACGAGCGCCAGCTGGAGGAAGCAAATGCAAAGGCTCGTAGTGAAGCAGCTGGAGTGGACGAACGTTTGCAGCAGCTGAAAAACGAGTATGAAGCACAGCTCGATGAGTTGCGCAAACGCATGGCGATGGATGCTGATGAAGCCAACGAGCGGGCGGAAAAAGCGCACGCTGAGTTTGCCGAGCAAATGACCGACGTGACAGAAATGCAAAAGAAAGAGCTCACTGTGCTAAAGTTCCGCCAAGCGAGCACTCTCGGGCTTCGCGACGCCAGGATAGAAGAGCTCGAGAAGCTTCTTCTTGAAAGTGAAACGTCGCACGAGAAGACGAAGGCGTCCAACTCCGGTGACGGAATCGTTGCAAGGCGAGAGTTATCTGAGTTGCGTCTGGAGTACGATGAATTCAAATCCAAACACGCAGTGGAAGTCGAAGATGCTAAGCGCATGATTGATCGTCTTCAGCAAGATGCATCAAAGTTGCGTGCGAGGTGTGAGTCTCTGGAAAGAGCGTGCGATGAAGCCGCGATGCGTGGCAAGTCTGCACACGCGACACTCATGTGGCGTCACGTTTATCGGGTTGTGACTGTCAAGGAACAACACAAACGTTTCTTGAACATCGCACTCGGTCATAGCAAAGCTGCTGTGCGCGAACTCTCGATGTACAAAGACACCGCTCAAATAACAGTGAATTCTTTGAAGAAGCAACTCAAGGATGCCTCTGATTTGGAGCAGAAGCTTCGTGCGGATGCTCAAGACAAATCAAAGGCATCTGCCGAAGTCACCAAAAAGCTCGAGGCCGAGATTGCTAGTCTACACAAGCAGTTTACCGAGCTTGAAAAAGAAAAGGTAAAGACTTCGTACGAAACTACGAAGCTTCGCTCTCTGGTGGAGCAACGCGACGGTACTATCTCTGACTTGGAGAAGATGCTACTTTCTGGCGGTGCTGAGCACAATACGAGACTCGAAGCGGCAAATCGACAAATCGACAGGTTGCAACAAGATCTCAATGAGTTGAACGGACGTGCTGCGGCAGAAGTGGATGACGCCAACAGACGTCTCACGCTTGCGCAAGAACGTAGCGCTGCGAGTCTTGCGGCAGCGAATGAGAAAATTGCAGAGTTGGAGAACGAACTCGAAGAGCTTCGCCGCACGCAAGTGACGGACGATATGAATGACTCTGCCAATCGACGCATTGAGAGATTGCAACAAGATTTGGACGAAGCATACACGCGAGCCGCAGCTGAATCTGACGATGCCAACCGAAGACTTGCGGCTTCTCAGGAAAGAGACGCTGCGAAACTTGCAGCCGCAAACGAGGAAATCGAGCGTCTCGAGCGTGAACTCGACGAGCTTCGTCAACGTGTTGCGTCTGACGCAACGGAAGCTGCTACTCGACGCATCCAGCGCTTGCAGAAGGCCCTGGACGAGCTCAGTGCGCGCGCCGCAGCTGATGCAGATGCTGCTAACAGCCAACTCATGGCAGCTCAGCGAGATCAACAACGTGACGCTGCAAAGCTTGCATCCGCTAACGCGGAAATTGAACGGCTGGAACGTGAGCTTGATGAGCTGCACACTCGTCCGTCACTCGACACGATGGAAGCATCCAATCGACGGATCCAGCGGTTACAACGAACTTTGGATGATCTGCAAGCTCAAGCTGCGGTGGATGCAGAAGAAGCGGACAAGCTGCAGGCTCGAGTCGCGCAACTCGAGCAAGAGCTCGAAGAGACCGAGTCCAAGCACACGGCTTCCGATTCAAAGGTCAAGGCTTTGCAGGAGAAGCTTGCTGATCTCACGGCTGAGCGATCCTCACTTGACAAGTTACAATTCACTCTTGAGGTCGCTGAAGCGAACGCAGCCTCCGAAAAGCAGCGCCTTGAACAAGAAATCGGTCGACTTCGAGCGCAGCTCTCAGACACCGAACGTGTCCAGAGCAAGCCACCCGCCGACGACCTCGTCGACGGTTTGAAGGCGCGCGTCGCGCAGCTCGAGCACGAACTCGATGAGCTGAACAACGCGCACACGACTGCGATGGAGAAGGTGATCAATGAACACAATTTCACCATCGCAAAGGAAATCAAGGATCGCGAGAATGCGGCGCGAGACTACGCACGCATAATCGAAGACTTGGAAGGTGATCTCTCTGAGATGACTGATTCTCGAGACGTCGCCGTGTCAGATATGATGAAATTGCGTTTGCGCTTGGATGAACTTGAGCGCACGGCTCAAGCGAGATCCGAAGCCTCCGTCAGCAAAGATCCAGAATCCATGCGAGAAATTCATGTTCTCCGCACGAAGATTGAACACCTCGAAGCGGAGCTCGTCACTGAGCGCAGTAAGCGAGAACGTGAAGTTCAAACGTTACGAGATAAACTCGCAGTTCGTGAAAGAGAAGCATCCACCGCGACTAACGCTACCAACGCCGCTTCTGAAGAAACACTGCGCGTGAAGAATGAGATGAGCTTGAAGATCACGTCTCAGACGACGATAATTGAGCGGCTCGAAATTCAACTGAAAGAACTTCGAGCCGAATACGATGTCGCTCGTAGCGAACTCGGTGAAGAAGCCGCCCGCGTGAGTAAGCGAAGTGCGTCGTTGGTCCAAGCTGGGAAGAAAATGGATGATGAGAATCACTCACTCAGAGAACAACTCGACGACGCTCTCGCTGAACTGGAACGCTGTCGCGTGTCCAAAGACTTCATCACGAAAGAGTTCAACTTCTTCCAGATTGAAGCCAAACAGAACGCTGACCTCATTCAGCGCAAACTCGAGCGCACTCAAGAGCAACTCAACGATGCCGAAGTTGAGCTCGCAAAATTGCGCGCACAAGTTCAAGAGTACGCCGCCGAGCAAGAAGAGCTCATGTTTGAAAGCCAACGCATCCAAAAAGCGAGCGACGCAAAAATCTCCAAACTTCGAAGCGAGCTCACATCGATGCGAGTCGAATACGAAGAGGATCTGCGCACTCAAGTGTCGACATTCCAAGAACAGGTCGATGTACTTCAGGATGAGTTGAACGACGAGCGCGCGTCTTCGGCCAATGCCTTGCAGAAAGCCAAGCTCAGCGAGCTCAGCGCGAGCGAAGGCTCTGCGGCTAAGATTAAGAATCTCGAGGCTCAACTTGCCGCTGCTCGAGATGAAGTATCCGTCCTCGATGAAGAAATCAAGACGAGTCAAGAAGCGGTCGAGTACGCCGAGCATTGGGCGAAAATGAACGACAAACGCGCCCAAGGCGCGGAGGAGTTCCTCATGACGCTCAAGGTGGAAATAGCTGAACTGAAGAAGGCTTTGGTTTTGGCCAAGTCTCAACCGGCGGAATCGGATGAAAAGAACGCCGAGTTGCAAAGATCGCTCGACGAATGTCGCGAAACGTGCAAATCACAGCTGAATGAGCTGAATGAGTTGCGAACCGAGCGAGACAAGCTTCGTGCGAAGCCCGCACCGGTGCCGAAGAATCCGACGACTGGTTCCGCGACGGTCAACTTTGACTTGGGCGACGAACCGACGTTCGAAATGCCCGATATTCCCAAACGGCGTTCCCCGGAACCCGTTGTGGCGGCTCCGCCGACCAGTCGATTCGAGTACGACGTGACCGACACCGTCCAAAGAAGGTATCACACCAAAACGGAGACGGTGGCGACGTACGACGAAGAAGTCGAAGAACCTGAGGACGATTACGAGCCCCCGGTGGAGTACGGTACGATTGAAGAGACGGAAGAAATTCTTGAAATCGTGGAGTACGACTCGGACGGCAATGAAATCATAGTGGAAAGCCGAACGCTCGCGCCGGGCGAGGAAGTCGGCGACGACGTCCTCGACGAGATGGACGCGCGGGATCGAGAGGAGGAGGAAGAGAAGAAGGCGCCCCGCGTCGAACAACCAGTCGCTCGCAAGTCGGGACTGTGGGGTCGTATGGGCGCCGCGGCCGACGATATGATGGATTAACCGCCCGCGTCGCGTCGCCTTGTAATTGTTATTTCAACGAAACGAACGCATCCCTTTCCACACACCGCGCCCGTCGCGTCGAATCGACATGGAGTGGACGACGATCGAGAGCGATCCCGGAGTGTTCACCGAGCTGTGCGCCACCGTGGGCGTGAAAGACGTCGCCTTTGAAGAGTTGTACGCGCTCGACGCCGACGAACTTCGTCGCATCGAACCGATTTACGGATTGATCTTTCTCTTCAAGTATCGAGGCGATGACGTCGCGCAGGCGTCCAGCGTCGACGCCGATCCACCGAAAGAGTTATTCTTTGCGAGGCAGGTGATTCAGAACGCGTGCGCGACGCAGGCGGTGTTGAGCGTACTCTTGAACGCGGAGGACAGAGTCGAGCTCGGAAAGGAGCTGCAAAACTTTCTCGAGTTTTCACGAGATTTGGATCCGGAGATGAAAGGGACGGTCATCTCGAATTCAGATGTCATTCGCAACGCGCACAACGCGTTCGCTCGTCCTGAGCCGATCATGATGCAGTCTCGTCCGGCGCGAGAGGACGACGACGTGTTTCATTTCGTGGCGTACGTTCCACGGGGCGGCAAGGTGTACGAGCTCGATGGATTAAAACAAGGACCCATCAATCACGGAGAATATTTGGATGAGAATTGGCTGGACGTCGCCGTGCCGGCGATTCAGAAGAGAATATCGGCGTACTCTTCAAATGAGATAAAGTTTAATTTGATGGCCGTGACGAAGGATCCGAGAGTCGTGCTTCGACAACGGCTCGGTGAATTGCAAGCATTAGGCGATGACTCTGTCGTAGCGGACATCGATGACGTTCGTGTATCGCTAGAGCGAGAAGAGGCGAAGTTTGAAGAGTGGAGGAATGAAAACATTCGCCGCCGTCACAACTACTTGCCGCTTATTCTCGCGTTGCTTCGTGAAGTTGGCGGGCGTAATGAGCTTTTACCAGCCATGGAGCGAGCTCGCTCGTTGAAAACCCCTGATAGTCATTGAAATATAGAAGTTTTAGGTTGATTTTGTCATCGCGAGCGTTCGCCGCCAGCACACTTCTTCTTCACCCAGCGCGGTTAACATCGCCGAGACAACTATTTTTATCGGAAGTTTCAGTCGCATGTTTCTCACAAGTGCGTGCGCCATGCGGCGCGCGCGCGCGCAAAATCTTCCAGAACTGAACGTCGAACGAGGACCGCTCACTGTGTCGTCTCACACGGCGCGTTCGTCGACCGCGACGCGTTCACTCGGGATCAGGTTGACCGAGCTCCCAAGTGTGTATGTGCACAGAGCGGATACGTTCACGCGCTATCGCGAGGGGGATTTCAGCGCTCGAAGTAACCACGCGGACGCGTCGACGAATCAGCAATGGCGCGACGCCGGTTCCTTTCGTCAGCTCAGGGTTGAACAACTTTCGACGCCCGTGTTCACGCCCACTCTCCCGACGTTGAGCGCAAAGTCTTCGCGCAGACACGGCGCCGGCGCGAGCGCGAGAAGCGCGAGAACTCCAGCGAACGCGAAGCATCCTTCGGCTGGTTCGCAGATGGAATCTTCCGGAATGCCAGTCGCGGTGGCTATAAAGAAGTACTGGAAATTTCTGAGTCCGACTGATCGCGATAATATTTTGCGCTACAAATACGTGTGGTACGTTCCGGTGCCGAAATCGAAAGCGCACAAGGGTACCAACGTCGGCGTTGACAAAGTGGGCAAACGCGGCGGTGTACATAAATCGAGGGCTCTGACCGAGAGCGGCCATAGGGGACACGTCGCGTTTCGCTTTGAAAAATTAAGCGTCCTCGGCGCCGGAAATTTTGGGCAGGTGACACGGTGCCTCGATCACAAGCGTAAGAGAGAAGTCGCGCTGAAGATGATTTGCACCGACGAATCGTTCGAGATGCAAGCTCGCATCGAAGTCGCCGCTTTGGAGCGCACGAAAAATGGATCTCCGTACGTCGTAGAAATGCTCGAACACTTTGTGTTTCGTGATCAAGTGTGCGTGGTGTTCGAGTTGCTACACATCAACCTCTACGAGTGGTTGGCGTCTAGAGAATTCAAAGGATTAGACATGTCTATCGTTCAGCGCATAACGTGGCAAATGATGCATGCGCTTCAGTATTTGAAACGCATCGGCGTCGTGCACTGCGACGTCAAGCCAGAAAACATTCTTCTGACGCGTCCCGGTGCGCACGACGTCAAGCTCATTGATTTCGGGAGTGCCTGCTTTAAAGACAAGACCACGTACACGTACATTCAAAGCCGATTTTATCGCGCACCCGAAGTGATGCTGGGGATCGACTACGGGCATTCGATAGATGTCTGGAGCTTGGCGTGCGTCGTGGCGGAACTGTTCACGGGAAGAACGCTATTCACCGGAGACGACGAGGCGCAACAGCTCAGCGAGATAGCGAAAAAGATAGGACCACCACCGCGCTCGGTCATACACGAGTCGACGAATTCCGATTCTCGAGTGGACGTCCGCGTGCTCACCGCGATAGACGACGACGACGCGCGCACCGGGGCGTCGACATCGACTCGCAAAGCCTCCGCGCGTTCGCGCGCCGTCGTCGAGTGCGACGACGCGCGTTTTAATTCATTTCTTCGACAGGCGCTGCGATGGGATAAGGCACGCAGGCTCACGCCAGAGCGCGCGTTGACGCATAGATTTCTCAACCGAGTCGCTCTCCGGTGACACGCCACGGAGACGACGCGTCCATAATTCATCGCGAGTCCGAGTCGCGCGCTCGGAATTCGCCGTCGGCGTCCGAGACCCCGACGTCGCGTTCGCGTCGTCGGCCCGCAGTCTCCGACTCACGCCGCGGGTCGTCGCATCGCACGCGAGGGTACGATGAACGTCGGCGTCTCCACCGCCGACGCGCGGGGCGTCGTCGCGCGCCACGCGCGCGCGCGCTCGACGTCCAGTCGTGCGGATAAGAAGCGCCCGGTGGCGGGCGCCGGACGCGCGTCGACGCGCCCGCGCGGGCGCGGCGTCGCGCGCGCGGGCGAGAACGTCGACGCATCTTCCGACGCGACACCCGAGCGTCTCGTCGTCGCCATCACCGGCGCCACGGGCTTCGTCGGGAGTAAGCTCGTGGAGAGACTGCTCGAGACGGGGGCCGAGGTGCGCATCCTCACGCGGGATCCCGCGCGCGCGCGCGCCAAGCTCTCCCCGCAGAATCTTCCCAAGGGCGACGTCGCGTTCGTCGCGCCGGATATCTGGCGAAGAGGGCTCTCGGGGGCGACACACGTGGTGAACCTGGCGGGCGAACCCATCAGCACGCGCTGGGACCCAAAGGTGAAGGCGGAAATCATGGCATCGCGCGTGAAGACGACCAAGACGATCGTGGAGCACGTGAACTCGCTCGCGGAGTCGAAACGGCCGAAGGTGCTCGTAAATGCGTCGGCGATCGGGTACTACGGGACGAGCGAGACGGACACGTACGACGAGGCGAGCGGGCCCGGGGACGATTATCTGAGCCAGGTGTGTCAGGCGTGGGAGCAAACGGCGAACGGGGCGGAGAGTTGTCGGGTGGTGTTGCTGCGCCTGGGCATCGTGCTCGATCGCGAAGGAGGCGCGCTCGGTAAAATGGTGCCGACGTTTCAGGCGTTTATGGGCGGTCCTCTGGGCGACGGGCAACAGTGGTTTAGTTGGATTCATCGAGAAGACGCCGTTGGATTGATCATCGAAAGTTTGACGAACGAAAAATTAGAGGGACCGGTCAATTGCGTCGCCCCGTCGCCTGTGCGCATGAGGGAAATGTGTGAATCGCTCGGAGAGACGCTCGGAAAGCCGAGCTGGCTTCCCGTGCCTGATTTCGCGTTGCGCGCCGTTCTAGGTGAAGGGTCCACGTTGGTTCTTCAGGGACAGCGAATTCAACCCAAGACGGCTCTTGACGTTGGTTACAAGTTCAAGTATGCGAGGATTGACGACGCTCTGAAGCAAATTTTGCGTCGATAGAAAATAATTTTTGCGCTACTAGTATTCTTTCAAAGCTGTCAAGCTTTCAGTTCTTTCTCGCCCTGATGGAGACGAAGCACTTCTCTATAGACACGACTTCGACACCGACGAATTCGGAATCCTGCATCATCTTCACGACGGTGGTCTCATCCCAAAACGGCGTGTTCGCTAAGCGATTTTGCATGTACGTTTCTTCGTCTGTCGTCTTCTTCAGCAAAACGACGGTGGAAATCAAAATTGTTCCTCCCGGCTTAAGCACGCGGTACATTTCTTTAAACCCAGTCGACGGTTCGCCCCAGCAGTGCGCGCCGGCCGATGAATGTACCGCGTCGAAACTATCGCTCGCGAACGGCAAATCGCACACGTCTGCGACGTATATCTTCGCCCTCGAACCACACTCCTCTCGCGCTGCTACCACCATCTCATCGCTATAATCGATCGCGACTACACTTTGAAACCTTCCAGACCGCGCCAACGCGTCAGTAATGACGCCCGGCCCGCACGACACGTCGAGCGCCGACGTCGCTTCGGTTGGAAAATTTCGCAGCGCGAGCTCCACCTCCTTCTCCACGCCCGGGTACCCGAGAGCGTTGAACATCTGCCTGTAACCTCTCCAGTACACCCACGCGAAGATTTTCGTGCCGAACAGCGTCGCCGCGCGCGCGCTCGTCGTCGCGCGCGCGTTTTCGTCTCGCCTAAAATCATCATCGCGCGCGTCGAGCTCGCGCGCCCACGGCAGGAGCTCGACGTCCGCCGCGCGGACGACGCGCGAGGGCGCGCGCGCGCGACCGCGCGACCGTCCTCGCCCGACCGCGCGCGCGACCGCGCGATCGACACCGACCGTTCGCGCGCGCGCGCGCATCGTCGAGTTGTCGCGCCTCGACCGCACCGTCGTCGGCATCTCACGACGCGCGCGATGACGGCGACCGCGCCCGCCGCCGCGATCGACGGTCGATGGACGGTGACGCGCTCGACGTCTCGCGCGCGTCGCGGCGCGCTCGGTCGGGAGTCTCGCGTCGCGGCGCCCGCGGTCGCGAGTCGATGGCGACGGCAGCGTTCCGAAGACGACGCGCGCGTCGTTCGAGCGCGGGGCGAGGCGTTGGGGCTCGACCGGGACGAGGATGAGCGCGCGTTCGCGGATGAATTCGCGGAGGAATCGTTCGGGGCGTACATCGCGAGGTCGTTGGGGAGCTGGGCGAGGCAACAACCGGCAAACTTGCGAGCGGTGACGCCGTTGTTGCGATGGCCGAACGATCGTATTCTCTCGTGGAACACCTGGCGCGGGTTGGCGTCGAACGCGATCGTCGTGTTGTTCGGGATGGTGGCGTTGACCGTGTTCTTGGGTGTCGCGGATGGCGTTCTACTGGCGTTGCGGAGGCTCGTCACCGCGAGGGCTACAAGGGGCGCTTGCGCTTGAGCCGCCTGATGCGTAGAATCATGTAATTTAATGTCAATTCATTGCAATGCATCCAACTTCTAAACCTTGGCTTTGCGCTCCAACGCTTCTTTTTCGGCTTTCTTGGACAAGTGTTTTTTGTAGGCGCGAATATCCTTGTCCCAGTTTCTGACGGATCGATTTTCGCACACCCAAATCTTGTCCGCGACTTGATCGATGAGACGGAAATCGTGCGATACGAGCACCAATCCACCATTGTAGCGCTTGATGGCTTCAGCCAATGCATCGATCGCCTCGAGATCCAAGTGGTTCGTCGGCTCATCAAGCAGCAACAAGTTGGGGCGTTGCATACAAATCATGGCGAAAACGAGTCTCGACTGTTGACCTTCAGAGAGTTCCCCAATTTTCTGAGTTTGCATACGGCCAGAAACGCCGTAACGACCCAAGTAAGCGCGCCATTCTTCCATTTCTCGCTTGAATTTCAGCGTGTTCGGGTACTGGGTCATGAAAAAATCAAGAGGCGTCATAGCCTTGTCAAGCACATCGACGGAGTGCTGATGGTACTTTCCAATACTGAGCGCGGGATGACGATCGACCGTGCCGATCGTGGGAGACAACTCACCCGTCATCAACTTCAGTAATGTAGACTTACCGGCACCGTTCGGTCCGACCAACGCGATTCGGCTGTCGCAATCCACCCCAAGCTCAAGGTTCTCATACAAAAAGTCCTCCTTCTTGCCGCTGTACGCGAACGAAACGTTGGCGAACGGCAAAACCGGCGGTGGGACCTTCTGGCATTCGGGGAAATCGAACTTGAAATCAATTTCTCTGACGACGGGCGGTGTCAGGCCAGCAGCAACCATCTTATCGATAATCTTTTGTTTGGATTCGGCTTGCTTGCGCATGTTGGAGTACGTACCACACGACGCGATGAACTCCTTCAAGTGCTTGATATCAGCTTGCTCTTTGTCGTACTTCTTTTGTTGAACAATGTTGTTTTCTTCAACAGTCTTGACGAAAGTATCGTAGTTACCGGTGTAGTACGTCAACTGTTGTTGCGTCAACCAGATGATGTGCGTGCACACACCGTTCAGGAAGTCTTGAGAGTGCGAAACGATGATCAAGCACTTCTTGTATTGACCCAAGTAATGCTCGAGCCACACGCAAGCTTCGAGATCCAAGTGATTCGTCGGTTCATCCAAAAGCAAAAGAGTCGGCTGCGCAAACAGAGCCTTCGCGAGCGCGACTCTCATACGCCAACCACCAGACATGTCCTCCGTCGCACGGTGAATCATCGCCTGAGTGAAACCAAGCGAGTGAAGGAGCTCGGAGGCTCGCGCTTCGAAAGTCGACGGGTCGATTTCATCGAGACGGTCGTAGATCAGTTCTAAACGTTCGTCATCCGGGCCTGTGGTTTCGAGAATGTGGGTTTCAAACTTCTGCAAGCGCTCCAACTCGGCTTGAACTTCATCAATGACAGTTTGAATGGCAGATCGTTTCGTCGGAAGAGCTTCTTCGCGCAAGTGGTACAAGTCGATGTGGTCCGGAATCGGTACTTCGCGTCTGGCGAGGCACTCGAGGAAGTTGGTCTTGCCGCATCCGTTTTGTCCAATCAAACCGTAACGCCGACCGATGGTGAGTTCAATGTCGCAATCCTTGATGAGTTCACGGCCTCCCATACCCATGGAGTAGTTGATGATCTTGATATCACGCGCCGTCGGTCGCGAAGCCAAGACACCGGTACACATGCGTTTCAACGACGCACCCGTTTCCTCGAGGTCGACTTTCCCGATCGCCGCTTCGATGGAAGTGATTTGTTCTTCCTCATTTTCGCCTCCCTTTTTCTTCTTTTTCTTCGCGGCACGGGCGGCTTCACGCTCCGCCTTCTTCGCGGCCTTCGCGGCTTCCTTGCGCACCTTTTCTTCAGCGAGATCTTCGAGTTCTTTGTTTCTCGCTGCCTCTTCAGCTGCACGCTTAGCGGCGATGAGTTCGCCCAGTTTCTTGGGATCCATTTCCCCGTCACCCAGTGCTTCGTCAGGAATTTCAACCGCCGGTTTGAAGAGCTCGGCTTCTTTGTCCTTCGTCGTCGTCTTCTGGGCGAGCGTGATGCCCTCTTCTTCGAGAGACTTCAATTCAGCTTCACGGCGAGCTCGCTTTTCGTTGATGACGGGCTGGTCGGCTGCACCCGCCGTTTCATGGGCGACGTCCTCAGCTTGCGCACCCGGTGCGACTGCATCCGGAGTCCAGCCCTCTGGAGGGGCAAAGTCGTCTTCCTCTTCGATTTCCGCGAGGTCGTCGACGTCGTCTGGAAGCATCTCGATGTTGTACAAGTCACCCAAGTTCTTGGCGCGAGCGAGATTTTCGGCAGCTTCCTCCGCGGCTTTGCGCTCAGCTTCTTCGTCCGCTTCTTTACGAGCCTTCAACAAACGTGCGATCTCATCGTCGCCCGCACTCGCGCCGGCGTCGATCGCCGCCTCGGCACCACCTTGCTGTTGCTCGATGATCTCTCTCCCCGTGAGAAGATTGTTCTTGATGCGCGCTTCGCGCGTCGCCTCCGCCTCGGCTTTCATCTTGTCGACGCGCTCTTGCTTCCACTTGAGATAGACATCCAATGTCATCGGCGTCAACGAACCCTTCTTTTTCAACGCGATGAGCTTTTCGCGAAGGATGTCTTGATCCGTTTTCCTCGCCGCGAGCTCAGCCAACATGCGCTCGCGCAACTCGCTCTTGAAGACGTACCCCGGAGGCAACTTGTGCTTATACTTGCAATCCTTTCCCCCCGGACAGTGCCAAAACCAACCGTAGAGCTTCTTCTCGACGGCGTCTAAAAAGTGTTTACACACAATCGTCGTCTCGTTGTTCGAGTTCACCTCTTGACCGTGCTTTCTCGCGATGACGGCTTCGAGCTTCTTTTGATCCCACATTTCGATGGAGTCCTCGTCCGGAACCTCAAACACGCTTCTCTTTTGCTGTCTCTGCGCGATGTCCAACTGGTGCGAGTACTTGCACTTATCCACCGTCTTACTGCAGCACCCATGCTTGAAGAATTCGCACAGCACCGTCTTCGGATCCACCCCCGGCGGCAACTCGGGTTGTTTCACGCTGATGCCCTTCGTTCGGAGCAAAAACTCTTGCTGCTCCTTCGCCTTTTTCCTCGCCGCTCGGAGCGTCGCCTTCCCGAGTTCCGTCGTGGGATCGTTCATATCGCGAAGTCGCTGCATGTGCACCTCGTGTTTACGATTCATCGCCGCGCCCTTGGTCATCCCGAACGTCGCATCCTTATTCGCGAGCTCTTTGATCCGTCGCGCCTCCGCCGCCTGGTCCTTCTTCACCTGTTCGTGCGACATGCCCCCTTTCTTCGCCTTGGCGCGATTCTCCTGCGCGGGCGTCTTCCCCATGACGACGAATCACTCGCCTCGCCTCACCGTTCCTCTCCTCGACGCTCGCGCGCGCGTCGCGTCGTCGCGCGCGTCCTCCTTTCGCCGCCTC
>PVBE010571507.1_pt1 | contig 17454 bp, 10 predicted proteins | sample 1631181 | NCBI WGS metagenome assembly PVBE01 (sample SAMN08397723, study PRJNA350692) | Marine metagenome, whole genome shotgun sequencing project. | isolation source: water | place: Pacific Ocean | collected 2012-04 | reverse complement strand
CGACAACTACCTTGCCATGATAAAGTTGGCCGCCATACGAATTTGGCTACGTGTTAATGAGTCCATGGCCTAGTCACGCGAATCTTGAGTTCGCCAAATAATATTTCTTCGATCTGAAGGCGGAAAACCGTATTTAACAAAGGATCATCAACATAGTACTGGGCAGGAAAATAATGACCCGTATTATGATTCCAGGTGACTAGGTCGTGGACTCATCAACGGGCGACGGGTTGGGATTGGCGTGAGAATGTCTGGTTTCCGTTCAAGGTCGGACGCTCTGGCAAACCGTCGTCCATGTCGCTTCATAGCCAAGAACAGTCATTTGCTCAGCGACCCATAGCATTCGGAATCGTCCAAGAAATCGCTTTTGGGCAGGGCGAACAGCTTTGCCGCATGGTCCGTCCGGATCGTTAACTCGTACCCTGCGTTTTTTCACCCATCACAATGTCAACTTGTTAGCGATCTCGACTTCTTGGTGGATTCCGTTTGTTGCTTGTCGACTTTCGATTAGGCATGATTGGTAGTCAAATCTTGCTGTCGATTTGACTTCGGAGAGAAATTTTGAAGCATCCGGCGAACGATTGTGGGGGCATCGATCTCGAAGAACTGTTGCGCCTCGGCGTGGAGGACCATCAGGCCGGGCGGATCGACCGAGCGGAAGCGCGCTACCTACAAATCCTCAAGGCCGAACCCGATCACGCTGCGGCTAACCATTACCTCGGCATCGCCGCCCATCAGACCGGCCGAGGCAACCGGGCGGTTCAACTGATCTCAAAGGCCGTTCAGGCGGATCCGACGGTCGCCAAGTACCGCAGCAATCTCGGTCTGGTCCTGCAGGCGCAGGGTCGGCTGGACGACGCGGTGGCCTGCTACCGGGACGCCCTCGACATCGATCCTGACCACGTCGAGGCCCATTACAATCTCGGCAACGCGCGGCAAAATCAGGGTCGGGCAGACGAGGCCGCTGAATCCTATCACCGCGCTCTCGAGCTTCGGCCGGAGTTCGCCGACGCCCACGCGAACCTCGGCGGAATCCTGTTTGAACGGGGCCGGCTGGCCGATGCGGCGGCGTCCTACGAAAACACCCTGCGGATCGCGCCGGACCTCGTGGAGGCACGAATTTGCCTGGGCAAGGTCTACCTGCGGCTAGGGCGCTGGCGCGACGCCGTTGAATGCTTCCAACAGGTCATTCGCGAAAATCCAGAGTGCCTCGACGCCCACATCCAGATGGGACACGCTCTCGAGGTACGGGATTTGTTGGGGGACGCGCTGGCCTACTTCGAGGCCGCCCTGAAAATCGAGCCGGGCCACGTCGAGGCGAACAATTCCGCGGGCAGGGTCCAGCTTCACCTGGGTCGTCTTGACAATGCGGAGTCTTCCTTTCGAAAAGTGATCGACACCTTTCCCGACAATGCGGTGGCCCACAACAACCTTGGCCGCGTCCTACATGATCGAGGCCTGCTTGACTCGGCGGTTCCGTGTTTTCAAAAGGCGATCGAACTCGATCCCAACCTTCGCGAACCCTGGGATAACTTAAGAATGGCGCTGAAGGCCGGGGACGCAGACGAACCGGTCGTCAGCGATTTCGGTGAGCCCGTCAGAGGTTCGACGAACCACCAGATTTTTCGATACTCCCTCGAATCCTTTTGGCCGCACCAAGCGGACGACAGCTTCGATCGAGCCATGGACTCCCTTTCGCCGATGGTGCTCCGGCCAATATCGGCGAAAGGGCTTTCGGGCAAACTCAATGCCGCGGGCTTGCCCGAACGGATGGTGGCGCTGTTCCATTCGGGGCGAAGCGGGACCGGGCTTCTGCACAGCTTGATCGACAGCCATCCCCAGATCTCAACCCTGCCCAGCGTTTACCTCAAGGGGTATTTCAATGTTGGTGTGTGGGAAAACCTGACGGCGGATGGATGGGAACGACTGCCCGAACGGTTCGCTGAAGTCTTCGAAGTGTTGTTCGATGCCAATTCTCGTAAGCCGGTTCCCGGCCACCGTGGAGAGGACAACTCCGACAAAGGTGTCACGGAAGGAATGACAGTTGTCGGCAAGGGGCGGTGGGAATCCTTGGCTCTCGACCGCGAGCTATTTTGCGCCGAGGTGCGCCAGATAATGAGCGGGCTCGGAACGATCGATCCGGGAATATTTCTCCGGATCGTCCACCGAGCCTTCGATAAGGTGCTCGGAGCGAAGGCCGACAAGCCCGTGATCTTATACCACATTCACGATCCGGGCGATTTTGCCAGGTTGAACTTCCTGCGCCATTTCCCGGACGCCAAGCTGGTGATGATGTTTCGGGAACCGATCCAAAATTGCGAGTCGTGGACCCGTGAGGGGTTCGAAGACGATCCCCGGTACGATTTGATCGCCGAAAGGATTTCCGCCCTGCTGCTCGATTTCGACCGGGTGGAGTTCCGGCGCAGGGATTCCGTGGGCGTTCGGTTGGAAGACCTCAAGCTCCGGCCCGGCGAGACGTTGCGCGGCCTGGCCGCTTGGATGGGCGTCGGCGACGATCCGGCTCTCTACCGGTCGACCATGCAGGGAAAGAAATGGTGGGGCGACCCGTCAAGTCCCGATTACGACAAAACCAAGGCCATGGAGCCCTTCGACACGGCGTCGATCGACCGTCCAGTCGGGCTCGTGTTCAGCGAGCGGGACCGACTTGTACTTGGCACCCTGTTCTATCCGTTTAACGTCCGCTACGGATACCTGGATCCCGACCCGATGGCGTTCGAAAGAAACCTGAACGCGGTCGGACCGATGCTCGACGACATGTTCGATTTCGAGCGCGACTTGGCGGCGAAAGCGTCCCTCGCGCCGGCGGAGTTCATGCGCCGCGGGCGGTTCCGGTTTTTTCACCGGACCTTGATCGACCGCTGGCGGGTCCTTAGACAACACGGGGATTATCCCGGCATGCTCGGTCCACTTGGGGGCGGGTAACGCCAACCTGACGGTGGCGGACGGCGGCCTGGGCTGGTACTCATCGACGCCAACGGGAAGAGCGGTGGAGTCAAAACGCGGATGAGCATGAACACCCTTTGCACCCAACGTCCGGCGTCGATGAAAGACCGCGTGATCGGCCGGCTGCCGAATGTCTCCTTCGGGTCATGACCGGTAGTCGGTCGCGGGGCCTCTGAAGGTTCGTTACGGGACCGGAAGCAGACCCGTAAATCATGAGTCCATGCCCGAATCGAAACTGAGCGGATTCACGCCTGATTGGAACCGCATGGCGAATCCGATCAGGCGCGCGCCGCTCTAGGACCGGCCCGCGTCCACGAGTATATGCTCGCCCGTGATCGCGGTCGCCTCTGCGCCGACCAGGAACATCACCGCATCCGCGATGTCCGCGGCCGACACCAGGCGCCCCAGCGCGGCCGAGTCCAGGTACTCGGCTTGCAGCAACGCATCCGCCGCCACGCCCTGCGCTTCGGCCCGCGCCGCGACGACGCTTCGAAAAAGCGCGGTATCGACCCCGCCGGGGCAAACCGAATTCACGCGAATACCCCATCGTCCGACTTCGGCCGCGACCGATTCGGTGATCGCGCGAATCGCGAATTTGCTCGCCGCATAGGCGCTGCGCGCCGGTTTTCCGTACAGCCCGACGCGCGACGACATGTTGACGATCGCGCCGCCGCCTCGCTTCAGCAGCCCCATCGCGTGCTTGATGCAAAGAAGGGTACCGCGGGTGTTGACGGCAAACGTCTCGTCCCAGGCGGCGGCGTCCATCTCAACCGCATGCGCCGTTGGGCCGGTTGACCCGGCATTGTTGACGAGAACGTCGAGTCGGCCGTACGCCGCCTCGCACGCCGCGAACAGGGCTTGTACTTGCGCTTCCTCGCGGATGTCGGTCGCGACCGCGAGACCACCGATGGCGGCCGCAACCGCCTCGATCGGCCCCCTTCGCCGGCCCGCGACCACCACCATGCAACCGTCCGCCGCGAGCCGGCGTGCGATCGCTTCGCCCAGGCCCGAGCCGCCGCCGGTCACCACCGCGACCTTGCCCTCGAGCCCGGCGGTCACGGCGCCGGATCGGCCGTTCGACGCGCCCCGACGCGGCCGGAAGCCGAAATCAAGCGCTCTTGCGAAGTTCGCGTTCGGGGGTGAGAAGCCCCATGTCCACGAGCACGTCGGCGACCTGGTCCACCTGATCGGGCTTTAGCGGCTTGATCGGATCGCGCGGGCGGCCGCCGGGCCGCCCCAACAGATTCAACGCCGCCTTGACCTGGGCCGGGAAGGTGCCGATGCCCCAAAGCGCCTGGTGCCACTTCGCGAAATCCGCCTGATAGCGGGCCGCCGTCTCCAGATCGCCGGACACGCCTGCATCGCAGAACTTGCGGTAATCGGGGCCCGCGAGCACGGGAAAGACCGCCTCGACCGTACCCACCGCGCCTTCGGCGAAGGCGGCGAGCCCGAACAGGTCCGCATAACCGACCATGATGTTCATACGATCCTTGCAGCGCCGGATCATCTCCGACAGCAGGACCCAGTCCTTGGAGCTTTCCTTGAGCGCGACCACCTGCGGGTCGTCCGCGAGCCGGCTGACCACATCGACGGTCAACGACAGCCCGGTCCGGCGCGGCACGTTGTAGAGCATGATCGGCAGATCGGTGGCGTCGATGATGTCGCGGTAGTACTCGTAAACCTCTTCCATGCCCGGAAGCGCGTACCACGGCGGCTGGACCATGATGGCGTCGCAGCCCGCGGCTTCTGCCAAGCGCACGCGCTCGATCGCTTCCCGCGCGCTGACGCCGGCGGCGCCGCCGACGATCGGGATCCGTCCCGATGCCTCGTCGACGGCGGCCTTGAACAGCCGCCCGCGCTCGTCGTTCGAAAGCGACCACGGCTCGCCCGTGCACCCGGCCGAGACGATTCCCTGGATCCCTTCTTCGATGGCGAGGTTGATGAGCGTGCGGTAGCCGTCCTCGTCCAACGATTGATCGTCGTTGAACGGGGTGACGAGCGCGCAGTACAGTCCTTTGAGTTCGACCATATCCTCCGGCCCTCCCTATGCGCCCGGCCCTATGCGCCGGGTCCTATGCGCCGGGTCCTATGCGTCCAGTGCGAAACCGGGTCGTCTCGGCGCATTTTTCAACTCGAAAACCATTCTGCCGGACGCCCGATCGGGGGTCAATCGAGACCCGCCCGATGCCCTGATCCCGATGCCGCAACGGGGCGGCAACGGGAATGAGACCACGCCCAAGTTCGCCGCCAGCCTCGGCTTTCTCTTCACCGAGCTTTCGTTCGACGCGCCCCGACGCGGCCACGAGCCTGAATCAAGCGCTCTTGCGAAGTTCGCGTTCGGGGGTGAGAAGCCCCATGTCCACGAGCACGTCGGCGACCTGGTCCACCTGGTCGGGTTTGAGCGGCTTGATCGGATCGCGCGGACGGCCGCCAGGCCGCCCCAACAGATTCAGCCCCGCTTTGGCCTGGGCCGGGAAGGTGCCGATGCCCCAAAGTGCGCGGTGCCACTTCGCGAAATCCGCCTGATAGCGGGCCGCCGTCTCCAGATCGCCGGAAATCCCCGCATCGCAGAACTTGCGGTAATCGGGGCCCGCGAGCGCGGGAAAGACCGCCTCGACCGTTCCGAGAGCGCCTTCGGCGAAAGCGGCGAGCCCGAACAGGTCCGCAAAGCCGACCATGATGTTCATGCGGTCCTTGCAGCGCCGGATCATCTCCGACAGCACGCTCCAGTCCTTGGAGCTTTCCTTGAGCGCGACCACCTGCGGGTCGTCCGCGAGCCGGTCGACCACGTCGACCGACAAGGACACGCCGGTCCGGCGCGGCTGGTTGTAGAGCATGATCGGAAGCTCGGTGGCGTCGATGATGTCGCGGTAGTACGCGAAGACCTCGTCCATGCCCGGAAGCGCGTACCACGGCGGATGGACCATGATGGCGTCGCAGCCCGCGGCTTCCGCCAAGCGCACGCGCTCGATCGCTTCCCGCGCGCTGACGCCGGCGGCGGCGCCGACGATCGGGACCCTTCCCGCCGCCTCTTCGACCGCGGCCTTGAACAGCCGCGCCCGTTCCTGGTTCGAAAGCGACCACGGCTCGCCCGCGCTCCCGGCCGAGACGATGCCCTGGATCCCGTCTTCGATGGCGAGGTTGACGAGTGTGCGGTAGCCGTCCTCGTCCAACGATTGATCGTCGTCGAACGGGTTGACGAGCGCGCAGATCAATCCTTTGAGCTCGACCATATCACCCGCTTCTCCCCTATGCGCCCGATCCTACGCGCCCAGTGCGAAACCGGGTTGTCTCGGAGCGTTTTTCAATCCAAAAACCATTCTGCCGGACACCCGATCGGGGGTCAATCAGAGCCCGCCCGATGCCCTGAGCCCAATGCCCTGAGCCCGATACCGCAACCGGAAGTGAGACCATGCCCAAGTTCGCTGCCAACCTCGGCTTTCTTTTCACTGAGCTTCCGTTCACGGACCGGATCGCGGCCGCGGCGGGCGCGGGATTTCGCGGTATCGAGTTCCCCTACCCATACGCGTTCGACAAGGCCGAGCTTGCCGATAAGTTGCGCGCCCATCGCCTCGAACAGGTGCTGATCAATTCGCCACGCGGGAATCGCGAGGGCGACCGCGGGTTGGCTTGCGATCCCGACCGGCGAAGCGAATTCGAGGACTCGATCGGGCTCGCGCTCGAATACGCGCGCGCGCTCGAAGCACCCCGCGTTCACGTCGTCGCCGGGCTGGTGCCGCCGGGACGCGACCGGGACGCGGTGCTGGACATCTATGTCGAGAACATCCGCCATGCGGGCCGCATGCTTGGCGAGCACGGGATCACGGCCCTGATCGAGGCCATCAACACCAAGATCGACGCGCCTGGGTACTTCCTGAACCGTCCGAGCGAAGCGGCGCGACTGGTCCGCGAGATGAACGAGACGCACGTGCGTCTCGACTTCGACTTCTATCACGCCCAGATCATGGAGGGGAATCTGGCCGCGTTCTTCGCCGAATCCCTCGACGTGATCGGCCATGTCCAGATCGCCGACGTGCCCGGCCGCCACGAGCCCGGAACCGGCGAGATCAACTATCCCTTCCTCTTCGAGATGATCGATAGCTCCGGCTACACCGGCTGGGTGGGGTGCGAGTACACGCCGAAGGCGGACACCGTGGAAAGCCTTCGCTGGATCGCCGATTACCTCTGAACGAGAGGGGGCGGGGTGCCCTCGCGCCGCGCTACTCGGCGGCCGGATCGACGGCCGAGGCAAGCTGGCGGGCCACCAGGCGCGCATACGCCCCGCCGCCGGTGAGCAGCTCAGCGTGACTTCCGGTCTCGACGAGCCGGCCCTCGCTCAAGACAACGATCCGCTCAGCGTTGCGCACGGTCGACAGCCTGTGGGCGATGATCAAGGTGGTGCGATGCGCCATGAGCGCCTCGAGCGCCTGGTGGACGAGAAGCTCGTTGACCGCGTCCAGGTGCGAGGTGGCCTCGTCGAGAATCAGGATGGGCGCATCCTTGAGGAAAGCGCGGGCGATGGCGACGCGCTGGCGCTGGCCGCCCGAAAGCCGCACCCCGCGCTCGCCGACGCCGGTGTCTAAGCCGTCTGGAAGCTCGGCGACGAACTCGGCGAGAGCCGCGCGCTCGATCGCCTCGCGGATGTCTGTCTCGCTCGCGCCCGGCCGACCGATGAGGATGTTGTGCTTGAGCGTCGCGTTGAAAAGGTACGTGTCCTGGGTCACGAGCGCGATCTCGCGGCGCAACTCGTCAAGCCGGTAGCGTTTGAGATCGGCCCCATTCATCCTGACGACGCCGGCGTCGGGGTCCCAGAAGCGCATGAACATGTGGGCGCAGGTCGTCTTGCCGGCCCCCGACGGGCCGACGATGGCGACCGTCGCGCCCGAGGGTACGGAAAAGGACACCTCGTCCAAGGCCCGGCGCTTGGCGCCGTAGTACGCGAAGCCAACTCCCTCCATCGCCAGCGCATCGCCGCCCGGGGCGCGTGCCCTCGAGACGCCGGGTCCGTCGGTCACGTCCACGCGTTCGCCCTGCACGGCATAAAGGCGCCGCGTCGCGCCCAGCGTATCGGCGAGTTGGCGGCCAACAAACGCGATCTCCGAGATCGGCAGAAAAGCGGACATGGCGAGCAGGGTGAGCAGCGGGAGCACTGCGCGCTCCAGGGCGCCCGCGCCGACGAGCTGGGCGCCGGCGATGATGACGGCAAGCCCGCCGAGACCGGTGGCGACCTCGAGGACGGTCGTCTGCAACGCCAAATCGCGGAAAAACGGAAGCCGAAGCGCGTGATGGCGGCGGACGCGTTCGGCGAACTCTGCGCCGCGCGCTTCCTCGCGCTGGAACGCCACGATCTCGACCAGGCCCTGGATAGTATCGGTGCTGTGCGCGTTGAGCTCGCCCAATCCCTCACGGGCGCGCGAGCCCAGCCGGTCGATCCGATTGCGCAGCGCAAACGGACTGAATCCGACGAGCACCAGGAACGGCGCCAGCGCCAGCGCCATGGGCCAGCCGTAAACGATCAGGACGAGCGCGACGGCGGCCGGGACCAGGACGGCCACGAAGGCGGGCGCGATGGTGTGGGCGAAGAAGTATTCGACACGCTCCACATCACCCGTGGCCATCGCCACCAGATCCCCGGTCCGACGGCGCAGCAGATACGCGGGCGCGAGCTCGTCGAGCTTACGGAACAGCGCGATCCGCATCTCGGCCAGCAACCGGAAGGCCATATCGTGGGCGAGCCACGATTCAAACCAGTGCAGCACCCCCGCCATCGGCGCGACGATGGCGAGGCCGACGAGAAGGCTCTCGTACGCCGCGCCCGTCTTCAGCGCCGCGACCACCAGCGCGCTCAACGCCCCGACCCCGATCAGGGCGATCACCCGGCCGACGCCGAGGACGAAGGTGGCGACCAAGCGCACCTTCCACGCCGCCACCATGCGCATCAACTCACGGATCGCGCCCATCCATCCCATGCCGTCTGCGCGCAGGATCGCATCCGTCGGCTCCATCTGGATCGATTCGTCGTAACCGGGAAGGTCGGGAGCCGGCTCCGCGGTCGTCGCGGGCGCGCCACCGTCGAGGTAGGGCTCGGTCAGATCGTCCGCGTGCGCGGCCTGATCCGCCATCAGCCGCCAATAGGCGCCGCGGCGCGCCAACAGCTGGGCGTGGTTCCCCGATTCCGCGATCCGTCCGTCGTCCAGCACCAGGATGCGGTCGGCCCCGATGACGCTGGAAAGCCGATGCGCGAAAATCAGCGTGGTGCGGCCTTCCATCAGCCGATCGAGGGCCGTGAGAATCACCGCTTCGTTGTCGGCGTCCACCGACGACAGCGCCTCGTCGAGGATGAGGATGGGGGCGTCGCGCAAAATTGCCCGCGCGATGGCGATCCGTTGGCGCTGCCCGCCCGAGAGCTTGATCCCCCTTTCGCCGATGACGCTGTCATAGCCTTGGGGCAAAGCCGCGATGAACGCGTGCGCGTTGGCGGCGCGCGCCGCGGCCTCGAGTTGGGCCGGCGAGGCGTCGGGATTGCCGAAGCGCAGGTTGTCTTCGACGGTGCCGTGGAACAGATAGGTGTCCTGGTGCATGACCGCCATCTGCTCGCGCACCGCGGCGAGGTCTAGTTCCTTGACGTCGCGCCCCCCCACCAGGACCCGTCCTTCGTCGGCGTCGTATAGCCGCAGCAGCAACCGCACAATCGTTGACTTGCCCGAGCCCGAAGGCCCGACGATCCCGATCCGCTCGCCTTTCTCGGCGCGGAAGCTCAGCCGGTCGTGGGCGGGGCGGCGGCCACCGGGATAGGAAAAGACTACGTCCTCGAACGCCACCGTCGGCGGAAGCGCCACGGCGCCCGCGCGCGGCCCATCGGTGTCGGGGATTGTCGGCCGCGCATCGAGGATCCTGGTCACGCTGATCGCCGCCGCCTGGCCGAGCATCCCTTCGTGCAGGATCATGCGGAGATCGCGAAGCGGCCGGAAGACCTCGATCCCCAGCATCAGGATGACCAGCAGCGCCTCGATGCTCATGAGGCCGGCACTCACGCGCCAGGCCCCCAGTCCCAGTGTCGCCGCGGCGCCTATGGCGATTCCGGAATCGGTGATGCCGCGGGACGCGGTGTTGCTGGCGAGCACCCACATGGTGGAGCGGAACAGCTCGTGCGCGCGCTCGGCCAAGATGCGCCCACGGGCCGCGCTCTGGCCGAACGATTTGAGCGTCGCCAGACCCTGGACCGAATCCAGGAAATCGGCCGCGAACGCCGAATAGGCCCGTTGCCGCCGCTCCGATCCCTTTTGATCCCACCCATTGAACACCATGGGCGCGAACAGCGTGAACAGCGCGAAGCCCGCCAGGACCGAAGCCGCCGGCAGATCAAGGAACGCGACGAGCGCGAAGATCCCGACCGGCGTCAGGGCCGAGACGACCAACTGCGGGATGTACTGGCCGAAGTACGTTTCCAGGTGCTCGACCCCGTCGACCAGCGTCGTGATCACGTCGCCGGTACGCTCGAAGCCGAAATACGCCGGACCCAGCGCCACGACCTTGTCGAACAGGCGCTGGCGCAGCGTCATCTGGACGCGCGCCGCGGTTTCGTGGGCGAGCACGGTGCGCCAGAATTCAAGCGCGCCGCGCACCACCATGACGGCGGCGACGCCCGCGAAGGCGAAGATCATGGTGCCCGCGGCCTCGCCCCGGAACACCATGGCGAGGAGCCAGGCCAGCAGCGCGAGCCGGGCGATTCCGGCCGCGGTCGCGACCAGTCCCACGCACGCCGATACGGCCATTCGAAGCCGGACGCCCCGCGTCAGCGCCCAGAGCCGGTGGTCGAAGTACATCTCCGTTCCAGGGCAATTGGTACCAGCCGGTTTCGCGCATCGAAACCGTTCGTCGGTCCCTACTTAGCAGGCCTTGCGAATTGGAACGAGTCCATCGAAGACCGCCCGAAGCGCCCCCGGGATCGGCTTGCCGGCCTGGGGCGAATGCGATATACCGCGAACCTGTGCGCCGGGCATCGATGCCGGCCTCACCGCGCGCGCCGAATGGTGTGGCGCGGGCGCGCAGGCAAAGGCCCCGGCCCCCAAACAAATCGAACAAACACGGTCACGGCCGGGCCTGAGGAGGATTTTCAATGCCGGATACCGCCGCGTCGGCGCGGAGCCGCGCCGCCCAGGACGTCCCCACCGTGAAAATGCTCATCGGGGGCGATTGGCGCGAAGGCGCCGAGACCTACGACGTGATCGACCCCTATCGCAACGAAGTGGTGGCGCGCGCGCCGCGATCGTCCGAGACAGACGTGGCCGACGCGGTCTCGGCCGCGGTCGAGGCCAAGGCGGTGGTCGCCGCGATTCCCCCTTACGAGCGCGCGGCGCTGCTGCGCCGAGTCCATGACATGATGGACGGCCGCGCCGACGAGATCGCCGAGATCGGCACCCGCGAGACCGGCAAGGCGATCAGCGAAATGCGGATCGAGGTCACGCGGTCGAAGGACACCGCAAGCCTTTCGGCGGATGAGGCGATAAAGATCCAAGGCGAACACATGCCCCTTGATTCGGCGCCGCAGGGCGCCGGCAAGATCGCCATGTTGCTGCGCTTTCCGGTCGGCGTCGTCGCCGGCATCACGCCCTTCAACGCGCCGTTCAATTTGGCGCTCCACAAGATTGCGCCTTCGTTCGCGGCCGGAAACGCGATCGTGTTGAAGCCGCCGCCCCAGGCGCCCTTGACCGTCCACAAGCTGGTCGAGTTGTTCGTCGACGCCGGCATGCCACCGGGGGCGCTGAACGTGGTCTATGGGGATAAGGCGGGCCCGGCCTTGGTCGCCGACCCCAGGGTCGATTTCATCACCTTTACCGGCTCCAACCGCGCCGGCGCCCAGATCAAAGCCCAGAGCGGCATGCGCCGAGTCGCGCTCGAGCTCGGCGGCAACGGTCCCAACATCGTCCACGCGGACGCCGATCTCGACAAGGCGGCATCCTTGTGCGCGCGCAACGCCATGAAGAACGCTGGCCAGAGCTGCATCTCGGTGCAGACCATCTACGTGCACGACGACGTGTTCGAGGCCTTCAAGACCAAGCTTTTGGAGCTGGTGCGGGCCATCAAGGTGGGCGATCCCCTCGACCCCGCAACCGAGGTCGGCACCCTGATTGACGAGCCGACGGCGGCCCGGGTCACCGAATGGGTGGCTGAAGCCGTCGCCGGCGGCGCTGTGGTCGAGATCGGGGGTACGCGCGAAGGCGCGCTGTTCCAGCCTACCGTGCTGACGGGCGTCAAGCCCGAGATGAAGGTGGTCTGCGAGGAGATCTTCGGGCCGGTCGTCAACCTAACCCCCTATGCGTCGCTGGACGACGTCTTCGCGACCGTCAACAAGAGCCGTTTCGGCCTCCACTGCGGCATCTTTACCAAATCCTTGGAAGTGGGCTTCCGGGCGATCCGCGAGATCCGGATGGGCGGCGTCGTGATCGACGGGCCGTCCACCTGGCGCATCGACCAGATGGCCTACGGCGGCATCAAGGACAGTGGCCTAAGCCGCGAGGGCCCGCGTTACGCCATCCGCGACATGACCGACGAGCGGTTGGTGATCTTCAACCTGTAAGAACCCGAAAACGAAAGCGAGGACCCATGCCCCTTACCCAAGCAGGAACTTGCGACTTCGGCTGGAAGGCGGTCGATTTCACGCTGCCGGCCACCGACGGCAAGACCTATACGCTGGCCGACGTCAGCGGCCCCAAGGGCATCATGATCGCCTTCATCTGCAACCACTGCCCGTACGTCAAGGCGATCCACGACCGCCTGGTGTGCGACGCCAACGACCTGGCGGCGATCGGCGTCGGATTTGCGGCGATCATGTGCAACCATCCGCACAACTACCCCGAGGACACCTTCGAGAAAATGGTCGAGGTGGCCAAGGCCGAGGGCTACACCTTTCCCTACCTCTACGACGAGAGCCAAGAGGTGGCCAAGGCCTACGGCGCCGTCTGCACGCCCGACTTCTTCGGGTTCAACGCCGACCGTGAACTGCAGTACCGCGGCCGGATCGACGAAGCCGGGCAAGATCCGATAAGGCCGGGCGCCCGGCGCGAGCTTTTTGAGGCGATGAAGCTTGTCGCCGAAACCGGCAAGGGACCCGAAGCGCAGACCGTCAGCATCGGCTGCTCGATCGAGTGGCTCGAAGACGTGGCGTAGGGGGAGAGACGGCAACTTCCCGGCGACGGTTCAGCGGGGCTTCGCTTCGTGACGATCGAAGCCCCGCCGTTTTCTTGATCAGATGCCGACTTCGATCATCCGGATCGAAGCCGACCCGTGCGTGCCAACACCGCACCCCGAAGTCCGAGCATTTGCCAGTCCGTTAGAACTGCGCGGCGTACTGGGCGGGGTCGATCTTCGCGCCGATGACCAGCGGGCGCGCAATCCGGAGATGAGGGGCGGTTTGGTATACTGAGGCGCCCGACGCGGATCGACGCGCATTCGAGAAAACAAAACGGGAGAGCGGGCCATGGCGGACATAACCTGTGATGTGGCGGTGATCGGCGCCGGCAACGCCGCCTTTTGCGCGGCTCTTGCGGCCCGCGAGAGCGGTGCCAGCGTCGTCGTCTTCGAACGCGCGCCGGAGGCCGAGATGGGCGGCAACACCCGTTTCACCGCCGGCGCCATCCGCTGCGTCTACGACGGGCTGGACGACCTTCGCGCTTACATGCCGGACCTCTCGGAAGAAGAGATCGCGATCTCCGATTTCGGCACCTACACCGCCGAAGAATACTTCGACGACATGTTCCGCGTCACCCAGTACCGCTGCGACGCCGACTTGGTCGAAGTCATGGTGCGCAATAGCCGCGAGACCATGTTGTGGATGCGCGACCAAGGCGTGCGCTTCGTCCCCATTTACGGCCGCCAGGCGTACAAGATCGACGGCCGGTTCACCTTCTTCGGCGGGCTCACGGTCGAGTCGGCGGGCGGCGGTCCGGGACTGATCGAGGCGCTGATGCAGGCCGCCGAACGCGCCGGTATCGAAGTCGTCTGCGGCGCCAACGTGAAGTCGCTCGTCTACGACGACGTCAACGTCGTCGGCGTCAACGTCAGGCAAGGGGGCGAGATGCGCCGCGTCACCGCCAAATCGGTGATTCTTGCGTGCGGCGGCTTCGAGGCCAATCCCGAATGGCGCACCCGCTATCTCGGACCCGGCTGGGAACTTGCCAAAGTCCGCGGCACCCGCTTCAACACCGGCGACGGCATCCGCATGGCGCTCGATATCGGCGCCGCGCCCTACGGCAACTGGTCCGGATGCCACGCCGTGGGGTGGGACCGCAACGCGCCCGAATTCGGCGACTTGGCCGTCGGCGACGGCTTCCAGAAGCACAGCTACACGCTGGGTATCCTGGTCAACGCAGACGGCCAGCGCTTCGTCGACGAGGGCGCGGATTTCCGCAACTACACCTACGCCAAATACGGGCGCGTAATCCTCGCCCAGCCCGCCCAGTTCGCGTGGCAAGTGTTCGATTCCAAGGTGATTCCGCTTCTGCGCGACGAATACCGCATCCGCGAGGTGACCAAGGTCCAGGCCGACACCATCGAAGAGCTTGCAGGCAAGCTGGAAGGCGTTGACGCGAAAGCCTTGCTTGCGACCATCGCCGAATACAACGCAGCGGTGCTGACGGACGTCCCCTTCAACCCGAACATCAAGGACGGACGCGCGACCCCCGGCCTCGCGATCCCCAAGACCAACTGGGCGAACACCATCGACGAGCCCCCGTTCGAGGCCTATGGGGTCACCTGCGGGATCACGTTCACCTTCGGCGGCCTTCGGGTCAACGCTGACGCCCAGGTGCTGGACACCGATTTGGAGCCGATCCCGGGCCTTTTTGCGGCGGGCGAATTGGTGGGCGGGCTCTTCTATTTCAACTATCCGGGCGGCTCGGGCCTGATGTCGGGCTCGGTGTTCGGCCGAATCGCTGGGCGCTCGTCGGCCCTCTCGAAGGCGTAGGCGTACGAGAACAGCTCCCGCGTGTACGCGTCCCGAGACCGATCTATCAAGCTCTCGAGACGCCCCGCGTCGCAGATCGAGCCGGTCCGCATGACGACGATCGTATCGCTGATGTGGCCGACCGCGTCGAGGTCGTGGCTGATGAAAACGATGCTCATTCCGTACTTGCGGCGAATATCCATGAACAAGTTGAGGATGCTGGCCTGCACCGAGACGTCGAGGTTGGAGGTCGGCTCGTCGCAAAGGATCAGATCCGGTTCGACGGCCAGTACCCTGGCGACGGCCGCGCGCTGCTGTTCGCCGCTGGAAAGCTCGTGGGGAAGGCGCGCGAGATAGTCGGGTTCGATGTGGACGGCCTCGAGGAGTCGATGGAGGGCCGGCCGTCTTTCCTTTCCCGTATGCAGGCCATAGAGATCAAGCGGCCGCGCAAGGATCTGCTCCACCGTCCGCTGGGGGTTCAGCGATCGTTCCGGGTCCTGGAAAACCATCTGGATGCGCCGGCGTACGGCGCGGTTTCCCCTTTTGAGCGCGGCCGCAGCGTCGACGCCGTCAAAGACGATGCGCCCCGCATCGACATCGACCAAACCGGCGATGGCGCGGGCCAGCGTGGACTTTCCACTGCCGCTTTCACCAACGATTCCGAGGATCTCTCCTCGATGGGCCTTCACGCTAACTTGATCCAGGGCATCGATGCCCCGGTTGCGGACCCGGAACTGCTTGGACACATTCTCGACGGAGAGGAGCGGTTCCCCGGTGACGCGGCACGGCCGCGCCGGCAGCGCGCGCCTATCCGACGGCTCGTGCCGCGCGGTTCCGTCGGGCGGCAGCCGTGCCGCCAGGTAACAGCGCGCCTCGTGGCGCGTTCGCACCGCTTCCAGGGGCGGCCGCGCTTCGCCGCACCGGGCCTCGGCTAACCGGCAGCGCGAAACGAAGACGCACGACGACAGCTCGACGTCCGTGCGGTCGGGCAGAAATCCCGGGATCGTCTCGAGCGGCGTGCCCCTGGGGACACCGCCCGGAAGACACTGCAGCAGCATCCTGGTGTACGGGTGAAGGGCCCGCCCGAAGACCTCGGCCACCAAACCGTTCTCGATGACTTCCCCGGCATAGAGGATGACGATCCGGTGACAGAACTTGCGCACCACCGCGAGGTTGTGGGTGATGTACAGGATCGCGGTGCCGGAATCTTTCTGCATGTCGCGGATCAGATCGAGGATGTGGGCCTCCGTCACCACGTCGAGACCCGTGGTCGGTTCGTCGAAGACGAGGACGTCGGGGTTCGTGGCGAACGCCATCGCGATGACCACGCGCTGCTGTTGTCCGCCGCTCAACTGGTGGGGGTACTTGCGGGCGATGGTGGCGGGGTCCGCCAGCCGTACCCGTCGCAGCATCTCAATGGCGCGTGCCGAGGCCTCGCCCTTGGGCATGCCGAAGTGGTGGCGCAGGATCTCGATGATCTGGTCGCCCACCCTCATGCTCGGATTAAGGCTCGATGCCGGGTTCTGCGGCACGAGGCAGATGTGTCTGCCCCGCAGACGCTGGAGTTCGTCGAACGACATCTTCGTCATGTCGTTTCCGGCATAGGCGATGCGTCCCCGGGTGATGCGCCCGTTGCGCGGCAGGTACCGCATGGTGGCGTAGGCGATAGTACTCTTGCCGCTCCCAGATTCCCCGACCAGGGCCACCGTTTCGCCCCGGCCGACCTCAAGGCTCACGTCCCGGACCGCGGACAAGGAACCAGCGGGCGTCGCGTACTCGACGAAGAGTCCATGGATCGACAGAATCGGCACCTCGGGATCGCCTTGGGGACCCGTGGAACGCCCGTCGCGCCCGATGTTCACAGGGCACCCCCTTCGCGACGCGGCGAGCCTCTCTTAACGAGGAACTCCTTAATTCCGTCGCCCAGCAGATTGACTCCGATGACCGAAAGCACGATCGCCAGGCATGGCGCGAATACGGGCCACGCGTTGCGCAGCATGTATCCGCGTTCGTCGGCCACCATTTGTCCCCAGTCCGGGATCGGCGGGGGCGGCCCCAGGCCGAGGTATCCCAGGCTGGCACTCAACAAGATGGCGTAGCCGAGGCGGATGGAGGCCTCGATGATCACCGTGGGATAGATGTTGGGGAGGATCTCGCGGAACACGATGTAGGGCCAGCCGTCGCCCCTGATCTTGGCGGCGTCGATGTATTCCAGGTTCACGACGTTGAACGCCGCGCTGCGCGTGACGCGGGCCACGCTCGGCGCAAACATCAGGCCGATCACCACGATTCCGTTCACGATTCCGGGCCCGAATACGCCGATGACGAACAAAGCGAACACCAACGTCGGAAACGAAATGAAGATGTCGTTGATGCGCATAATCAGATTGTCGATCCAGCCGCGGAAGAACGCGCTGATGCTCCCCAGCATAACCCCCAGCACCATCGCCAGAGACGTGCTCGCCACCGAGATCACCAGCGTCGTTCGCGTCCCCAGGATCAGGCGGCTCAGCACATCCCGCCCGAGCCGATCGGTCCCCAGCAGG
>PVBE011616919.1_pt1 | contig 17457 bp, 15 predicted proteins | sample 1631181 | NCBI WGS metagenome assembly PVBE01 (sample SAMN08397723, study PRJNA350692) | Marine metagenome, whole genome shotgun sequencing project. | isolation source: water | place: Pacific Ocean | collected 2012-04 | reverse complement strand
ATCAAGCCTCGGCGAGCCATCCGGCGTCGCCTGACAAGGAGCGCCGACGCAGGCGTACCAGAGGTACGTCAAGGAGGCGCGACACAGTCAGCGGCGGCGGGGGCCGGCGAGGCGCCGCATCAACCTCAATGGAGAGCGCTCTAGTTGAGCCACTTGTTGAGGTCCGAGAAGCGCCCTACGAGGTTGGCCTGGATCCCGGAGAAGGCGGGGAAGTTGCGGCAGGTGCCGCTGATGCACTTGATGCCGGGCCGGTTCTGGCCGAAGCGCGCGTGGACGTACGTGGCAGGGGTGATGAAGTACTTGATCCCGCCGCCGAAGAAGTGCTCCTGCTTGTCCGCGTCCTTGCCCTGGCGCTCGTAGGTGAAGTCCAGCGACACGTAGGGCGACCACTTGTAGCTCAGGCTCAGCTCGGTCTCGTTCCACTCCTGGTGGCCCAGCAGGTCGTCGTCCTCGGAGCGGAAGAGGAACAGGCCGGTGATGGCGACGCTGTGGTTGCGGAAGATGGCCTGCTCCACGGCCATCTCCATGTGGGCGTCCTGGAGGTAGAGCTTGCTCGAGTCGATCTCCACCTCGCGTCGCAGGCCGCCGGACAGCTGGGCCTGGCCGTGGCCGTCGCCCCAGGTGGCCTCGCCCCCGGCCGTGGGGCTGAACACCTCGCGGTTCTCCTTGCCCTGGCCGTTGTTCCAGTTCCGGAAGTAGCCGAAGTTGATGAAGGCCAAAAACTCCAGCGGCCCCACCTCGCCGAAGTTGTAGTCCAGGCGGGTGCGGAAGCCCTGCACGCTGGTGTTGTTGCCGATCTGCGCCCGGATCCACTCCAGGGTCGGCGCCTGGTTGTAGGCCAGGGTGTAGGGCTCGTCGTCCACCCTGCGCGCGGCCAGCTCGAAGTCGTCGTAGTGCTTGAACTCGGCGAGGATGGTCAGGTCCTCCAACAGCTGCAGCGTGCTGGTGGCGTAGAGCGCCACGCCGCCCTCGAAGCCGCCCCACAGCTCCTGGGTGCCCCGCAAGTACTCGCCGCCCTCCACGGTCTGCAAAAAGTTCACCTCGGCGGCGATGCTCAGCCGATCGTCCCACAGGTCGTTGACCTCCAGGCCGCCGCCGAAGACCAGCTGGTGCCCCGCCTGGTTGTCCAGCTTGCTCATGGTGCTGCGCAGCACCGTCGGGATAAACACGCTGTGCACGCCGACCATGATCTTTTCGTGGACGGTGATGGCCAACCGGCCGCCCACCACCGGATCGGCCTCCCACTGCCCGTTCCAGCCGGTGGGCGCGTCCACGTCCAGGTAGTTGAACTGGCCGCCCACGAGGGTCAGCTCCACGGGGCCGTTGTGCAGCACGAACTTGCCGCCGCGGATGGCGTTGTCCTGGCTCAGCTCGCCGACCTTGACCACGTTGAGGGCGATGCCCCGGCCGAAGGAAGCGTAGAAGTCGCCCAGGGTCAGGTCGAACTCCGGCCTGGCCCAGATGAGGTAGATGCGCTCCAGGGCGAACTGGTCGTCGTACCGCCTACCCTGCTCCCGTTTGGAGGCAGAGCAGATGGAGCTGGCGGGATCGGCGCAGGGCTCGCGGCTGAGGTAGCTGCCGGCGAAGAGGTTGAGGTCCATGCGCGCGCCGAGGCGGAAGTCGCCGTGGCTCAGGTTGGCGTCGAGGGTGTTGAAGAAGTGGTGGTACCGCTCGTCCTCGGTCCGCGTGTCCTCGTTGTCGAAGCGGTAGGTGTACTGGAAGGTGTTGGTGGCGTCGAGGGTAAACTCCTGCCCCTTGATCGAGAAGTCCCAGGCCGTGGCCGGCCGCGGGAGCAGCACCAACACTGCCAGCGCCAGCGCCGCGCTGATCTTGAGTTTCATGGCGCAGTTATACCAGAATCTTTGGGCGGTGCTGAGGGTTCTTCCGCGCCCTTGGGGCTCCCTGACGTGCCGCTGGACATTCTCTGCAGCAGGTGGTCGGCCACCAGGCGGGCCACCTCGGGCTGGCCGCCGGCGTTGACGTGCCACGGATCGTTGGTGTGCCGGCGCAGGCGAAAGAGGCTGCCGCTTCGCTCCAGGCCCCGACGCAGCTCGAGGCAGCCGAGGGCAGAGCGACGACAGATCTCGCCCGCCCGGCGCTCGAGGCCGACGTAGCGCAGCTCGCTGGCCGAGGAGGGCGCGTCGCCCTCGCTGCGCAGCACCGGAAAGACCACCACCGCCAGGGGCTTGTTCCGGGCCACGGCCTCGGCCCTGATGCGGGCGAGGCACCGCGCGACGCTGCCGGCGCCCTCTCGCACGCTGTGTTGGCCCGCGCTCAATCGCAGCGTGAGCCAGGTCAGCAGGCGCGAGCCGAGGATCCACCCCGGCATCTCCACCCCCCGGCGTCCGGCGTGGAACAGCACGCGCCCGCCCGGCAGCGGCAGGATGGACGACGTGCGGAAGAAGTCGTTGACGCATAGCTGCACCAGCACCAGGTCGGGGTTGACGCGCCAGCCCTTCTCCTGGAGCACCCTCAGCTCGGCGCAGGTGTCGTAACCCGTGACGCCGGCGTTCCACAGCTCAACTCGCTGTCCCGGCCGCGCCGCCGCCAGCCGGCGCTCCAGCAGCTCGACCCACTGCTGCCGCTCCGACAGCGAGTCCCCCAGCAGCAGCACGCGGTATGTGCCCGCCGCCTTGGCCTCGGGGTGGTCCGCGGCCACGCCGTGGCGGTTGTAGCCGCAGCGGCCCGGTGTCGGCTCGTACCCCAGGGTCATGGACGGCCGGTAGCAGCGAGCCCACTCGCCCCGGGGGCGGGTCAGCGTCGCCGTGGGATCCGCCTCTGGCTGGAAGCGGCGAAAGACGAGCTCCGCCCCCACCAGCAGCAGCGCTGCCGGCACCGTCGACATCAGCAAATAAGCGGTGATTCGTCTGGCCCGCAACTGTCCCGCCCGGGCCTGGAGCTACTTGAGCAGCTTCTTGATCTCGGCCTCGATGGCCGGCAGGTCGCTGACCTGAAACCCTTCACGAGTTTTGATGATGCGCCCCTTTTTGATGTACACCGTGAAGGGCGCGGCGTTCTTCGGGTTGTAGAGCTTGACCACTCGCTTTTCCTTGTCGATGGCCACGGGGAACTTGAACTTGTAGCGCCGCACCGTGGGCTTGACCTTGGCGCGGGACTCGGGGCCGTCGATGCTGATGGCCAGCACGACGAACTTTTTGCCCTTGAGCTTTTTGTAGAGCTTGTTGAGGTGCTTCAGCTCGGTGAGGCACGGCTTGCACCAGGTGGCCCAAAAGCTCATCAGCACAACGTGGTTGTTGTAGTCGCTCAGGCGAAGGTACTTGCCCTTGATGTCACGCAGGGTGAAGTTTGTGGCCTTGCCCCCCTTCTTGTCTGCCAGGGCAGGGGTGGTGCAGAGCAGCAGCGCGGCGACAATCAGGAGCAGGGTCTTCTTCACGGTGTCCTCACTTATTTTTTGGCCATGAACTCGGCAATCTTCTTACCGATGCCGGTCAACGAGCCGCCGGTCTGGCGGTAGAAGATTTTCATGTTGGAGGTGTCCACGAGCATGTTGAACGGCACGGCGGCCTTGGCGAAGTAGGCGCCCATCTTGAACTCGGGGTCGGCCACCACGGGGAAGGTGACCCCGAGCTGGTTGGCCCACAGCTGGGCGAAGGCCGGCGTGGCCGGGCCGTAGGACTTGTCCTCGAAGACGATGTTGAGCAGGTCCAGTCCGGGGGAGATGGCCCCGGCGGTGTATTGCTTCTGGGTGGCCATCACCTCGTTGACGCACGGCGCGCACCACCCGGCGGAGACCATGACCCACAACAACTTCGGCTTGTACTTTTTGCAGGCCGCCGCGGGGTCGCCCCGGTGGTAGTCCCCGAAGGAGAGGAACGGATCCTTGTGGTTGTTTTCGGGGACCTTGTCCTTGGGGCTCTTGCAAAAGTTCTTCGGATCCATCTTGCCGATGACGAAATTCAAGTTGGCCGCCACCTCGCCGGCCTTGGTGCCGTAGGGCCCGGCCGGGTATTTTTCCAACCCGGCGCCGTCCTTGACCGTGTAGGTGAAGTCCGTGGCCAGCGCGTCAACGCCCATGTCCTTGTTGTTGCTCTCGTCCGAACAGCCGATCAGCGCGGCTGTCAGCACCAGCACCAGTGCCCACTTCTGCATGGTTTCCTGCCTTTCGTTCAAATAAAAACTCCCTGAATTTGGTAGCCTATTGATGCCGGCACGTCAAGCGAGCCTCGGGAACCATTGACATGGGTGGTGTTCTCGGTGAGAACTTAACAACTGGGTAACTGACGGACAGTGACATGAGAACATTCATCATCAGCGTAACGATTTTCTGCCTCGGCCTGGCCCTGGCGTGCTCCGACGACGACGGCCCCTCCGGGACGGACTCCGGCGTGGCCAAACGGTACGGCGACGCCTGCGCCAAGGACGGCGACTGCCCCACGGGCGTCTGCGAGGAGAAGATCTGCACCAAGACCTGCAAGAGCCAGGGCGACTGCCCCTCGGTGGGCAAGCAGCACTACGACTGCGGCAAGGTGACCTCGGGCAAGACCGTCTGCTACCCGCGGAAGTATAAGGACACCCAGGGCCAGAGCTGCGCGTTCAAGGACCGCTGCGCCAAGGACCAGTACTGCGTGGGCATGGCGGGCAGCGCCGAGCGCTACTGCGCCAACACCTGCAAGGCGGACATGGACTGCCCGCCGCGGTACCGCTGCGGCTCCTACCAGATAGGCAACAAGGCGGTGTCGGCCAAAAAATACTGCCTGCTGCGCAAGTTCTGCCACCCCTGCGACCTGGACGACCAGTGTGAGGTTGGCAACAAGTGCCTCAAGGACAAAAACGGCGCCGGGTTCTGCAGCAAGTCCTGTTCGCCGACGGGCAAGAACGTCGACGGCGGCCCCACCGGCACCTGCCCCTCCAGCGCCAAGTGCGAGAAGGTGGACGGCAAGTTCTGGTGCGTACACAAGGCCGGCTCCTGCTTCGGCACCTTCAAAAACGACGGCGGCCAGTGCGCGCCGTGCATCTACCACACCTGGATGGGCTCGAGCTCCAAGGCTGACGGGGTGCTCACCATGGCCGAGGCCGGCCAGTGCAAAAAGGGCGGCTACTGTGTGCTCTACGACCGGTACAAGGGCGAGTCAGCCTGCCTCTCGCCGTGCGACTCCAACGACAAGTGCCCCACCTCCGACGAGCTCTGCTTCAAGTTCACCACCACCCTCGGCGGCAGCTTCTGCATGAAGTGGACGACGGTGACCTACTCCGGCACGGATTATAAGACCAAGGGCCCCTGCTGGAAGTAACGAGGCCGGCGATCCATCCGCGCTGGCTGCGTTGCTCGTCAGTTACATAGCACCACCATGCGCCTTCCTCGCGCCTTGCCAGCACGGCGCCTCACCGGCCTCGTCTCAATTTCCTACTTCTCTGCGTCGAGATACTGTTCCACCGCCCGGGTGACCGAGGAGAGGTTCGGCCGGATGCGATCCAGCACGAAGCTTTCGATCTTTGGCGCGAGGCCGTGGAAGAAACGCGGCACCCCGGCCACCTTGGACAGGTCCACGGTCAGCGCGCCGGTGAGGCTGACCTCGGTGGTTCCGGGGCTCGAACCTTGGCGGAAGAAGTTGGTGCCGCCGCAGCCCACGGCGTCGGGGAAGAGGCCGATCTCCAGGCTCCAGCGCACCAGGCTCTCCTCGTCGCTCCAGCGTGCATGATCGAGGTAGGTCAGGCGCTTGCCCTTGAAGAACGGGCGCACCGACCGCGGGATGGATCCCGTGACACACCAGCGGTTGAGCAGGCGCGGACCCTGGTCCAGCTCCTCGCGCTCGACAACCTCCACCTCGTCCACGTTGGGCAGGTACGGCACCAACGAGGGGAGACGATCGCGGTAGGTGAGGTAAACTTCCTCGGTGGGATGGTGGATGATCTCGGTGATCTCGAAGTCCATCTGCTCCTCCGTTGCTGCGCTGAAAATACCCGCGCAGCGCCCACGGGGCAACCGCCAAGGAGCGTGGATCGAGTTTCCGTGGGGTCCAGATCCCTCAACTGGAGGGTTGAGTCCCAGGCAACAGGGGCTTGCCATGAGCCGAGGTATCAAAGTAGCATTCAATTAAGCTGGAATATTCAGAGTATCCGCTCTCGCCGCGGGTGTGGCATACAAGTTGCCCTCCAGTGGGCATGGCCCAAGAAGCACTGGCCGAGAGCCCATATTCCCGAACCTCCGGCGGAGGTCCATTGGTAGGCAAGATCCTCGCAAAGCAGTACGTGATCCTCGAGGAGGTCGGCCCGGACGGCGACGGGATTCGCTTCGTCGCCTACAACATGGTCAGCCTGGCCAGGGTCCGTCTGCGCGTGGAGATCGAGGAGGACGGCAAGCTCACCGGTGAGCGGTTCACGCTGCTGTCCGACGACGAGCCGGACATCGAGTCCAGGCCGGCCAGAGCCGCAGCCAACAAGCCGAAGCCCAAAAAGGGCAAGCCCACCGCCGACGTCTCCGACACCATGGAGACTCCAGCCCAGCCCGTACAGGAGAAGGCGGTTCGGGTTCAGAAGCTCAGAACGGACCGTGGCCTGGCCCTGGTGGGTGCCACCATCGAGGAGGCGATGAAGCCGCCGGCGCCCAGGGCTCAGGAGCCAGATGCGTCCGGCAAGAGTGGGGACGACGCCGAGCCGGTCATTCCCCTGGGCTCACCCAAGCTGGTGCCTCTGGCCACGCCCAGGCCGGTGCCGTCCGCGCCGGCAGAGGAGCCGCCACCGCCGCCCCCCGAGGAGGGCGGACCACAGGTCGAGGCTGCCGCGCCACCGGCCACCGAGGAGCCACCTCCGCCGCCCCTCGAGGGGAACGGACAGGCTGCATCCGCGTCGTCACCGTTGATCCCGGGCGCGGCGCCGCCCCGACCTGCCGTTGCCCCGCCGGCGCCCGTGTCCAGGCCCGCGACCCCGGCCTACGGCACCGCCCAGCTGGCGCCGGTCGAGCCCGTGGCGCCCGCCGCTCCCCAGCCGCTGGTCACCCCGGCCCACGGCACCGCGCAGCCGCCCCAGCCGCTGGTCACCCCGGCTTATGGCACCCCGCAGCCGCCCCAGCCGCTGGTCACCCCGGCCCACGGCACTCCCCAGCCGCCGCAGCCGGCCACGCCAGCCCAGGGCACCGAGCAGCCGCCGGCCCCTCCGGAGCAGGCAGCGCCCGCGCCGCCCACCCTGGCACAGGCCCTGGAGAAGGCCCTGAGCAAGGGCGGCCAACGCAAGGACGCCACCCAGCCGCTGGATCTGTCCATGCTGGAAGAGGTGCCCGAGCCGGCGCCCCTGGTCATCGAGCCGTCCAAGCCGGGCAAGGGCAGGCCCGAGACGCGCAAGATCGAGGCGGCCTGGTTCGCCATGGGCGAGGACATCGAGGAGCAGGAGGGGGTGGATCCTGCCAGCACCATGGAGCACGTGCTGCAGCAGGACCAGCTGTGGCAGAGCGCCAGCGACCTGTCCCCCGACGAATACCGCAAGTTCTCCCTGGACCTGTCGCCGCCCGCGCTGCCGGGGCAGCAGCCGCTGGGTCGCGTGCCCACCGGCCCGCCCCTGCCCGGCGGGCCCTCCATCACCGCGGTGAGCGGGGAGATCATGACCCCCCTGCCCTCCCACGTGCCCGCACCGGAGGTGCCCGCGCAGCTGGTGACCGTGACCCCCGAGGTCGTGACTCAGCAGCCCGCCCCGGTGGAGCCCGCACCCCAGCTCCAGCAGGTGCCCGCTTCCGCGCCAGCGCAACCGGCGCCCCAGCTCCAGCCGGTGCCAACTCCGGCGCCTGTTCCTCCGGCCCCCGCGCCCGTGGCGCCGGTGATGGAGCCTCCCCAGGCCCCGGTGGAGCCCGCCACGCCGCCAGAGCCCCAGCCCGTGCCGCAGCCCGAGCCCGCCGCGGAGCTCCCGGTGCCAGCGCCGGAGCCGCCCGCCGAGGCCACGCCCCCCGAGGCACCGGCCGCGGTGGAGCCTCCTCCTGCGCCGGAGCCTGCACCGGCCCCCGCCGCGCCGGAGCCGCAGCCTGCAGCTGCCCCTCCTGCGCCGGAGCCGCGGCCCTCGGTGGCGGACACTGCACCGGATCTCGTCCCGGCGCCCCCTGCAGCGGAGCTCGCCGCCGCGGAGTCTGCCGCCCCTGCGCCCGCGCCGGAGCCCCCTGCGCCGGAGCCCCCTGCGCCGGAGCCCCCTGCCCCGAAGCCCGCGGCGCTTTTTCCAGAGCAGCCCGTCGTGGCCACGCTGGCGCCAGCCGTCCACGACTCCCAGGAGGTCATCGCCGCGGACATCGCGGGCAACGACCTGGTCCGCAAGGCCAGGCACCTCGGCCAGACCATCCGCCGCACGGCGGCCTACCAGTGGCTCACGGGCAGCCGCTGGGGCATGTTCATCCTCGGCGCCATGGCCGGGCTGTTTTTCGCCACCGTGCTCTTTTCCATCTTCTCGGGCGGCACTCCCGAGCCGGTGAAGGCGCCGGCCGCCTCTGACTCCGTGGAGGAGACCACCGTCAGCGCCGCCACCAACAGCGACGAGTCAGGCAACGACGACACGGAGCCGGAGGCGCCCGCGCCTGCCCCCGCGGCCGAGGAGAAGAAGACCCCCGCCGCCGAGGAGCCGAAGCCGGCGCCAGCGTCCGCCGCCGCCGGCGAGGAGAAGCCGGAGTTCACCGACGGGCCGGTCTTCCCCGACACCCCGCCGGTGACACCTGACAACCCCGCGCCGGCGAAGACGGAAGAGCCAGCCAAGGCCGAGCCGGCCAAGGTCGCGCCGGCCAAGGTCGCGCCGGCCAAGGTCGCGCCGGCCAAGGTCGCGCAGGCCAAGCCGCGCCCCAGAAAAAGGCGCAAGAGCCGGCGCCTCTCGGCCGCCAAAAAGCGCAGGCTGGCGGTTCGTTACCTGCACGCCGCCAGGAAGGCCTACCGCGCCCGCAAGTACAAGACCGCCGCGCGCCTGTCCGCCCGGGCCTTGCGTTACAACTCGCGGAACCGCCAGGCGGCGCTGCTGCACTCCCGCGCCAAGCAGCGGGCCAAGCACTGGTAGCAGCTCACTTGACGTTGACGGAGAGGGTATAGGGCACGGCGCCCTTGCCGGCGCCGGTGATGCGGATGAAGCGGTCCCCCCTGTTGCGCGGCGCCCGCGGGATGCGATGGACGAACCCGTGCCGTCCCCCGGCGATGGCGCTGATGGCCTTGATCCCGAAGAGCTCCACCCGCAGGCCGCCGCCGTGGTTGAGCTTCACCGAGGTGACGTCCCCTCCCACCAGGGGGATGGAGTACCAGTGGTCCACGCCGCCACAGCGCCGATCGTGGACCTGGGCCCCGGTGGCCAGGCGCCGAAGGCGGCGCAGGCCGACGGCCGCCTCGGGGCAGCCCTTGACGGCGGGGCGGGTGGCCGCGGGCACCACCGCCTTGCCGCCCACGCGGTCGCGACCGCGGATGAAGATCACCGGCATGGACGGGTGCCGCACAGCGACGCGGTAGAGCCGCCGGATGTCCGCCGGTCGCATGCGGATGCAGCCGCGGGAGACCCGCCCCCAGATGAGCGTGGGCGACACCGGGCCGTGGATGCCGAAGGGGCGGACGCCCTTGCCGCGCCGTCGGTCCAGGCGCAGGTAGGGCAGCCCCCGGTGAAAGGCCGGCAGGCGCCGGCGCGGAATATAGAGGTCACGATCTCGGGGATTCGGCCCGGTGAACAGCGCGCCGAGCGGGCCCTCCTGGCCGCCGTCGGTGAGGCGGCCCACGCCCACGGGGAAGACCACCGCCCGCCCCGGGGCGGTCTGCAGCCGCAGCGTGCAGCCCGACAGAGAGACCACCAATCGGGGGTGGACCGCCGCCCGATCGCCGCCGTGGCCCGCCGCCGGAAGGGTCAGCAGGGCCACCATCGCGGCCGCGCCGGCGATGGATCTTTTTGTCGTCTCGGCGTGCTTCATTTAACTTTTCACTGAATACATCATTGCCGTGCCCCCCGTCCGTATCATTAGTACTAATATCAGATCGAGATAGTTCCGTTGATGTTCGACCCGACCAAATATTCACCACCCATGCAGCGGCTCACCGCATTCCTCGCGGTGTCCATCGCGGCCCACATGGTGCTGGCGGCCGGCTTCGTCGGTTTCAGCCTCGACCTCGACGTGCCGAAACCGGAGATCACCTGGCTCGACCTGGATAACAAGCTGGGCGCGCCCAGGCCGGCGCCACCGCCCAGGCCGGAGCAGGAGGCGGAGGTCAAGCCGAAGCCGAAGAAGAAGGTGTGGACGGTAAAAAAACGCGTAAAGCCGAAGAAGAAGAAGCGGCTGCAGACACGCAAAAAGAAGAAGAAGGTCGCGGCCAAGCCAAAGAAGAAGAAGAAACCGAAGAAGAAGGTCAAGCGGGACACGACGCCGTTTACCACCGACAAGGTCGCCCTGGGCTCTTTGGCGCCGGGGGACGCCGCGCTGATGCTGCTGATGCGCATGGACCGCCTCCGTGGTTCCCCTTACGAGCGCGAGGTGCGGCAGCTGCTTCAGGTGTTTTACGATCACAAGACCCTGCTGTGGACCTCGGGGCTGGATCCGATCAAGGACTTCGAGGCCATGCTCATCGCCACGCCCAACCCCTACCGCTTGACGCGCACGTTTTTGGCCGTGCGGCACAACCTCCCCACGTGGAAGATGCGGCGCAGCCTTTCAAAGGCCGCGCGCTACAAGACCAAGCGCATGCGCTGGCGCCGGCAGCGTGGTGGCTACCGAGGGGTTATCCCCTCGCCGCCGCGGCACCCCAAGGACCCGCGGGTGGTGATCGTCAAACCGAACGTCGTGATGCTCACCGATCCGGCCCACGTGCCCCTGCTGACCCTGGGCTCGTCCCCCAATCGCAAGGCCCCCGACGCGGGCCCGCCTGCCGAGACCTGGGTCGAGCGCCTGGAGCAGATGGACGCGGCTGGCGGCGGCGGCGAGGGTCCGGGGCTGATGCTGCAGGCGATCAACCTGCCGCGGCTGATCCGCCTGCCCCGGGACTTCAAGACCCCGCAGTCCTTTCGGCTCACCATCCCGGCCAAGGCGCCGTCGGAACACCACGCCATCCTCACCTTCGCCTCCGAGGGTGACGCCAAGATCTTCCTCGCCGCGGTGCCGCGCAGGATCGAGCAGGCCAAGCGCTCGCTGCTGCTGCGCTTCATGGGCGTCACCGACATCCTCGAGCGGATCAAGCTCACCCGCAAGGGCAAGGTGGTGGAGGCCAAGGTCACCCTCACCGGTGAGCAGGTGCGCGGGCTGCTGGGGGTCATCCGCAACATGATCCCGCAGATCAGGGTCCCCGGCATGAAGCAGAACCGGGTGCCAGACATGGGCACGCCCGACTCGCGGCGGCCCGACGCAGGCCCGGCCAAAAGCGGCCCGGACGCGGGGCTGCCCGCCCCCGACGCGGATCCGATCGTCAAGCCGGAGTGGGCCGAGTAGAGGCTCGCGGGTTGGGTGACTACTTCGGGCAGCAGAGGGAGCTGGCGGTCTTGTTCCCCTTGCAACCGCCGAAGTAGAGGTTCGGCTTGTAGTTGTGGTAGCCGCAGCGATACCAGGAGCAGCGGTTGCCCAGCTTGTCATAGCCCCAGTTGGAGTTGACGCAGACCCTCATCGGCTGGCCGCTGGGGCACTTGCCGCCCTTGCTCTCGTGCACGTAGCAATAGCTGGTGCCGTAGCCGTAGTAGCGCAGCTCCTCGTTGGTCCAGTAGTTGTAGCCGGGGGTCTTGTTGCCCCGCCGATCCACCCACTCCTTGGCCTTGCACACACGGTAGCCCTTGCCGCAGAGGTTGGCGCGCTTGGACCACTCCACCTTGCCCGCGCAGCCCACCATGCCCTTGTTGAAGGTCTGCTCCACCGAGCCGTCGTCGCAGGGTGAGCCGGTGGCCCCCTTGCAAACGCCACCGCTGCAGGTCTCCTGAGCCTTGCACGCGTTGCCGCAGGTGCCGCAGTTCTTGGCGTCGCTTTGCAGGTCGACGCAGGCGTTGCCGCATCTGTCGTTGGTCTTGGGACAACAGAGCCCCGAGAGGCAATGCCCGCCGCCGCAGGAGGCGCCGCACTTGCCGCAGTGGTTATCGTCCTTTTTCAGGTCCACGCAGATGCCGTTACACTGCACCTTCCCCGGGGGACAGGTCGGCACGCCAGATTCGGGTGGAGGTGGCACGCTCTGATCCGGCGGGGGCGGCGTGCCCTGTTCCTGGGGCGGCGGGCTGTAGGTATCCGCGGGTGGCGGAGCGTGGTTGTCAGCGGGCGAGGAGCCCTGGTCCGCCGGCGAGGATCCGTTGTCCTTGCCTGGAACGACCTTCCCGTCGAGGACCTGGGTCGGGTTTATGCGGGTGCAGGCCGCCAACGAGACAACGCCGACGAGCATCAGGATGAGGTTCCTGTGCTGGTTACTCATTCTGACCTCCCGGTAATAACGCAACATTACTTTAGCATTCACTAAAAGACCATTAGCGCAACCGAGTGTCTTCCATGGGCGGGTATGGTATTTTGCCCTCGAGATGAGCCCGGGACCAGACGTTCACAGCGCATTCAACCCGCCCCTCGGGGCCCGCCTGAGCGAGGCCTACCACGCGGTCGGGGTGCTGCGGCAGGAGCTCGGTCTGATCACAGCGCTGGACGTGCTCGTGCGCGCGGCGTCCACCGTGGGGCAGCTGCAGCTTCGCCTCAGGCACCAGGCTCGCGCCAGCACCGCCGAGATGGCTGTGGTGGACCAGGCGATCTGCTGGAGCATCGCCCTCTACCAGGCCATGCTGCAGGTGACGACGCCGGCCGCCGCGCTGTCCACCATGAAGCGGCTGGTGGTGGCCTCGGGGCAGCGGATGATGGCCCAGGCCTTCCCGCCGCTGGAGGGCGACGCCCTCGAGGGCCTGCGGCGCTTCGTGCTGCCAGCCATGGCCCACGCCCAGCGCCACGGGCTCTACGAGCTGGCCAACATCTCAGCGGAGGACGACGCCAGGGCGCTTTCCTTCGACGTGACCTACTGCCGCTACGTGGAGCTGAGCCGGTTGGCAGGCGCCCTGCCCCTGGCCGAGTGCTTCTGCGCCGTGGATCGACCGTTCTTCCGCGATCTCTGCCCGGAGCTGGAGTTTGCCTGCCCCGAGCGGCTGGCCGCCGGAGACCGGGCATGCACCTTCTCCTTTTGCAAAAAGAGCAGAGGAAAACGATGACCAGGACTGCCTTGCTGCTGCTCGCCCTGGTGAGCGTGGCGTGCGCCGGCTGCCCGCAGCCCGAGCCCCCGGGCGTGGCCTGCCGCCGCCCGGGACAGAAGAAGACCGACCAGTTCCTCCAGAAGAACCGGGCCAAGTACGCCCGGGTTATCAAAAAAGTGGAGTCCTACCTCGACACCTTCGACATCAACCCCATGGCCCTGCGGCGCCAGGGCACCAAGGGTAAAAAGAAGCTGGTGGAGCTGCTGGACGCCTATGTGGCCCTGCACCGCTACGCCAAGGGCAAGCGCAAGGCGCTGATGCTGGAGCGCTTTCGCAGGGCCTCAGCCGTGACCCAGAAGACCGAGTACCACGACATGGGCACCGTGGGGAACCGGCAGTTCAAGCAGGACGCCACGTCGTACATGCGCGCCTGCTACCTGATGGACAGGATGGGCCTGAGCATCAAGGCCTACAAGGCCCAGATCCTGAAGGTCAAGGCCCGGCTGGACGCGCACATGAAGGTCCGCGGCCCGCACCAGCGAATGGCCTTCAAGTACTACTACCAGCACTTCGGCATGTCGCTGCCGGCCAAGCTGCGAGAGCCCTTCGCCGACACCATCACCGCGGGGCGCAAGAACCCCTACCTGTTCAACCTCAACCAGACCTACGACCTGACCCACGAGGTGTTCGTCCCCTTCGACTACGGCGGCAAGCTCAGCTCCACCTTCTTCTCCAAGGCCGACCGGGCCTACCTGCGCCGGGCCCTGGAGGTGACCACCATCATCAACCTCGCCGCCCGCCGGGTGGACATCGTCGGTGAGCTGCTCGCCTGCATGCGCTTCCTCGGCGACACCGACCTGACCACCTACCGCGACGGCCTGGCGTTCCTGCTGGCCAGCCAGCGGCCCAACGGCTCCTTCGGCGACTATGAGCGCTACCGCTCCCGCCGGGGCGACAGGCTGGAGCTGGACCTCTATCTACACACCACCAGCGTGGCCATGGACATCCTGCCCCTGGCCTTCGAGGGGCCGGGCACGGGGACAGGCGGCAAGTGAGGGGCTGACCGACCGGTGAGCGAGGGGCCGGGGTGGACCGGCGAGAGCGAAGGTTACTTGTCCTGCTTGGCGCCGCTGTCGGAGATGATCACGATCTGGTCCTTCTTGCGCGGGGGCGGCGGCGTGTCCTCATCGCTGCATCCAGCGGCCAGGGCACCGACGACGAAGAACACGGACAGCAGGCAGAGGGCGAGGCGTTTCATCTTTTTTCCTATCGTGACGATTCAAAAACTGTCGGCCATACCGGGGGAAATGTAAAACGAAATATCGGTCCTCGCCAGCCGCGCCGCCCCTGGATTGTGGGCAAAATAAACTACATCAGCTCGAGGATCCGGCGGCGGCCGTTGAAGAAGGACATGGCCAGGGTCTGGGACTCGCGGTCCACCTTGTCGTCGTAGAAGGCCTCTGCCTCGTGGGGAGGAACGCCCAGGTCTTTTTGGGCCTGGCGCACCTCGTCCACGGTGCGGTGGCCCAGGTCGGCCAGGCGGTCCTTGACGAACTCCAGGAACGCCGCGGTGTAGAGGTAGGACAGGGAGCGTTTGGGCGCCTCGAGCTCGCCGTGGGTCAGCAGGTGCGCCACGGCCCGGTGCATCATCTCGGTCCACGCCGGGCGGTCCACGCCGATGAAGGCCAGGGGCTCGTCTCCCGCCCCGCCCCGCTGAAGGTCCGCCACCGCCGCCGCCACGCGGTCCGCCGCCTCGTCGCCCTGGACCTCGCGGATGTCCGCCTCGAAGTCGGCGTGGCGGCTGACCAGCGTCTCGACCTTGGCGTCCACGTCGAACACGTCGGTGTAGCCGGGGTCGACGAAGGTGATGCCGGTGCGCTCGGCGCTCCAGGTCTCCAGCGGCACCAGCTCGCGGTCGGGTTGCAGCCAGTGGCTGACTCGGCCGTCGGCCTTCTCCCAGTAGAGCAGCCGCTCCAGGGCCGCGCCGATGACCTCCCCCGGCATGACCGAGAGCTTGGCCTCGTCGGTGATGTCGTGGAGCTTGGCCCCGAGGTAGACCTCGTAGATCACCGTCTTTGCGTCGGCGATGTTGTCGAAGGTGGTGGAGATGTCGGTGCCGTACTTGCGCCGCGCCTCGGTCCACTCGCTCTGCCGCTCGTGAGCCACCGCCCCGGAGGAGAGCACGATGTCGCCGGAGATGCCCCCCGGCACGTACTGCCCCATGAGGGTGGTCAACGGCCCGACGATGAAGCGGGTCAGCGAGGCATCGACGAAGTGGCGGGCGTAGCGCGCCGTGACGAAGAAGGGGCGGTCGCCGAAGGTCTGGCGGTGCTCGCGCTCCACCCGGGCGAACACCTCCTGCCACTGGCTCATGTCGTTGCGCAGATCGCCGTCGGCCAGCACCAGCAGGGAGGCGCCGCTGTCCTCCATCTCGTCGAAGATCATCTTCAGCGCGCTGCCCTTGCCAGGCGTGCTGTCGCCGCCGTACCCCTCGTAGGGCGTGACCACCACCTGGACCGCGTCGCGCATCTCCCTGGTCAGGGAGTCCAGCGCTTCCTCGGCCGCGGCCGCGGCGGCGTCCATGGTGCTGGTGTCGGGCGAGGCGGCGGTGTAGGTGCCGTCCGAGACCACGAACGACACCCGGCGTCCGGGAAAGTTGGCGGCCGCGCCGCGGACGCCGTCGGCCAACAGGCGGCCGATGGCCCCCTCGTTACGGAAGGTGGGGTGGCCCACGATGACGCCCGCGCCCAGCTCCTGCCAGAGCGCGCGCAGCGATCCGACCCGCGGCTCGTTCCTGCCTCGCCAGAGGTTTTTGGCGACCTGTTTGAAGGACATTTTCTCCTCCTGCTTGATAAAAACTACCCTACAAGCCTTCGCCCCCTGATCCGAGCGCGGTGTGATACCATGCCGGGCTCACAACATCAGGAGCGCCCAATGGCCCTCGTAAAGCTGCCCGGCAAGTTCGTCACCAACGAGGACGACTGCTTCATCGCCATCAATACCGACAACATGACCTTCGTCACGCCGGGCCCCAAGGAGCTGGCCGGGGGTACCACCCTCTACCAACTCTACTTCCACTTTACCGGCAACATCGAGTCCATCGGCTTCTGGGTCAAGGACATGGACGCGGCCCTCAAGAAGCTCGGCCTGTAGCTGGCGTCTCCCCGTCGCCGAACAGCTCGCCGTCGCTCAGGGGTCCTCCTTACGCGGCGCGCGCGGGCGCTCCAGCCGGGCCACAGCCCGGCCCATGCGGCGCATCCCCTCCTCCAACCGCTCCATGGACGACGCGTAGGACAGGCGGATGTGGTCCGGCGCGCCGAAGGCGTCTCCCGGCACCACCGCCACCCGGGCCTGCTCCAGCAGGTAGATTGCCAGGCCGTGGGCGTCACGGATGGTGCTGCCGTCGTGCTGTCGCTCGTACAGTGCGGAGACGTTGGGCAGCAGGTAGAAGGCGCCGTGGGGCTCGTTGCAGGTGACCCCCTCCATGGCCTGCAGCCGCGGCAGGATGGCGTCGCGCCGGCGCAGAAACGCCGCCGCCATGTGCGCCACCTCCCCCTGAGGCCCCTCGAGTCCGGCCACGCTGGCGTGCTGGGCGATGGACGCCGGGTTGGAGGTGGAGTGGCTCTGGATCTTGGCCATGGCCTGGATCACCTCCCGCGGCCCGGCGGCGTAGCCGATGCGCCAGCCGGTCATGGAGTAGGCCTTGGACATGCCGTTGATCACGATGGTGCGCTTCTTCACCTCGGCGTCCAGCGCCGCGATGGAGGCGTGGACGTGCCCGTCGTAGGTCAGCTTCTCGTAGATCTCGTCGGCGATGATCCAGATCCCCGCGGCCTCGCAGACCTCGGCCAGATCGGCCAGCTGCTCCCGGGTGTAGGTCGCCCCGGCCGGGTTGGAGGGGTAGTTGAGCATCAGCATACTGGTGCTGGGTGTAAGCACCGAGCGGAGCTGGTCCGGCGTGAGGCGGAAGTCGACCTCCGCGCGGGTCGGCACGATGACCGGGTTGGCGCCTGTGAGGCGCACCATCTCGGGGTACGAGACCCAGTAGGGCGCGGGGATGATGACGTCGTGCCCCTTCTCCAGCAGCACGTTGGTGACGAGGTAGAGCGAGAACTTGGCCCCCGGTGAGACGATGACCTCGTCGTTGTCGTAGGTCAGGTCGTTGTCCCGCTTGAACTTGTTGCGCACCGCGCGCTTGAGATCGGGGATGCCGTCGTTGGCCGTGTAACCGGTCCTGTTGGCGTCCAGGGCGGTCCGCGCGGCCTCCTTGATCGGCTCCGGCGTGGGAAAGTCCGGCTCGCCGATGGACAGATCCACCACGTCGACGCCCTCGGCGCCCATGGCCTTGGCCGCCGCGCTGATACGCAGCGTGGT
>PVBE012497406.1_pt1 | contig 17459 bp, 14 predicted proteins | sample 1631181 | NCBI WGS metagenome assembly PVBE01 (sample SAMN08397723, study PRJNA350692) | Marine metagenome, whole genome shotgun sequencing project. | isolation source: water | place: Pacific Ocean | collected 2012-04 | reverse complement strand
GGGTGGCGGGAGTGGACCAGCTGGTGAGGAGATCTCTTGCAGGGTGGAGGACGGAAAAAGCCCAGGCGATCTACTCCACGGTTGCCAAGGAGGAGCGGGATGCTGCGGGTTCAGCCGTGGTCAGTTTGGTGATGGGTGGGAAATGAGGGTACGCCCAAAATCCAGAGGGTACGCCCTGAGGGTACACCCGACTCAGAAAAGGAAAACGCCTCATCAGCTTTTTCGGCTAACGAGGCGTCTTCTTTGACGTTTCCGAGAGCGGGAGACGGGATTTGAACCCGCGACGTCGACCTTGGCAAGGTCGCACTCTACCACTGAGTTACTCCCGCGCGAACGGCTATCGCTTATAGCATTTGGGGTGTGCGTGTCAACCCTTCTGTGGATCAGGATTTCAGGAAAAGAAGGATGGCGGTGAGGATGAGGTAGGCGCAGATGAGCAGGCCGAGGCCTCGGGTGAGGTGGGTTAGCCAGGGACGGCGGCGTAGGGGCTCGATGAAGGCCAGGGGCAGGGTGAGCAGGGCGGTGCCGAGGAAGAGGGAGAAAAAGAGGAGCAGGCCGGTGGTGAGGCCCGGCAGGGTCAGGGCGAGGGCGATGGCGGCGAGGAAGGGCGGGCAGGGGGTCAGGCCCTGGAGCAGGCCCATGGCGAAGGCGCCGGTGGCGCGCTGGCGGGGCGACAGACACCCCTCGGCGCGGGGGCGGCGCAGGAGCAGCGCGAAGAGGATCAGGCCGGTGACCAGGCGCGTGACGGCCAATAGCTGCGGGGAGGCGGCGGCGTTGGACAGGGCCAGGCCGGTGACGAGCAGGCCGGCGGCGAGGTAGGCCAGCAGGCGCCCGAGGTTGTAGAAGGCGAGGGCGCGCACGGCGCCGGGCACGGTGGACCAGCGGTGCCCCTTGCGCTGGGGGCTGGTGCAGACCATGTACGGCCCCATGACGGAGGCGCAGGACCAGAAACAATAGCCGCCCGAGGTGAGGCCGAGGGTCAACCCGGCCAGGATGGCGGCGGTCGGCGTCACGTCTACTTCTTCGGCTTGGCCCGGGCCTTGACCATGGGCGGCATGTCCATGGGCGTGCGGCCGTCACGGGCCCGCGCGTGGATGTTGGCGCCCTTTTCGATGAGAAAGTCGGCCACCTTCTTGGTGGAGGCGGTGTGCAATGGGGTCATGCCGTCCACGTCCTTGGCGGTGAGGCTGGCCTTGGCATCCACGAGTACCCGCGCCAGGGGCACGTTGGCGGCCTCGTGCAGCGGGGTCATGTCGAACTTGTTGCGCGCCATCACCTCGGCGCCCTGGGCGATGAGCAACCGCGCCACCTGCTCGCGCCCCTTGCGCGCGGCCCAGTGCAGCGGGGTCATGCCGGCCTCGTCGATGGCGTTGCGGTTCGCCTTGTGCGCCAACAATACCTTGGCCACCTCGGGCTCGCCGGCGATGGCGGCCACGTGCAGCGGCGTCCAGCCGTACGGCCCGCGCGGGTCCGGGTCCTTCTTCATCAAGACCTTGACGTCGGCGGTGCGCCCCTCGGCGGCGGCCCGGTGCATGAACGGCGCCCCCTCGGGCAGGAAGCTGGCCGCCGGCTTGCGGCAGCCGCCATGTACGAGACAGGCCAACCCCGCCAGGAGCAGGGGTTGGACGATGATGCGGCTGCGGTCGAACATGGAAAAAGCTTACCGGACGGGCTCTCCAGGTCAAGGGGCCTCACCTCGGCGCGGCCCCGGGGCTACCGGGCGTAGCAGTAACAGTAAAATCCCGGGAACAATCCGCCGTCCACGGGGAGCTTGCAGGCCGCCGGCGCTTTTGAGGTGTACCACAGGCCGCAGACCTCGGTCTCACACTTGCTGCACGGGTTGACGGTGGTGCTGTAACACTTGGCCCCCCGGTGCTTGCACTGGGCCTTGGTCACCTGGCAGGTCTTGTCGTTGACGAAGTAGACGCAGATCTGGTCCTTGCTGCAGCTGCCGCAGCTCTTTGTGGTGTCGGGCTGCAAGACGAACTGGTCGCCCGGGCCGTCGGGCGAGGGCGGCTTTTTGTCCGCCAGGGCAGGGGCGTCGACGACCGCTCTGTCCGGCGCGGTCATGTCCCGCGCCAGGCCCGCGTCGGCGCCCGGCACACCCGGCTCCTCGTCGCACCCCAACAGCGACAACGCAAAGATGAACACTGTGACCCGCAGCATGAATGCGATCATACCCCACATCGCCGCTGTCGGCCGCGGTTGACACGCGGATCGGGGTGACGGCACCATGCTCGGATGCGCACTTCGGCAGTACACGCCTCATTGACCCTGCTGGCCCTCGCCAGCCTGCTCGGCTGCGACGAGCAGCGCCAGGTGGACATCTCGGCGTTCGTGCGCATGTACCCCAGCGCGGGCATCGTCAAGTTCGCCAAGGAGTCCACCACGCTCACGGTGACGGTGCGCAACGTGCACGAGCGCCAGCTCACCGACCTGCACCTCAAGGTGGAGAGCGACGCCTGCAAGGGCGAGGTCATGCCCAAGAGCCTGCCGCGAATCGCCCCCGGCGACCGCCGCGCCTTCGCGGTGACGCTCTTTCGCCTCAAGGGCAAGGAGCGCAAGCGCTACCCCCTGAAGCTGACGCTGACCTCGCCCGACCTGCCCCTGCCCGCCGGCCTGGACCTGATGGCAGACCTGGGCAAGCCGGCGGATGGCAACTGGATCGACGTGGGCCAGGTCACCCTGGTGGCCCAAAAGGGCAGCCGCACGGTCTACTACCTGCTCGCCGGCGTGCCCCTCCTCTTTCTGGTGGGCTGGATGCTCTGGCGCTGGAGCCGCCCCAGGGACGACGAGGAGGAGACGTCAGGGGAGGACGGGCAGGACGGGTCCGACGAGTAAAAGTACAAAGGTCAGGTCCGGGGACGAGCCAGGTAGCTGAAATCACAGGTGGCGAAAGGCCGAAAGTAAAAAAGTTAGGTCCGGGCAACCTTTGGCTGGCTGGTGGCTCATACCTGATAGAGCCGCAACACACTCACCTCGCGGCCATCAGGAGGACGCCATGCTCGCACATCTCGTCAACTCGATCTTCGGCAAAGACACCCAGGCTGACACGGAGCCCGCTCCCTCTGACGGGGGCGAGGACGGCACGGTGCTGCACGCCACGGACGAAAACTTCAGGGCCGTGGTGCTCGACTCGCCGGTGCCGGTGCTGGTGGACTACTGGGCCCCCTGGTGCGGCCCCTGCCAGGCCATGGGGCCGGTGCTGGACCAGCTGGCCACGGAGATGGGCGACCGCGCCCGCGTGGTCAAGCTCAACGTGGACGACAACCCCGGGGTCTCGGGTCGTTACGGCATCCGCTCCATCCCGACGCTGATGATCTTCGACGGCGGCAAGCGGAAGAAGACCTTCACGGGCCTGACCTCAAAGGGCAAGCTGGCCCGGGCCCTGTCGCGCCTCGCCTCGTAAGCCTACTTTCGCGCGCGGCTCACCCTGGCGCTCCAGGAAAACACCCGGTCCACCAGCGCCTCGCCAAAGGCGGGTGCCCGGGCCGCGCGTTTGTCGACCCCCGCGCAGGGATCTGCTCGCAGGGCGTGGCGGGCCAGCGCCGGGGCCGGCGGGGGCAAAAGCGCCAGGGCCCCCGGGGCGACCCGCCCGCGCTGGCGGTGAACGCAGCCGTGATAGACGAAGGCCTGGCCGTCGAACCACTTGCCGCGCACGGAAAATGGCGCCCAGCCGCCGGCGTCGGCCTGGCCCAGCTCGCCGGCCAGCCGCGCCTGGTCGCCGAAGGCCTTCTCGGTGAAGGTCATCTTCACCGCCTCGCCCGCGAGCGACACCTCGGCCTTGCCCCCGCCCACCTCCTGGCCCATGGCGTCGTGGTAGACGAAGGTCCAGGTGGCGCCGGGCGGGTAGCTCACGACGATGGGCTGGGAGACCACGCAGCCGGTGAGCCCTGCCGCCAACGCGGCCAGACGCAGCGCGACCACGTCACTTCTTTCGCGTGGCGGTGACCACGGCCTTCTTCGGCACCTTCGGCTTGCCGTCGACGAAGGCCTTGACGATGGTCAGCTTGAACTTGTCCTTGCTCACCCGGGAGTAGGCGAACACCGAGCGAAACTTCTTGCCGTTGTACTTCAGCTGGATCGTCAGCCGTTTGGAGTCTGCCTTCCAGCGGCCGCGCCGGGACGTCTTGATGCCGTCCTCGTCCACCCGGTAGCACGAGTTGTTCCTGGCCAGCACGAAGAGGTCGGTCTCACCGGTGATCTCCCAGGTGCCCACCATCTGGGCCTCGTACTTGTTGGCGGCGGCGGCCGTGGCCGGCGCGCAGGCCATGAGCGAGAGGGCGAACAGTAGCTGTCTCATGTCGTGTCTCCTGAAGGCTCGTCCCATGGACGGCCGCCGTCGTGGGTTCATTCACCGCGCCCGCCGTGGGCCGCCTTGACCAGCACCGGCACCAGAAAGAGGCTGCTGAGGAAGGCCACCGACAGGCCGATGAAGGAGAAGGTCCCCATCATCGCCATGCCCTTGTGGGCCGAAAAAGAGATGGCGCCAAAGGCCACCAGGGTGGTCAGGGTGGTCAGCATCACCGCCTTGCCGGTGGAGGCCACCGCGGCCACCACGTCCCCACTCTCCTCGCGCACCAGGCGGTAGTAGATGTGCACGATGTAGTCGATGCCCAGGCCGATGATGATCGGGAAGGCGATGATGTTGATGCAGTTGAGCCTGAGCTCCAGCATGCCGATGATGGTCAGCGTGGCCGCCAGGGAGATGGCCAGGGCCGCTGAGCAGACCAGCGTCCCCCGCAGGCTGCGCGTGATCAGCAGCAGCACCAGCAGCACGAGGGCGAAGGCCACCACCGTCGACGTCACCAGGTCCCCCAGCAAATGGTCCACCAAAAACATCCAGATCAGCACGAAGCTGGCCGGCGTCACGCTGAACTTGGCCTCCAGCCGCGCCAGGTCCCGGGCGAACATCTCGGTCAGGTCCCGGTCCCAGACGTAGCCCGACGGCGGCACGATGACGAGGTAGGCGTCCTGCTGCCAGTCCACGTAGTTGCGCACGATGAACTCGTAGACCTGCGCCACGTTCTGGTTGGAGCCGCCCATCAGGTTGGTCCGCGCGGCGTACGTGCGGGCGTAGGTCGAGAGCGTGCGGATGTCCCGCTTCCAGCCGAGCTTCTCGAAGGTGCGGATCGCCTTGCGCGCGTCCATCACGCGCATGGTGTTGATCGCGGGGTAGACCGGGCGGCCGCCCTCCTCCCGCGCCAGCTCCCGGCGGAAGCGCTTGAGCTCCTCGTAGCCCTGGAGGATGAAGTAGGCCTGGGCGTCGGTGAACTGGTACTTGGCCTCCAGGTCCTTGCTCAGGATGATCGACTCCAGCCCGTCGGGGGACAGCTTCATGCCGTCGCGCTCCAGGCGGATACGCGGCACGAAGACCACCGCGGCCAGGGCCAGGGCCATGATGAACACGCCCACCGCGGCGCCGAGGTGGCTGTCGGCCAGCCGCCCCAGGCGGGTGAACCGACCCACGCGCAAAAAGCGCACGTCGCGCCCCCGCCCCAGGCGCTCCCGCCAACAGACCAGCATCGGCATGAGGTAGACCATGGCCAGAAAGGAGCTGACCACCCCGACGGCGGCCATCAGCCCGGCCTGAGCCAGGCCGCCGATGGTGGAGGCCAGCAGGGCCAAAAACGCGAAGACGGTGGTGATGGCGCCCACCAGCATGCCCGGCCCCACGCTCTCGAAGGTGCCCCGCAGCACCTCGGCCTGGGGCGCCCGCGGGCCGAGCTCCAGGCGCACCTCGCCGTAGCGCGCGCCGAGGTGGATGGCGTAGTCGATGCCGAGCCCGAAGAGGATGATCGGGCTCATCATCGAGACCAGGTTGAGCTGGCCGAACAGGGCGTAGGCGCCGAACATCGTGATCACGCCCACGCCCAGCGGCAGCATGGTCAACAGCGGAAAGTCCACGCTGCGCAGCCCGAGCAGCGAGATGAGCAGGATGCCGATGACGGTGATGGTCATCATCACGCCGAAGTCCTCGAACACCGACTTGCGGGCGTCCATCTGCGCCGCGGCGAAGCCGGTGCGCCGCACTCGCAGCCGGGGGAAGCGGGCCTTCATCCCCGCCAGCACCCCGTCCACGGTGGCGCAGAACTGCCGCGCGTTTTTCATTATCAAACGCGACAGGTCCGTCGCGATCCGCCCCACTAACAGCTAACAGCTAACAGCTAACAGCTAACAGCTCGCTAATACGCCTTGGCCACCACCACGCGCTGGGGTGACGCCTCGCCGCAGACCATGCACGCGCCAGGGCCGCCGTGCTGGTCCTCCAGGGGCACGCAGCGGATGGTGGCCTTGGTCTGCTTGAAGGTCGCCTCGCAGGCCGCGCTGCCGCACCAGTGGGCCATGACGAACTGGCCGCCGCCCTTTTCGGCGGTCACCGGCTTCATCAGCTCGCGGAACTCGTCCAGGTCGTCGAGGACCACGGTGTTGTCGGCCATGCGCGCCCGCGCCGCCTCCAGCATCTCGGCCTGCATCGTCTCCATGATCCCCGCGGCGGTCTCGGCCAGCTCGGTCATGGGGATGAACTGCTTTTCCTTGGAGTCGCGCCGCTTGAGCACCACCTTGCCCGAGGCCACGTCCCGCGGCCCGATCTCCACCCGCACCGGCACACCACGCTGCTCCCAGTGGAAGAACTTGTAGCCCGGCTTGTACTCCTCGCGGTCGTCCAGCTCCACGGCCAGGCCCGCGTCGCGCAGCTCGGCGGTCAGCTTGCCTGCCGCCTCGAGCACCGCCTGCTTCTCTTCTTCCTTGCGGTAGATCGGCACGATGGCCACCTGCACCGGCGCCAGCTTCGGCGGCAGCACCAGGCCGTTGTCGTCGGAGTGGGACATGATCAGCCCCCCGACGAGCCGCGTCGACACTCCCCAGCTCGTCTGCCAGACGTACTCCAGCTCCTTGTTCTTGTTCTGGAACTTGACGTCGAACGCCTTGCCGAAGTTCTGGCCCAGGTCGTGGCTGGTGCCCGCCTGCAGGGCGTAGCCGTTCTGCATCATCGCCTCGATGCAGTAGGACTGCTCGGCGCCGGCGAACTTTTCGCTCTCGGTCTTGACGCCCTTGATCACCGGCATGGCCATCCACTGCTCGGCGAACTCGGCGTAGACGTCCAGCATGCGCAGGGTCTCCTCCACGGCCTCATCGTGGGTCGCGTGGGCCGTGTGCCCCTCCTGCCAGAGGAACTCGCTGGTGCGCAAAAACATGCGCGTGCGCAGCTCCCAGCGGACGACGTTGGCCCACTGGTTGATCAGCATCGGCAGGTCGCGCCAGCTGTTGATCCACTTGCCGAAGAAGTGCCCGATGATGGTCTCCGAGGTGGGCCGCACGACGTACGGCTCCTCCAGCTTCTTGCCGCCGCCCACGGTGACCACCGCCAGCTCCGGCGAGAACCCCTCAACGTGCTCGGCCTCCTTGCGCAGGAAGCTCTCCGGGATGAAGATCGGGAAGTACGCGTTCTTGTGACCGGTCTCCTTGAAGCGCCGGTCGAGCTGGCCCTGGATCTTCTCCCAAATGGCGTACCCGTGGGGCTTGATCACCATGCAGCCCTTGACCACCTCGGCCGGCTCGGCCAGGTCGCCGTGGCGCACCACGTCCTGGTACCAGCTGGCGTAGTCCTTGGATCGAGGCGTTATCTTTTGATTCTTGCCCAACGTTCGCTCCTTGCGCTTGCTCGTGCGTTGCCGAAATTACGAAAGAAAGGAAAATAGGACCTCGGCGCGCGCGGTGCAACCCACAACCCGCTCTGCCACAGGGAAAATGCCACGGCTTTTGGGGGAAATAATGTTGCATCATCGCCAGATTCACAGTTTCATGGACATACGCAGCCAACAATTGAGGGACAACGGAAGTGAACGTTAAACTGGTGGTGTTTCTGTGCGTCGGCGCGGTCCTGTTCTGGGGCCTCGCGGCCTGGGCCGCGCCCAACCCCCACCTGGAGAAGGGCAAAAAGCTGCTCAACGACATGGAGGAGGCCAAGGCCCTGGAGTCCTTCAGCCAGGCCCTCGAGGAGCCCGGCCTGCCGGTGAAGGAGAAGGCCCAGATCTACCTCCACATGGGCATCGCCCACTTCAACCTGCTCAAAAAGGACGAGGCCAAGAAGGACTTCAAGCAGGCCCTGGAGACCTACCCCGACATCAAGCTGCCGGCCATGACCTCACCCAAGATCCGCACCTTCTTCAAGGAGGTGCAGGACAAGCACAAGGCCGCCACCAAGCCGAAGGTGATCAAGCCGGTCAAGCCGATCAAGACCAGGCCCCGAACCGTGGTGCCGACGCCGAAGCCGTCCGACGGGCGGGCGCCGCTGCGCTGGTCGGCCTGGGGTTGCCTCGCCGTGGCCCTCGGCGCCGCCGGCACGGGCGTCGCCATGGCCGTACTGGCCAAGGATTTCGAGGACAAGGCCAACGATCTCTCCATGCCCTTTTCCGTGGCCGAGGAGTACCACGACAAGGCCCAGAACCGCGCCCTGCTGGCCAACATCATGTGGGGCGTCATCGGCGCCGCCGCCGTGGCCTCTGGCGTACTGTTCTACTTCGGCTATCGTAAAAAGAGCACCGCCACCGCCTCGGTGGTTCCGATCCCGGGGGGCGTGATGGTGCAGGTGGGAGGGATCCGCTGGTAGGAGGGGCCCCATGTCTCGAACATTCTACAAGGAGATCCACGGCGTCCTGACGACGACGGCCGCGGCTTTGTGCCTGCTGGTCGCGGCCGCCTGCGACGTGGATCCGCCCACCGCCGAGGGGCGCCCCTGCCAAAACGACAGCGCCTGCGGCCCCGGCACCCACTGCGACGTCAAGGCCGGCACCTGCGTCAAGGACAGCGGCAAGGACGGCGGCGGCGACACGGCCATCCCGCCCGACATCTTCCAGCCGGACAGCACCAAGGTCAACGACAGCGGCGGCTTCCCCACGGGCATGACCAGGTGCGGCAATGTCTGCGCCAACCTCAAGAGCGACAAGCTGCACTGCGGCAAGTGCAACAGCGCCTGCTCGGCCGAGGCCGACTCCTGCGTCAACGGCAAGTGCGCCTGCGGCACCACGGGCAAGGTCTGCGGCCCGGGGCTGGACTGCGTCTCCGGCGCCTGTAAGTGCAAAAAGAGCGGCCGCTGCAAGGGCTGCTGCGACGGCAACATCTGCCGCAAGGTGGACACCATGCAGTCGCTGATCAAGTGCGGCAAGGGCGGCGACGCCTGCCGTGCTTGCAAGACCAGCACCTGCGCCATCACGTCGTGCAAGCTGGGCGGCTGCCTCAACACCTGGCAGCCGGGCAAGTCGTGCAACGACGGCAAGCCGTGCACCTACGGCGACACCGCCGCCAGGTTCTACTTCCCCCGCGGCCTGGTGGTGTCCGACGCCACGGGGCGGGTCTACGTGGCCGACACCTACAACCACCGCATCCGCTCCATCTACGGCAGCACGGTCACCACCCTGGCCGGTACCGGGATCTCCGGCCTGCTCGACGGCGCCGCCACCTCGGCCAAGTTCAACCGGCCCTACGACGTGGCGATCCACAGCTCGGGCAAGATCTACGTCGTGGACTACAACAACTCGAAATTGCGGTTGATTACCATCTCGGGTGTACCCTGATCCGCGGCCGTGTCCCCCTTTGACCTGCCGGGCAGAATATTAGGTGTTCCGCCGCCGAATGGAGTAGACTCTGGGGGGAATGGCGCTTCTGGAACCAGGTACGAATCTGGCGCGGTACACGATCCTCGGCAAGCTGGCCACGGGAGGCATGTCCGAGGTCTACCTGGCGCGCCAGTCCGGGCCGTCGGGCTTCTCCAAGATCCTGGTGCTCAAGGTCATCCTGCCCCACCTCTGCGAGGATCCAGAGTTCGTCAGCATGTTCCACAACGAGGCCAAGCTGGCGGCCCTGCTCAACCACCCCAACGTGGTGCAGATCTTCGACTTTAGCGTCTCGGAAGAGGCCCACTTCATGGCCATGGAGTACATCGACGGCCAGGATCTGGGGCGCATCGTCGACAAGCTGGACCAGGACGGCACCGAGCTGCCCGAGTCCGAGGCGCTGCGCATAATCAGCGACGCCTGCGGCGCCCTGGAGTACGCCCACAGCTTCACCGATCCGGGGGGCACTCACCTGGAGATCATCCATCGTGACATCTCGCTGGATAACATCCTGGTGACCTACTCCGGCCAGGTCAAGCTGGTGGACTTCGGCATCGCCAAGGCCCGCAACGTGGAGAGCCACACGGCGGTGGGCACCCTGCGCGGCAAGTTCAACTACATGGCCCCCGAGCTGCTCGAGGGCAAGAAGCTGGACAACCGGGTGGACATCTTCGCCATCGGGGTTGTGCTCTACCGCGCCCTGGTGGGGCAGATGCCGTTTCTCGGCGACAACCACGCCCAGCTGATCAACGCCATCATGCACAAGACCCCGCCCGCGCCGCGGGACGTCAAGCCCGAGCTGCCCGAGGAGCTGGAGCGGATCATCCTGCGCGCCCTGGCCAAGGACCGCAACGAGCGCTACAGCCGGGCCGGCGAGGTGCAGATCGACCTGGAGGCCTACCTGCTCGGCGCGGGCAAGGCGGTGATGCCCTACCACCTGGCCCAGTTCATGGGCAAGGTCTTCCCCCCCGGCTCGGACACGGCCCGGGAGCGCTACCGCAAGCTGGCCGGCATCACCACCTCGACCCCCGGCGAGAAGGTCAAGCCGAAGCCGCGGGACGAGCGGCCGACGACCCCGGTGGCCCGCCAGACCAAGGACCCGTCCTCCCTGTTGTTCAACACCGTCACCGACGAGAGCGAGGGGGACCAGGCCTCGATGGACACGGCCAAGATGCTCGAGGCCAGCACCATGATCGCCGCCGAGGAGGACCTGGTGGCCGAGCTGGTGCTCGACGACGGGGACATGCTGGAGGACGACCTGGACGGCGTCCCCATGCCGGGCGACCACCTGCGGGACACCGCCAGGAGCGCCAACGCCCCGACCTCGGTCTTTTCGCGCGCCATGGGCGAGACCCCGGTGCACGCCGACGAGCCCACGTTGCCGGTGGACGTGGAGGCCCTGGCCGACCTGCACACGGCCGAGCTGGACGGGGCCCTGGACACGATCAGGACCGGCACGGCGCTCCCACACAACTTCCGCGCCGAGCATGGGCTGCTGAACGAGGACACCCCCGTGGACGACCTGGCCGGCTTCGGCCCGCTCAAGCAGGTCTCCACGTCAGACGAGCCGACCCGGGTACAGGACGCCCGGATCTTCGATCAGGTCCACGGGGACGTGCACCCCGACGAGGACGAGACGGCCATCATCAACGGCGCCGTGACCACCTCGACGGCGGAGATGATCACGCCCGAGCTGCCCGACGCGGTGACCACCTCATCGGCGGAGATGGCCGTGCCGCTCAGCGGCACCCCGGCGACCATCACCCAGGACGTGCCGGCCCAGCCGCCGGAGAAGAAGGGCAGCCCGATGATCTTCGTGCTGCTCGGGCTGCTGTTGCTCGGCGGCGGAGGCGGCGCAGCCTACTACTTCGGCTTCCACAAAAAGAGCGTGACGCCGGGCGACAAGCCCATCGTGGTCACGGAGCGAGAGGACGGCGGCGCTCCACCCCCGGCCGAGGATCAGGGCGCCCCGCCCCCGGCCGAGGATCAGGGGGCTCCGCCGCCCGAGGACGCCGCGCCGGCCAGCCCGGACAGCGCCGCGCCCCCGCCCGACAGCGCGCCGCCACCGAAGCCTGACATGAAGGCGAGGAAGAAGCCGCCGAGGCCGAAGCCCGACATGCGGGTGAGGAAGAAGCCGCCGAGGCCGAAGCCCGACATGCGGGTGAGGAAGCCGCCGCCCCCCAGGCCCAAAACCGGCCAGCTGTCGGTGAGCTGCACCCTGTCCGGCGAGGTGCTCAACGGCCGCAAGAAGCTGGGCAAGCTGCCGCTGAGGGGCGCGACCCTCAGGCCGGGGTCGCACCGCATCCTGGTCCGCTCCCGGCGGCTGGGCTACGCCATCTACCGCACCGTCAACATCAAGGCCGGCGGGCACCAGCGGCTGAGCATCGCCCCGCGCAAGGGCACGCTGATCCTCAAGGTGCGGCCCTGGGCCAAGGTCACCCTGGACGGCAAGTCCCTCGGCACCACGCCGCTGCCGCCGAAGAAGGTCTACGAGGGGTTCCACGTGCTGGTGCTGACCAACGACAACCTCAAGGTCAAAAAGCGCATGAGGGTCAAGGTTGAGCCGGGCAAGGAGACGGTGCGCAAGGTCCGCCTGGACCAGTGAGGTCCCTCTTCCCCGAACCAAAACGAGGTACACCATGTGCGGTGTCATTGGCCTGATCTACGACAAACAACGCGCTGACCTGGGCCAGGTCGCGGCTGAGCTGCTCAAGACCCTGGAGTATCGGGGCTACGACTCCACCGGCGCCGCGATCCAGGGGGAGGGCGAGGAGGTGCGCCTGTGCAAGGGCGTGGGCGCGCCGTCGGTGATGGTGCACCAGCTCGGCATCACGGAGCTGGCGGGGCAGATCCTCTGCGGCCAGGTGCGCTGGGCCACCTTCGGCGCGGTCACCGACGCCAACTCTCAGCCCCACGTGGTGCGCTGCAAGGAGTACATCTACGGGGCGCACAACGGCAACGTCACCAACTGCGACGCGCTCAAGGTCTGGCTCTCCGACGAGGGGCACCAGGTGCTGTCGGACAACGACGGCGAGATGGTGGTGCACACGGTGGAGCACTACTTCGCGCGGCAGCTGTCGGGCCTGGCCGCAGGAGAGCGGCTGGACCAGGAGGCGCGGCGGCGCTGCATGCGCGCGGCCATCCTGGCGGCGGCGGCCAAGCTCGAGGGCTCCTACGCCGCGGTGGTGGTGGACCCGGTGAGCCGCCGGCTGTGGGCCATCAAGCAGGGCTCCAGCCTCTACTTCGGCCTCGGGCGCGACGAAAACGGCACCCCCTTCCGCATCGCCTCGTCGGACCTGTCGTCGGTGCTCAAGCTGACCCGGGTGGTGGTGCCGGTCTCCGAGGGGGAGGTGGTGGAGTTCGAGGCGGACGCGCACCGCATCCTCTGCGTCAAGGACCGCGCGGTGCAGGGGCCCGACGGGCTCGTGCAGTACGCCGCGGGCGACGAGGTGGAGCGCACGCCGCGGCGTAGCCGGCTGCGGGCCAAGGACACCGCGCTCTGCCCGCCCTTCGAGACCTTCATGGACCAGGAGATCAGCGCCCAGGAGCAGACCTGCCGCAACGTGATCTCGCTCTTCGCCGGCGGCAGCGAGGCCCTGGGGCTGCTCGGGCCCCATCTGTCGCGCCTGTCCGAGGCGGAGCTGGCAAAGATCCACGCCGGCCTCGACGGGCTGCGGGACCAGTACGACGACGACCGCATCCGCGAGCTCTTTCACGAGCTGGCCGACCTGCCGCCGGTGCGGGCGCTGCTGGCGCAGCTGCCGGACGAGCTCAAGGACCAGGGCACCGACGCGCCGCCCGAGCTGCTGGCCGAGCGGCTGGTCTCGTCCGAGGCGGGCTTCTTCGCCGACCTGCTCGCCATGGGCCGGGGTATCGACGACCTGCTGGCGGTGCGCCTGCTGGACGTGCTGCTGGAGCAGGCCGAGGTGGCCGAGTATGCCCGGGCGGTGGAGGACTTCGGCGACGTCTGCCTCGACTCGCTGCGCCGGGGCGGGCGGCTCTACGTCGTCTGCTGCGGCACCTCGTTCCACGCGGCCAAGGCCGCGGCGCTGTTTTTCAACGAGCTGGCGCGCACGGAGCTGATCCCGGTGCTGCCCGGGGAGTTCCGCGGCCAGGTGGTGCGGGCGCTCAAGGACGGCGACCTGTTCATCGCGGTGAGCCAGTCCGGCGAGACCAAGGACCTCATCGACGTGATGAACGACGTCATCGCCACGGGCCTGGACATCCGGCGGGTGGCGGTGGTCAACAACGTCAACTCCACCCTGGCCCAGGAGAAGAGCGATCTGATCATCCCCCTGCGCTGCGGCCCGGAGATCGCGGTGCCCGCCACCAAGAGCTTCATCAACCAGATGACGGTCTTCTACTGCCTGGCCCTGCACCTGGGCGAGCGGCGGCTGGAGGGGCTGACGGCGGGGGCGCGGCGGCGGGCGGGCGACGACCTGGCGAGGCGGCGCAAGCGCCTGGTCAGCCTGCCGGCGCTGATCCGCGAGACGGTGGCCAGCACCCAGACCGAGGTGGAGCAGGCGGCGCAGCTGCTCTACCTGGCGCCGTCGATCCAGATCCTGGCCACGCGGCTGACGGCGGTGGCCAAGGAGGGCGCGCTCAAGGTGCGGGAGGTGGTGCTCAACCACACCGAGGGCTTTGAGGGCTCGGAGTTCAAGCACGGCCCGAACACCATCCTCGGCTTCAACACGGTGCTCGGCCCCCGGGAGGTCGACTCGCTGCTGGTGCGGGTGGGCCACGCCCAGGGCGAGCTCATGCGGCGGGCGCGAGAGCAGGGGCTGGACGCCGAGGCCACGGGCCGGCTGGTGCAGGCCGCCGCCGACGCGGTCTTTTCGCTGTCGTCGTCCACCTTCGCGTTGGACCCCGACGAAAAGGCGCTCTTCGACGAGGTCTTCGACCGCGACGAGGCCCTGCACTCGCTCTACACCGACTATCCGCTGATCTACATCACCGGCCCCGGCGAGCGGGACGTCGCCCTCACCGTCTCGCAGATCAACACGCACAAGATCCGCGGGGCGTCCACGGTGGTGATCGCCGAGGAGCACCCGGTGCTGGAGGGGGCCGCGGCCAAGGCGCCGGTGGACAACCCACGCTACCAGTCGGTCTACATCACGCTGCCGCGGACCAACGACGGCCTGGCGCCGGCGTTCTCCGCCACGGTGGTGCTCCAGCGCCTGGCGCTGCGCATGAGCCTGCTCAAGGCCGCCTACCTCGACCGCCTCGGCATCAAGGACCACGGCGTACACCCCGACGTGCCGAAGAACGTCAGCAAGAGCATCACCGTCGACTGATCTCGGGGGCGGGGCTGTTGCCACCGCGTCTGCTAAGATGGGAGGCACCGGAAGTAAGGAGCCCCCATGAGAAAAAAACACTGCTGATCGTGTGCCTCGCCCTCGTCCTCTGTGCCTGCGACGACGAGACGCCGTCCCCCGCCGCTGACCTGTCAACGGTCGACATCGCCGCCCTGGACGTCGCCGCGCCCGACGCGCCGGCGCCCGACGCGCCCGCACCCGACGCGCCGGCGCCAGACACCGCCCAGCCGGACAAGCAGCAGCCGGACCAAATGCAGCCGGACCTGCTCGTGGTGGACCTGCTGCTGCCCGACACGGTCAAGACCTGCAGCAAGACCAGCAACTGTGGCAGCGGCGAGGTCTGCTGCAGCGGCGTGTGCAAGGTCGGCTCGTGCTGCGGCAGCACCGACTGCGGGGCTGGGCAGATCTGCAAGGGCAACACCTGCGGCCCCTGCGCCGTGGACACCGAGTGCGGCCTCGGCGAGAAGTGCTGCGCGGGCAAGTGCGCCGCCGGCGACTGCTGCGCCACCAAGGACTGCGCGGCCGGCCAGGCCTGCGTCTCCAACACGTGCGGCAGCTGCAGCGCGGCGGCCCAGTGCGGCGCGGGCAACGTCTGCTGCTCGGGCAAGTGCCTGCTCGGCGCCTGCTGCTCCAGCAAGGACTGCGCCGGCGGCCTGCCCTGCATCAAGAACTCCTGCACCCCCTGCAAGGCCAAGGCGGACTGCGCCGGGGGCGAGGTCTGCTGCGGCGGCGTCTGCCGTACCGGCGACTGCTGTGCCGGCGCCGACTGCACCAAGGGCCAGGTCTGCACGGCCCACGTCTGCGGCGCCTGCACCAGCAGCAAGCAGTGCGCCGGCGGCAGCGTCTGCTGCGCCGGAGCCTGCACGCAGGGTGACTGCTGCAAGACCGCGGACTGCCTCAAGGGGCTGATCTGCGCGGCCAACAAGTGCACCTTCTGCGTCAAAAATGCCGAGTGCGGCGCGGGCAACGTCTGCTGCTCGGGCAAGTGCGCGGCCGGCGACTGCTGCGCCAGCAAGGACTGCGCCGGCGGCAAGGTCTGCAAGGCCAACACATGCACCGCCTGCGCCACCGACAGTCAGTGCGGCTTCGGCGGCAAGTGCTGCGCCGGGGCGTGCCTCAGCGGCGACTGCTGCAGCAGCAGCGACTGCACCGGCGGCAAGGTCTGCAAGGCCAACAGCTGCACCGCGTGCAAGACCAACACCGACTGCGCCAAGGGGCTCAACTGCCACAACGGCGGCTGCGTCAAGCCGTTCTGCGGCGACGGCTACCTCGACACCGGTGAGGTCTGCGACAAGGGCAAGCAAAACGCCAACACGTCCGGCGCCATCTGCCGCAAGGACTGCAAGCTCTGCGGCACCTGCGGCAACGGCAGCCACGGCGCCTTCGCGCCGACCAACAACACCACCCTCAAGGGCGGGACCTACCACTACAAGAGCTTCACCATCCCCAAGGGCGTGACGGTGCGAGCCTCCGGCGGCGCGGCCCTGCGGATCTACGTCCAGGGCGCCGTGGACATCGCCGGCACCCTGGACGCCTCGGGGTTCGGCGGCAGCGCCGGCCAGTGCAACTACACCACAAAGGGGGTGGGCGGCGCCGGCGGTCCGGGCGGCGGGACCGGCGGCCACGGCGGCTACTACAACAAGGGCAACGGCACGACCTACGCCGGCACCGGCGGCGGGGGCAGCGGCGGCGGCAAGGCGCCTTCACCGGCCCACCAGATGGCCGGCGGCGGCGGCGGCGGCGCGGGGTACGCCGCGTCGGGCGGCGGCGGCAGCAAGGGCTACTGCTGCTCCAGTCGCTGCGGCAGCAGCAGCTACTACGCCGGCGGCGCGGCAGGCGGCGCATACGGCGCGGCCAACCTCAAGGACACGCTGGTGTCAGGCTCCGGCGGCGGGGGCGGCGGCCACGGCCACGCGGACAACGGCACCGGCGGCGGGGGCGGCGGGGGCGGCGGCGCGCTGCTGATCATCGCGCCGCAGATCAAGGTCAGCGGCAAGGTGCTGGCCAACGGCGGCGCGGGCGGCGCGGCATGCTCGGGCAAGGACGGGGCCGGGGGCGGCGGCGGCTCGGGAGGCACCATCTGGCTGCGCGGCACCACGGTGACCGTCACCGGCTCGGTGCAGGCCGGCGGCGGCGGGGGCGGCGCCATCGGCTCGGTGGGCAGCAGCTGCGGTATCGGCGGCAAGGGTGGCGGCGGCGCCAGCGGGCGGATCCGCGTGGACGCGGTGACGTTTTCAGGCAAGACCTCGCCGGCGGCCCACAAGGGCGCCGCGCTCTGCACGGGCAAGCCGTGTAGCTAAACGGGCGATCACAATTCACTATCACCACGCCATCGCCACCACAAAAGCGGGCTACGGGCTACTGGCTCCAGGCTACGAGGCCGGTTTTCGCCAGTTTCGCAGCCGCGGACAGGTACAGTCTGTCGACAGTCCGCTTGCCTCCATAACAAGGATGTCGAGCCAGCAGGAGAGACGGGAAGGAGCCAGCCCAAGTCGCATACCGGGCTTGCCTTGTAGCCCGTAGCCCG